>SXGT01202000.1_pt1 | contig 32798 bp, 23 predicted proteins | sample 3176221 | NCBI WGS metagenome assembly SXGT01 (sample SAMN11356862, study PRJNA531348) | freshwater metagenome | isolation source: freshwater sample F1-120 | place: China: Fuxian Lake, Yuxi | collected 2017-12-25
CGAAGGTGCTGACTACGGAAGGCACGGTGCTGGGCACGCCGCAGTACATGGCTCCGGAGCAGTTCGAAGGCAAAGAAGCCGACGCGCGCAGCGATATCTGGGCCTTCGGGGCGGTGCTGTACGAGATGGTGACGGGCCAGAGGGCGTTCCAAGGGAAGAGCTATTCGAGTCTCCTCGGCGCGATTCTCTCCGCCGATCCGCCGCCGATGGCAGTGAAGCCGTTCACACCGGCATGGCTGGAGAGATTAGTCCGCCGGTGTCTGGCGAAGGATCCCGAGGACCGCTACCAGTCGATGCGCGACATCGTGATCGAACTGCGTACGCCGCCGCAGGAAACGGCAGCGGCAAGAGCAGCGCGCTGGCCCTGGGCGGTTGCGGCCGCGATGCTTATCCTACTCGGCGTGCTGATCGACCGCGCGTTAACTGGATCGCGGCAGACACCCGCGCCGGAGCAGGCGCATCGATTCCAACTCCTCCCGCCCGAAGCGGGCCAGTTCGATCTGCGCAGCGGATTCGCCCTCTCGCCCGACGGCCGGTCGTTGGCCTTCGTCGCCAACGCCCCGGGCAAGAACGGACTCTGGGTCCGCCCCATGGACGGCAAAGTGGCGCGGCTGCTGCCCGGTACCCAGGGCGCGCTCCAGCCCTTCTGGTCACCCGACGGCCGTTCCATCGCATACTGGGCTTCCGGAAAGCTTTGGCGGGTGGACATCGCCGGCGGATCTCCCATCGCCATCTGCGATTCCACATTTATCGTCCGCGGCGCCTGGTCCCCGGACGGCGTCATCGTGTTCTCAGGATTCTTGTCGGGACTTCGCCGCGTTCCCGCGGCCGGAGGCACACTCGAGCCGCTGACCATGCTCGATGCTGGCCAGGGCGAGACTTTCCATCAGTTTCCGCAAGTGCTGCCGGGCGGGCGGATTCTGTTCCAGGTGGCGGGCACGCCGGAGGTGGCGGGCATCTACGCGATCTCACTTGCCAACCCGCGGGATCGTGTGCGGCTGGTGGCCACGGGCGGCAACGGGGTTTACGCGGCGGGCCACCTGCTCTGGCTGCGCGGCTCCACGCTGGTAGCCCAGCGCTTCGACCCGGAGCGGCTCAAGCTCTCCGGCGAGCCGAGGCCCATCGCCGATCCGGTGGGTACGGGCTTGTACGGGGGACTGGCTGCGGCGGCTTCGTCGAGCGGCCTGCTGGTGCATGGCGGGTCGGGCGGCGCTCAGTTGAGTTGGCTGGACCGCGCGGGCCAAGCTGCCCATTCGGACCGTGGCGCGTTGGGTCAGCCGGGCGACTACGTGGGGTTCAGGGTGTCGCCCGAAGGACGGCGGGTTGCGGTTGGCCGCGGGTCCGGCAGTGGAAGCGACCTGTGGATGGTGGAGGTGGAGCGGGATGCCTGGAGCCGGTTCACGTTCCTGCCGGGATTGGCGATGTTCCCGGTCTGGTCGCCGGACGGCAGGCAGGTAATGTTTCGCGCGGGTTCCCCGTTGAACCTGTACCGCAAGGAGGCGAGCGGAGCGGGGACCGAGCAGCGGGTTACGGAGTCGGCCAACAGGCAGTTGCCCACCGACTGGTCGCGCGACGGGCGGCTGGTTCTGTACTACGAGATCGGGCCGGACACACAGCGGGACTTGTGGGTGCTGCCGGTGACGCCGGAGGGCAAGCCAGAAGCGGGGGCCAAGGCCCGCCCGTATCTGCGCACGCGCTTCAACGAATTCGCAGGGCGATTCTCACCGGAACCCAGCCCGCGCTGGGTGGCGTACGCGTCGGACGAGTCGGGCAGGGACGAGGTCTACGTGCAGGGGTTCCCGGAGCCTCGGGGCAAGTTCCAGATCTCGACGGGTGGCGGCAGTTTTCCCGAATGGAGTCCGGACGGGCGGGAGTTGTATTATGTGTCGGCGGATGGCAAACTGATGGCGGCGGGCCTGAAACTGGGCGGGGATTCGGTGGCGCCGTCCACGCCTCGCGAGTTGTTCGCCGTGCCTGCGGTCACGAGCAATTTCTCTCCCTACGCGGTTGCGCCGGACGGGAAGCGCTTCCTGGTGCTGACGCCGGCGGGCGGCTCGCAGCCGCTGGAGGTGGTGGTGAACTGGCCGGCCCTGTTGAAGAAGGGAGCGGCGGCGGAGTGAACCCTGGCGACAAACTCGGTCCCTACGAAATCGTCTCCCCGCTCGGAGCACCTTTACTGGGAGAACACCTTCTCCATTTCCAACTGAACCGGAACAGGCGCGGCACGCCCTCATCGCCGCATTTGTTATCGCAACAGGTCTTCGAGTTGAATTCGCGCATCGGTCTTCGAATCGCGGTATTTCACAATAACCGGCGTGTAGAGCGAAATGCCCCATTCCTTGCCAGGGCCGCTTGAAACCGTGCGCGACCCCGCGACCACAACGGCTTCTTCGGGGATAATCAGCGGCTTCAATTCCGTCGCCTTGTATACCGCTCCACGCACCAGATCGTAAACCGGCGTCGAGGCGTTCAGTATCGTGCCCGTGCCCAGCACCGCGCGTGTCTTCACCACTACGCCTTCATACACGCCGCAATTACCGCCGATCAACACGTCGTCTTCCACGATGACCGGAAGCGCGCCCACCGGTTCGAGTACGCCGCCGATTTGAGAGGCCGCGGAAATGTGACAGTTCCGCCCGATTTGCGCGCAACTTCCAACCAGGGCGTGAGAGTCGACCATCGTGCCATCGCCCACGTACGCACCTGCGTTAATGTACATCGGGGGCATGCAGGTTACGCCTCGTCCTATAAAGCAGCCGTCGCGGATGCTTGAACCGCCGGGTACGATGCGCACGCCGCTCTCCGCCGTGAACGCGCGCACCGGATACGTAGCCTTGTCGAAAAAGGGCTGGCGCGCGGCGTTCACGGACATGTCCACCACGCCGCCCATGCGGAAGCCGAGCAGGATACCTTTCTTGACCCAGCCGTTCACGCGCCACCCGCTCGCGGTCAGCGCGTCCGGCTCCGCGGCCCGTACTTCACCCGCATTAAGAGCCGCTTTGAACTTCTGAAATAGACGGAAATGTTCTTCCGTATAGGCGGCGGGCTTGTTTTCAAAAAGGTCTTCAATCTCGTTTTGCATGTTTTGTCCAGGCTACGGCCACCGCGGGAATCATGTTCAGGTTGCGCAGAACGGTTTCGATCTTTGCCAAGTTTTCGGGTTTCGGCGCGACCATCGGCAAGCGGTAGTGCAGTTCGAGCAGTCCCATGAGCGCCATCGCCGCTTTCACCGGCCCCGGATTCGATTCGACGAAGTTCACGTCCATCAAATCGAGATGCCGCTCATGAAGTGTTCGTGCTTCGGCGAAGCGACCCGCGGCGCAAAGCCGCGCAAGATTCGTCATCATCGCGGGCGCCTCGTTTGAAACCACGGAAATGATCCCGTGGCCGCCGAGCGCCATTACGGGGAGTGTAATTGAATCGTCGCCCGAGAGGACGAGGAAGCTCTCCGGAAGTTGCCTGATCACGCGGCCGATCTGGGTGACGCTGCCCGACGCTTCCTTTACGCCCGCGATATTCGGCAGCGCCGAAAGCCGTTCGAGCGTCGCTACTTCCACGTTGACGCCGGTGCGCCCCTGCACGCTGTAAATGACGACCGGCAGCCTTGTCGCCGCCGCGAGCGCTTTGTAGTGCTGGTAGAGCCCTTCCTGCGTAGGCTTGTTGTAGTAGGGCGTTACGGAGAGAATTCCGTCCGCTCCCCGCGCTTCCACTTCGCGCGCCAGTTCAATCACGTCACGGGTGTTGTAGCCGCCCGCGCCCGCGAGCACGGGAACCTTGCGCCCTCCAGCCTTCGCGGTCTCAACGGTAATCTCAACCACACGCAGATGCTCCTCGCCCGAAAGCGTGGGGCTCTCGCCGGTGGTACCGCAAGGAACCAGAAAATCGATGCCCGCCCCAATCTGACGCTCGACGAGCTTTCGAAGCCCGGCCTCGTCCAGGGACAGGTCGGAACGGAACGGAGTGACGAGAGCGGTGCCGCAACCTGTGAACATAGGACCCTTTATCTACTGGAACAAAATATCGGCGAATTCGTGATAACCGGTCCTGCCGGCCACCCATTGGGCCGCCTTGAGCGCGCCCCTCGCGAAACCCTCCCGGCCGCGCGCGGTATGCCGCAGCGTGATCGTATCCGCCGCCGAATCGAACCCGACTTCATGCGTTCCCGGGTGCGCGCCGGCGCGGTTGGAACTCACGTCAACGGTGCGTGCGTAGCCGGCCAGCTTCATTTCTTCGACCAATTTTAGCAGGGTGCCCGACGGCGCGTCCTTCTTGGTCGAGTGGTGAATTTCCCAGGCCCAGGATCCGTAGGATGGCTCCTCCTTCAGCAGCCGGGAGGCCTCCGCCACGATCCGGAAAAACGCGTTGACGCCGATCGAGTAATTGGGACTCCAGACAAGTCCGGTGTTGTTCCTGGCGATCGCCGCCTTGACGCGATCGGCCTGGCCGAGCCAACCCGTCGTACCGACAACGAGCGACACACCGAGTGACGAGACGCGCTCGGCGTTCTCGGCCACGGCGGACGGGATGGAGAAGTCGATGGCGACATCGACGCCGCGAAAGTTGGCAGCCGTGATGCCCTCGAAGTTCGCGTTGTTGAATTCGTCGAGCTTGAGAGTCACCGTGAAATCGTATTCCGGGGCAAGTTGTTCGAGCAACTTGCCCATCTTGCCGTAGCCAAGCAGTGCGAGATTCATGACGAGGAGTAGGCCTTAGTCGAAAACATCGGTGTCGAGTTCGGAGAAGAATTCATCGTGCAAAGCTCCCACGGCCCTCTCCAGGTCGGCTTCCGCCACGACCACGCTAAGGTTCAAGAGCGACGCGCCTTGAGAGATCATTCTGACGTTCACGGCGCTGAGCGCTTTGAAAACGCGCGCCGCGACACCGGGCGTAAACCGGATATTGTCTCCCACCAGGCAGACGATCGCCTGTCCCTCTTCGATCGAGACTTCGGAGAAATGCCGCAGTTCCTCGCAGACTTCGCCAAGCCGGGCCGGGTTGTCGATCGTGAGGGAAACGCTCACTTCCGATGTGGCCACCATGTCGACGGACGTGGTGTGCTTGTCGAAAAGCTCGAAAATACGCTTCAGGAAACCGTGCGCCATCAGCATCCGGGTGGAGTGAATGTTGACGAGCGTGATCTTCCTCTTGCAGGCGATGGACTTCACGGCATTCGCGCACGGCACGGCGCCGGCGACAATCCGCGTCCCCGGAACCTCGGGCCTGCGCGAATTTAGAATCAGCACGGGAATGTTTTTTTCGATCGCCGGCAGGACGGTCGCCGGGTGCAGCACCTTTGCGCCGAAATAGGCCAACTCGGCGGCTTCGGCAAAAGAAATCGTCTTGACGCGGTGGCCTTTGCCGCGGAGGATGGTCGGATCCGCGGTCAGCATTCCATCCACGTCGGTCCAGATCTGAATCTCCTCGGCCCCAATTCCCGCGCCCACGATCGACGCCGTGAAATCGGACCCGCCGCGGCCGAGTGTGCTCGTGACACCCTCAAGCGTCGATCCGATGAACCCGCCCATCACCACAATCCTATCCCGAGCCATCGCAGGGACGGTCGCGGACAGCCGTTCGTAGGTTTCGGCGAACAGAGGAGCGGCCTGCGTGTGCCGCTTGTCGGTGACGATCACACGGCGCGCATCCAGATGCTCCGCCTCCATGTCAAGGCGGCGAAACGCAAGCGCGACAATATAGCTCGACATCCGTTCGCCATAACTCGATATCGCATCTTCCGAGCGGGGGGTTAACTCTCCGAGGACCGCCAGGCCTTTGGCCAACTCCGAAAGTTCCGTGAAATGATCTTCGAGCGTGCTTTCGAGAACGGCATGATCCTCGGGCTGGGCTGCGAGGCGCGCTTCCCGCAGTGTGTAATCGCGCAATTCCTGAATCTGGCGAAGCGATCCCTCGCGCTCGCCCGCCACGGCGGCGTGCGCAATCGCCAGCAATTTGTTCGTCGTTTTCCCCATCGCTGAAACGACGACCACGGGCTTGCGGTCTTTACGGGCTTGAACAATCCGCGCTACACGCTCGATGGCTTCCGCCGACTCGACGGACGTGCCGCCGAACTTCATGACTATCATGGATTCTTCAGGATATCGAAAGTTGACGCTTCTCGCCCGGCGGCGCGCCGGAGCCTTTGCTACACTGCTTTTTGGCCGCCGCCCTCTCCGTCTCTCCCGGCACGCATTTCGTGCTCGCCATGGGCCGCCTGCCGCACTTCGGAGTGGACCGCACCGGCGCGGCGGCTACCTGTATTCGCCGGGCCGGAGCGCTGCGAGGAAGTGCACCAACGGGACCACCGGGACCGAACCCTCGCGCCGCACGGGCCGCCAATTGCAACATTTGTTTCCTCACGGCCCCTAAGCCTTTCCGTTGTTTCCGTCGCGCGCTTCGGCGGGGCCCCAAACGCACCACGCACCTGTTCGCGGGAGGCCGGTTTGGATATTCCTCCGTGTAATGCAACACTATTCCAATGTCCCAGCCGCTCCCGCGCCTCCGCGCCAATCTGGACTTTATGCCGTCCCCCGTACCGGAGCAGCCGGGACTGCTGATCCGCGACCCCTTCCACTACTCGGACGTCACGCTCATTTTCCCCCCGCCTCTCGTCGAGTGCCTTGCCCTCTTCGACGGGGAGCAGACCGGCCTCGACCTTCGGGCCGCGCTGGTCCGCATTACGGGCGATTTCCAGGTAGGCGATCTCGAAGCCAGCCTTATTGATTCGCTCGACCGCAGCGGCTTCCTCGAAAACGAGACTTTCGAAGGGCTCCGCGAGGTCCGCCATAAGGAATTCGCGGCGGCGCCAACCCGCGAGGCCGCTCACGCAGGCTCAGCCTATCCGGGCGAACGCGGCGAACTTGTCGAGACGATGCGTGCCTATATGGAACCGGACGAACCTGAGGCCGCGCCCTCGACCGGGTCCGGGGACATCTTCGCGATCGCCGCTCCACACGTGAGTCCGGAAGGCGGGTGGCAGTCTTATCAGGCGGCTTACCGCGCCATGCCGAAGGAAGCGGACGGCCTTACCTTTGTTGTCCTGGGCACGTCTCACTATGGCGCACCCGAGCGTTTCGGCCTCACGCGCAAGCAATTCGTCACGCCGTTCGGCGAGACTCCGGTCGACCAGCCTTTGACGGATTACCTCATGAAGCACGCCTCGCCCGCAATCGTCATGGAGGACTACTGCCACGCCGTCGAGCACTCGATCGAGTTTCAAGTGTTGTTTCTCCAGCACCTCTACGGTCCCAGTATCCGCATTCTCCCCATCCTTTGCGGTTCCTACGCGCGCAGCATCTACGAAGGCGGAATGCCTGAAGACGATGAGTACGTCCGGCGCTTTCTGGGAACACTCGGCGATCTGTCGGCGCGCGAAGGCTCACGTCTCTTCTGGGTTCTCGGCATCGACATGGCGCACATGGGACGCCGATATGGCGACCCGTTCTCCGCCGAGGCGGAGCGGGGAGAAATGCTTTCCGTCAGCGCGCGCGACCGCGAGCGCATCGACCGCATCAATCGAGCCGACCACACTGGCTTCTGGGACCGCGTCCAGGAAAACCACGACGACCTCAAGTGGTGCGGCTCCTCTCCGCTGTATACTTTCCTCAAGGCGGCGCCTCGGGGACGGGGCAACCTGGTCCGCTACGAGCAGTGGAACATCGACGGCGAAAGCGTGGTTAGCTTTGCCGGAATCGCCTTTTCGAGGGACGCATGAAACATCATTCACGGCGGCAGTTCATCAGGCGCACGGCGGCGGGGATCGCGTGCACATTTCCAGCAGGCTGGGAGTCGTTGTTAGGGGCACAGACCCGCCCGGCGGCGGCATACGATCTTGTCGTGAAAGGGGGCCGCGTTGTCGATCCGGCGTTGAACCTTGACGCGCAGCGTGACATAGCCGTTTCGGGCGGGAAGATTGCGCGCCTCGCGCCCAACATCGCCGACACCGAGGCACGCCAGGTGCTCGACGCCCGGGGCAAGATCGTGACTCCCGGTCTCATCGACATTCACGTGCACGTTTACGATGGCGTGGCGCCGCTCGGCATTCCAGCCGACCCCAATTGCATCGCGAAGGGCGTCACTACGGTTGTCGATGCCGGTTCGGCGGGCGCTCACACGTTCCCGGGTTTCCGAAAATACGTCGTGAACGTCGTCGATACGCGGGTGTACGCCCTGCTGAATATCTCCGTCGTAGGGCAGTCGACTCTCTCCGAGGACAACCCTCATGGCGAACTGCTGGACCTGAAGTACGCGAATCCAAAGCTCGCAATCCGTACGATAGAGAGCAATCGCGACGTAATCCTGGGTGTGAAAATCCGCTTAACGCGAAACATCGCGGGCGATCACGATCTGGCCGCGCTGCGGCTCGCGCGCGAGGCCGCCGATGCCGTGAGACTTCCGCTGATGGTCCACATCGGAGGCTCCTATTCCCCGTTGCCGGAGATCCTCAAGATCATGAAAAAGGGTGACGTGATTACGCACAGCTTTCGTGGCGGCGAGGGTGGAATCCTGGACGATCGCGGCCGCATTCTGCGGGAAGTACGGACCGCCGTAGGCCAAGGCGTGAACCTCGATATCGGGCACGGCGCGGGCAGTTTTTCTTTCGACACGGCGGAGAAGGTATTGAAGCAGGAACTGCTTCCCGGTACCATATCGAGCGACGTGCATCAATTCAACGTGAACGGACCGGTGTTCGACCTGGCGACGACACTGTCGAAGTTTCTCCACCTTGGGCTGACGCTGCCGCAAGTGATCGAGAGGGCGGCGACTAATCCGGCCCGCACGTTCGGCTTTCCACAAGGGCTGGGCACGCTGAGGGAGGGATCAATGGCGGACATTTCCGTTTTTCACCTTGCCGAGGGCGATTTTGAATTTACGGATTCACTGCGGGCCAAGCGCATGGGACATCGCAAGCTGATTCCGGTCGCGACCGTGAAGGCGGGCAAGATTTACGGTTCGGCATCGATTCCGGTGGTGACCGGCTGATCTGGTTGCAATGGCCGGCAGGAAACGCAGTGAACGGGTGGCGGAGCCGTCAGTGATATGCCGGTTGAGTTAAGCCGGGCAATACAGAGCAAAGAACGCGGATCGACCTTGCGACAGCACTTTTTCCGAGTTGCCATCATCCGAGCGAGGGGCTCTACTTTCCGGGAAGATGCTGAACGAGAGGATTTGGAGCGGGCCCCCGCCGGTCGCCGGTAAGCCAATCGAGCCTTTCTTTCAGCTGGTCCTTTGGGACCTGGCCGAGAATTCGCGCGACGATGCGGCCTTCCTGATCGATAAACGCGGTCGCGGGCACGCCGCCACCCAGTTTGAGGTCGTCGAGGTCCATGGTACTTCCGCCTGTCCAGACCGGAAAGCTGATATTGAATTTCGCGATGAAGTCCGGGATCTTTGGCCTTGACTCACGGTCGTCGATCGATACGGCCACAAACACCACGCCCTTGTCCGCGTATTCCTTTTGGATTTCGACGAACATCGGCATTTCTTCCCGGCACGGCACGCACCAAGTGGCCCAGAAGTTCAGCACGACGGTCTTGCCCCGGTACTCGCGCAAACGCACCCTCTGGCCCTTGAGGTCCTTGAACGTCAAGTCGACCGGGCGCGGACTCTTCGCGAACGCAATGCCCGAAAAGAGCAGGAGATGCACCAGGACTCCAGCCCGGATTAATCGAAATCCAAACACAGAAACAACACCTCGCCTTTTAGAGTTTTTTGGATGTTATCACCTGCCGTGAAAACCCGCAATAACTCGAACCCACTACGCGCCTCGCCGCGCTATCGAAAAGTACGTCCGGCCGCGGATCGCCGGGAACGCACCTTGGACAGCTATGCCTGGCGCCCAGCTTCCCCAGGACGAGCTATTCGGTGATCGGCGTTAGCTGTCGGGCGGTTGCGGGCGAGGCTGCGGATCCCGAGGGTGACTGAACCAGCAATCCCGATTGTCGAGCCGGCTTTTCCAGTGTGCGGCTCGGCAGGTTTTAGTCGATGAATTTGCTCGGGGTGGGCCGTGGTTCCGAGCAATCGCGGCAACGGCTGGACCTTGAGGTTGAGACGAAGGTCTGAACTGCGAGCTCGTAGAATAATACGCCGGGGAGCGCGGGGGGTGCTCGAGGGTCGCTACTCAACATAAGGGCGGCTCAACGCTCACCCGCACGCTCCTAACACCGGTCACTTACGCAAACCGAGCGTCAAGCAGCCGAAACTTCGCCCGTGCCTCGCCGAACCACCGCAAGCAACTAACTTTGAACAACGCCGAGACGGACAAGCGCCTCGAAACACGGAACTTCAGTTACGTCAGCCGAGCATCCGGACGCCCATATACAGGCCTCCGAACACGACAACCGCAACGGCAAGCACGCCAACCCACAGCATGACCCTCTGCGCGTTGCTCGTTGTTTCCTTATCGTCTTTCTTCATCTGATCAGCGAGGCTGTCAAACATGAAACCTCCTTAAAAAGCCCAGAATGAATCGAACCAACAAGAATTAATCAGGAACGCCTTTCACCAACATGTTAACTCATTCTGGTGGATGGAGCAATCATTTTTTGGGGAATCCGGGCGGGAAGGGTTCGGACCCAAAAAAGATTTGCGCCCTCGCAAGGCCGATCAAGAGACATCCACCATCACACCGCCGTTCAGTATCGACCGTCGGCCCGCTTCAAGCAGGCGCTCGTTGTAGCCGCTGTTCGCGGGGGTCGCCATGACGCCCTCCTCATCGATCTCGAGCAGGCGCCGCTGCCTCGCTTCGATCTCCCCGCAGTCATCGACCTCAATGCATTTCCGCACAATATATTCAACCGAGCGAACTCCGTATCCCACTGGAGTCAGGCCGCTCCCACCAAGATCGACATACTGAAAATAGTCAGGGCTCGGCTCGGCGTAAACGGTCGCACCGGGGTCACGCGGGCGTTCCGTGTAGACATACTGGAGCCCTCGATACTGGTCGTTGTGGGTGAGCAGCGCGCCGTTCTCCGCCCCCCGGCAGTACATGATCAGTCCCTGGGTGTTGGTGCCTGGCGCTTCATCGGGAAAGCCGATGCCATTCTGCACGTTGAGGCACGCGCCATTGTTCCACAGGACCCGAGCGTCCGTCCAGAGATAGCCCTCGTTTCCGTTTGGATACTTATCCTTGATGCCGTAAACACTTACCGCAACCGGGAGCAGGCCGGTGATGAAGTGCACCAGGTCGACGTAGTGGCAGCCGATGTAGGTGAAGGCGTCGGAATTTTCGCAGGTGCACCAGTTTTGGAAATTCGAGTGGCGGTAGTACCACTTTTCGAAGAGGCACGCCGTGCCGAGCTGGAACTCGCCGAACTGCCCGGCGCGGTACTTGCGGCGAGCCATCAGGCTGCGGTCGTCAAAGCGCTTGTGATACTCCACGCCGACGGTGAGGCCGCGCGAATAGGCTTCCAAGCGAATCTCCTCGGATTCGCGATGCGTCAGTACCAGTGGCTTCACGGCGCACACATGCTGATCATGCGTAAGCGCGGTCATGACGACATCGAAATGCAGTTGTTCCGGAACCGCAGCCACCACAATGTTGCGGGGCGGCATTTGCGAGATCACGCCGCGGTAGAGTTCGGGCTGCGAGCGATCGGGATCGCCTCCTTCCGGAAGCACGCGGAAACTTTGGCCTGGGAATGCCCGGCTCCATATCTCCGCGCTTGCCAGCTTTTGCACCGTACGGGGACGCGAGGCGCAAACCGTGATCGCGCCGACGGCGCCCGCGCGCTGCATATGGAAGATCGCCGGCAGGAGTTGGTCGTGCGTGATCATGCCTCCGCCGACGATGAGGACTTCAGGCTTCATGCGTGCACCGCCTGTGCCACGGTGGCTTCCGCGAAGGCATCCTCAAGGGCGGAAACGCTGTCCGCAATCGCGGCTTCGGTGATAACCAGGGGCGGGGAGATCTTGACCGTCGCACCGCCGAACCCGACCGGTGAAAACATGAGGACGCCCTTTTCGACGCACTTGCGCACGACGTCGAACGCGAGGTCCGCATCCGGTTCCATTGAACCGGACGCGACGCAGGCGACCCCAGCGACCAAGCCCTTGCCCGCAACGTTGCCGATCTGCGGGAAGCGCTTTGCCAGCCGGTGCAGATGCGCATGGAGCAAATCGCCAATGCGGCGTGAATTTTCCGCGAGGTTCTCCTTTACGACAAGGTCTATGGAAGCGAGGGCAGCGGCGCAGCACACAGGATTGCCCGTGTGCGTGGAAGTCATGCTGCCTGAGGGATGCAAATCCATCACATCCGGGCGCCCCGCAACCGCGGCAAGCGGGAGAGAACTCGAAATGCCCTTACCGAAACAGGCCAGGTCCGGCACGATACCGTATTGTTCGAAGCCCCACATTGAGCCGCAGCGTCCGAAGCCGGCCTGCACTTCGTCGCAGACAAGCAGCGCCTTGTGCCCGCTGCACCACTGCCGAAGCCCTTGCATGTAGGCGGGAGGGGCGAAGGCGGCGCTCCCGCCCTGATAGGTTTCGAGAATTACTCCCGCCACGTTCTGCGGCTCCACGCCCTGCTCGCGCAAGGCGCGCTGGAAGCCCTCAAACGACGTGTCCTGTGTGCGAAAGCCGTCCGGAAACGGAACCTGAACGAAACCGGGATCGAGATTCACGATCCACTCCTTCAATCCGGGAATCCCGCCCGTCTGCTGAGAGCCCAGGGTTCGGCCATGAAACGCTTTTTCGAAGGAGACGATGACGTGTTTCTTACGTCCGCCCACTTTGACGCCATGCGACCGGCAGAGCTTGATAGCGCACTCGATCGTCTCGGAGCCCGTGGTGAGAAGGAACACTTTCTTGAGAGGATCGGGCAGAATTTCAGAGAGCTTTTCGACAAGCCTCGCGCGGATCTCGCTGGGGAAGCAGTAGTTTGTCAACAAGTGCGAATTCGCTTGCCCGACAATTGCGTCGACGATTTCCTTGCGCCCGTGTCCGGCGTTTGTGATAAGCACGCCGGACGACCAGTCGATCCACTGATTCCCGTACGCGTCCTGGACCTGAAAGCCTTCGGCGCGATGCCAGACGACGGGCGGCTGCCCGCGCATGGCGACCGGCTCGAAGCGGTAAAGCTTCTCAAGCGTCGCAACGGATTCGGGCGCGGGAATGGCGGTCACGATGCGGCGGAAGGACGTCTCTACCCGCGGCACTTCGCGCGGCGTCAAATCATATTCTCTGGCCATGGTTGTATGATTTCATATTATGGCAATCAGGACCGCTGGAATTTTCCTGCTTGGGTTTGCGGCGATTGGCGCGGAACCAAAGATGGCCGTGCCGCGCTACGCCGCCGGCGATGAGCTCATTCGTCCGGAGGGCTACCGCGAGTGGATCTTCGCCGGTTCGAGCATCGGCATGGGATACAAGGACGGCGATCCCCCGGCGAACGCGGGCTTCCATCACATCTATATTCAACCCGAGGCCTACCGACAGTACGTGAAAACCGGAACATTTCCCGACAAGACCATACTCGTGATGGAAAAGGTAACTGCCGGGACTAATGCGTCGATCAACAAACGCGGACGTTTCGGCGCGGCGTTCGAAGGCATTGAAGCCTCGGTGAAGGACGAGCGCTTTCCCGAGAAGTGGCGTTACTACGACTTCATCGGCCAGGGCGGGCCACCGCTCAAACAAGCGAAGGCGTTTCCGAAAGACCGGTGTTGGAACTGCCACTTCGAGCACGCCGCAGTCGACAACGTATTCGTGCAGTTCTACCCCGTGTTGAAGGAGGCCCGCAAGTGAGCGAACTGATCCGCCTCGCGCGCGGGGCGAAGGTATACGACCTGGCGCAGCCCTACTATGTGGGGATGCCGCACCATCCGGTGCATCCTCCCTATTTGTTCGGCATGACAAAGAAGCACGGCGACTACATCGCGCCGGGAGAGGTGAGCTCGGCCGCCGACGGCATTGCATTCGGCGGGCATGTGGGCACCCATATCGACGCGCTTTGCCACTTCTCGTGCGGCGGCAAGCTGCATGACGGAAGCGTGGCGGCCGAGTCGCAAACGTATGGGGGCGGAATGGAGCGGCTCGCCGTGGACGGTGTCGCGCCCATGCTGCGGCGCGGCGTGCTTCTCGATATCGCGGGCATGGAGGGCGTGGACGTGCTGCCGGTGGATTTCACGATCACGGCCGCGCATCTCGATTCCGCCTCGAAAGCCCACGGAGTTGAGCCCGGCCCCGGAGACGTAGCGATTCTGCGCACGGGTTGGGCGCGGTACTGGAGCGACGCCGCGAAGTTCATCGCCGAGGTTCGCGGCCCCGGCCCGGAGATTGAGGGTGCGCGATGGCTCAGTTCGCGCGGAGTGTTCGCGGCGGGGTCAGACACAGTGGCGTTTGAACTGGTGCCGGCGCGATCGATGCCGGTGCACGTGCATCTGTTGGTAGAGCGCGGCATTCACATCGTGGAGTGTTTGAACATGGAACAACTGGCCGCCGATCGTGTGTATGAGTTCCTGTTCGTGGCCGCGCCGTTGCGCATCCAGGGCGGCACCGGATCACCGATCAGGCCCCTCGCCGTCGTCGCATAGATTGGCATCGACGGTGTTTGAGCCGCGGTCCACGCCCGGCGCGAACGAGATGCAGCGCGTCTTCATGCGAAAGCCCGAAATGCGGTTCGCGCGTATTTTGTTGCGGCGCGCGGGCGCAGGCCGCTCCGCTCCGCGGCCAAGGTAAATTCCAGCCTGCAACATGTCCGGCTCGCCCTGCGCGTAGTAACAGCCGAACTTCGCGGCATTCTCGTTGCAATGCGAGAGGTTGAGATTACGAAGGGTGTTGCGCTCGACTACATTCTCCGAGCCGATGACGAAGATCCCGCCGAACAGCGCGCCATCGATCAGGTTGTCCGAAATCACGACGCGCTCCGACTGCATGTCCGGATTGCTGTTGTTCATGACGATGCCGTAATTTCCATGGACGTACGCCTCGGGCGGACGCCGGTTCACGCATTCGTTGCGGAGAACATCGCCGTTGTGGAAGCCGTCGAGATCGATACATTTTCCGTTGATTTCCTCGAAGCGGTTTCCGGAGTACACTGAATGGTCCACGTTGCCCGCAGTGTCGATGGCAACGGGAATCGCCCGATTCTCCATGTCCACTTCGCCTGCCGGGAAGCCGATCTGCTTCCCTTCGTTGCGCTCCACTTTCACGCCGGTAGCGTGACCCACCTGGATGGCGTCGCGCCCCACCGTGTCGAAGCGGTTTCCGCCGATCGATCCTGGGCCGTTGCGGCGCGAGGTGTAGAGCGAGTGTGTCCAGACTCCGTTCCCCCGCACGCGTTTGAAATCGCAGTTCACGATCTCAAATTGCGAGGTTCCCTCCTCCAGAAGAATGCCTCCGGTTGTGTTGTTTCGTCCCTTCTGGTTGCGCGAGCCGCTATCCTCGATATGGACGCCTTCAATTCGGACGCTCTCGGATCGAGCGACAAGAATGGGGAAATTCGCGACGTTTACGAAACGCACGTTGGTCACCTTCAGGCCAATAACCTCGTCCGCAAGCAGCCCATTGTTCGGGTAATAGCTTGCGAACGGAGTATCGTAAGGAGCAATTCCCATGGGTCTTTCGAGCGCGGCGCGGTTACCGTCGATAGTGAAGTCCGAGAAACGGATGCGAACGCCTTTACGGCAACTGAAGATGGCGCGGCCTTTGAAAGTTGCCGCCGCGCGCAAGACCGTACCCTCCCTGGCGCCGAGGATCTCGAGGTCGCGGGCGTCATCGGGAATCCGGATCTCGCCGTTAACCTCAACGATTCCCGCGGGCAACCGGACGGTACCGGTGCCCTTCGCGAGGCCGGAGCGAATTTGCGCCTCACCACCGAGGAGCAGCAGGAACAGAAAAAACAATCAGACCACCTCAATTACAACGGACGCGAAGCGCCGGGCACCCAGGCTCAACTCCACTTCGTGCCGCCCCGAACCAACGGATGCGGGAACCGTAAAGTTAACTTCGTACCGCTGTGGAAGCGGGTCAGTACGGAAGCATTCGATGCCGGCCGCTGGTTCGCCATCGACGGAGACCCGCAGGGCCTCACCGCTTGATATCTCCTCAAGCACGACTTTCGCCGAGCGGCTCTCAATACGAGGTCCAGACATGAGGTTAATGCCGTCCGTAATCGAGATGAGCCGAGGGACGGGAGGTCCGGCGGGAATGACTCTCATCCACGATGAGGGGCAAAGCGCCTCCCCGTGCAAGAAGACTTCCACTTCCACCATGCCCGTGCGAACGCCAGGCGGCAATATGACGTTCAACTGCGCGAGTTCCGTGAAGCCAAGATACGACGGCGTCGCCGGACGCCCATCCACGCGGACTTCGATCGAGTTCAAATCGGAGTCCGGCGGAAGGTGCTCGATCCAGAGAGACGCGCTGCGGAACCGCCCGGCCGCGGGCACGGCGAGTTCGCCCGTAAACGTGTTGCTGATGCTCCGGAGGCGCGGAACCCCTCGCTTTCGAAGCGTCGTCCACATGTACTGAGTCTCCACGCCTTCAAGCGCGAGCAGCGCGCAATGGGAGGCGCGCGCGAAATCCGCGACTTCATCGGCGCCGATACGGACACCGGACCAGGTAGTGTACTCCTTCGCCGTCTTCGGCAAGCCGTTGATCTGGCAGCGGAGAATCCCGCCTGGCCGAAGTACGCGCACCGCTTCCCACAGATACCGCATCACGACCTCGCGGCTCGGAATGTGTTGGAACACGGCGTAGGAATAGACAAAGTCGAAGTAGCCGCTATCGAAAAGGGCGAGGTCCGTTCCCGACGTGTGGTGTACCCGTGCGTTCGACGTTCCGCGCAGGCGTAGCGCGGCGAGGCGGATCATTTCGTCGGACACATCAATGCCGTGTATTTCCCCGAAATGCCGGCTCATGGGCTTGATCAGACGTCCCGGACCGCAACCGATTTCGAGCGCCCTGCGCGGCTTCGCGACTCGTTTTAGCTCGGTTTCGAGACCGCGGACAACGTCCGCGGCTGTAGCGAAAAACTCGTCGTCGTCCTGCTCACGGCGGCCGAACGCGACATAATAGTTGGCGTCTTCGCGCGCCCGTCCGTTCCAGTCAGAGCGCATCCGGTCGAGCACGTTGTCCATTTGCAGCTATTCTATCTTCAATGGCAATCGAACTGCCGCAGTGGAAGGTTACGGCGCCGGACGGCGCGATCGTTGGCGTGATCGGAGAAGAGGGAGGAGGCTCGGATGAGTTGTTGCGCGCTGTCGGAGGCCGCCACATCGGTCCGGACGGCGAACTCGATTTCTCCCCGGTTCCGGCGCTTGTACTCGACCACGCCTTCGCCCGCCGGGACGCGTTCCCCCGGGCGCGCGCCGCGATCGCTCTTGGTCAGCTTCGCCTGAGCGGCTGCGCGATCGTGTTGGCCTCGCACGAAGAGGATCTGCTCCTATCGTTGTGCGACGAAATCTGGTGGCTCGATGGCGGAAAGATCGCGCAACAGGGAGATCCGGGAGAAGTGCTTGCCGCGTACCGCCGGCACGTCGCGGCGAAAGTGCGCGCGTGGGGCTCGGATCTGGCCGCATCCTCGAAGGCGGCCACGCGATGGCGGCGCGGCGATGGGCGGGCGGAAATCGTCTCCATCGAATTGATGGGGGACAATGCCCGACCGACGCGCGTGTGGCGAAGTGGCGAGGAGGCCGCCATCCGCGTAAGCGTGCGGTTTTGCGAACCGGTCGCCGACCCTGTTGTCGGCATTCTGATCCGCACTCGCGTCGGCCTGAACGTTTACGGCACAAACACCGAATTGGAAAAACTGCCTCTCGGCCCGTGCGCAGCCGGTGAGAGCCTGCGCATCAGCTTCGCGTTCTGCTGCGGCCTCTGCCCGCAGGAATACACCTTGACCGCGGCGTCGCACGATTCAGACGGCGTCTGGCACGACTGGCTGGAGGACGCGGTAGCATTCTCAGTTACCGATTCCCGCTACACGGCGGGCGTCGCGAACCTTCGCGCGCGAGCCACGGTTGAGCGGACCGCCTAACGCTATTTCCCAGCCGGACCCCGTACCATTCCCACGCCGAATTGATTTCCGGTCTTTATGACCTTCCCGTTCGCGACGATAATATCGAGCATCTTCTCGCTGTGTACCTGCCGCCCCGTCTCATCCGTGAGGGCCGCGACAATTTTCTTCGTTCCCACGTCGATAATCTCGCCGGTCGACAAATACGCATACTTGCCGTCCAGACTGAAGCTGACCCAGCCTGGAGACTCGCGTAACTTGATGCTGACACCCTGCTTCGGAGGCATCACGGTCGCGTCGAACACATGAACGAACTCGTTCGCCCCGTCCACCACCCACACTTCCTTCTCATCCGCCGTCAGTGCGACGCCGTGGCTCGGACATCCGTGACGCTTCACCTTGCCCTGTTTGTATCCCTGAACCTCCACACGATGGAGTTTCTTGCCCGTGCGCACATCTCCGATTTCGAATCCGAGCAACTCGTTCACGTTTACAAAACACAGCGTGTCGCTGCCATTGACGGTGAAGGGCCGGATGGAGTGCGCGAACGGGCCGACCGTGCCCACGATCTTGTGCGTCTTTGCGTCGGCAATGGAGAGCACGGGCGATTTCAGGCCAGCCAGATAGACTTTCGATCCGTCGAGTGAATACGTGGTGTTGTGGGAAGCCGACTTGACCTCTACCCTGGTAATCACCGCTCCCGTGGCCGCGTTGACCACGGTCCAGAACGGCCCCTCGAACTGCGGCACATAGAGCGTCCTGCCGTCCGGTGAAATCGTCAGCCGGTCGCAACCGCCTTCAAACGCTTTGTCCCATATCTTCCTTCCGGAAAGCAGATCGAGAGCGATGATGCGATTGATGTTGCTCACGTAGAGGCGTCCGGTCCTGGCGCTGGCGGCGATGCCCTTGATGTTCACGGGCTTCTCGCCGGCCGGGACATTCCATGTCGGGATGCGCCTGACGAACTTGTAGCCGGCGTCGATATCAAAGACAAGAACGCCGACCCCGCCGAATTCCTCGTAGTTGCGGATGCCGGGCTCCGCAACGTACAGCAGGTGTTTTTCCTTGCTGTCACGGGTCTCACCGAAGGACGGCAGGGCCGCGAATGACAGAGCGAACAGACAGTGTGCAACGCGTTGGAGTTTCACTGTAGTCAAATGGATTGTCCTTTCTAGATCTGTCTCATCAACCACCGCACGGCGTTGTGCTGGAGCTTGATGTATTCCGGATTCCAGAGCACGTGGAGCAGGTGGCCCGGGGAAAGGTAACAAATACGTCCCTTCCCGTAGTCGTAGGCCCACCCGCCGGGCGCGGTCGCACCCTGCTTATCAAAGTCAAGGCCGTCTTCGTTCACCGTTTCGAGAAAGATGTGTTTTCTGTCCTTGTCGTACTTCATGTAGTGCTGCTCATCGGTCACCACGAAATCCCGCACGCCTTTCGCGATCGGATGATTCGAATTGGTCACCTTGACCTTAAAGGTGCGGATGGGCGGATGCCCCGCATAGGCCGCGCCAAGCACGTGCCGGAAATCAGGGTCCGTCAACCCGACGTGCGTGACATTGTGAAGGAAGAGAGCGGCCCCGCCGCCTTCGACGAATTGCCGCACCGCTTTTCCCTGCGCCGGCTTCATCCAAAAGGCCGGTTTCGCCGCAGTGCGCGGTACCGCGGGATCTGAGTTCAGCTTCGGCTTGCCCGTAGCAACCCACGCCGCATTCGACGACTCGTCGGGATAGCCATCCGGCCAGATCATGCCGTCGCGGAGGATAATCAGAAGCTTGTATCCATTGAGCGTTTCGGCGGTGAGTGCCTGCGTCTCGTCGCAGAAATCGATTGAAATCTTCAGATCCTTTCCGATGTTTCTCGCAAGGCCCGTGCGAATGTAGTCCGAGTTGTGGTAGCGATCGCCAATGAGGGCGTATGCCGTCGCCTTGCCGGCTGCGCGGCCCCGGCTTGCTGTAAGCGCGGCCCCGGCGAGCGAGGCGATCGCAGAACGGCGTGATGTTCTCATGGGATGCATTCTATCGTGAATGAGGGCAGCGGCGCAGGCGCCGGCGTGGAAATGCTGCCTGCTGATGCGTGGAATGGAGAGGCCGCCGAGAGGCCGTAGGCGAACTAGCCGGCTATAACCTCGCTAGTCACAGCGCGGGCGCCGGCAGCCCGGCTGTTACGCGAGACACGAACCCGGGAAGCAGTCAGCGTACCGGTGCAGTCACCGTTCCCGATCGAATCGAAAACGAACGGAGGCGTCCCCGCTACTACAGCCGCTCCAGCCTCGTCTCGGCGTCTCCGAAGCGTTCCGCCTTCACACCGAACCTGTCCAGGATCGACAGGTACAGGCTGCACATCTTCCGGTTCTCGTCGCCGGCTCCATAATAATCCAGCGCCCGCCCCGTCTCGATCGTTCCGCCCAGCCCGCCCGCGAGAACAACAGGGAGCTTTGAGTTGTCGTGCTTACGGCCGATCCATAGGTTGGACAGGAACATCAGACACGAGTTATCGAGGACCGTTCCGTTGCCCTCCGGCATCGCGTCTAGTTTCCCGGCAAGGTACGCGAGCTGGCTAACGTAGAATCGCGTGATCCGTTCGTAACCATCGGAATTGTTGTAGTGGGACGCCGAATGGTGCCCTTCCCGCATTTGCAGAAATGGATAAATCTGGGCGGAAAGATCGTTCGCGAGCAGCATGGTCGCGACACGGGTCCGGTCGGTCTGAAACCCGATCGCGACGATGTCACACATCAGCCTGGTGTGGTCGCGCAAGTCCTCAGGCAAGCCGTTCGCCGGCCGTGCCATGGTCAGGGTGGGAACGTTCTTTTGCTTACCGGCTTCGTCGGCTTTGTGCTTGTCAACGCGCAGCCGCTCCACGCGCTTCTCCACTTCCCGCACGCTCGTCAGGTATTCGTCCAACTTCGCCTTGTCGTCGGCGCTCACCTTGCGGCTGAGCGTCTCGGCGCGCGTGCGAACACGGTCGAGAATGCTCGAATTTCGAAGAAGGCCGCGGTTTTCAAACAAATTGTCGAACGCGAGCGATGGGTAAACCTCGCTCGGGACCGGGGAATCAGCGCTTTCCCACGAAAGGTGGGAACTGTATGCCATCGAAAAATTCGTTTCGTGGTAGCCGGTTAATGGCTGCTCGCACGCAAGAACCATACTCGACTGCGGCGTGTCCTGTCCTATCTGATTGGCGATAACCTGGTCGACCGTGATCCCCGCTTTGAGAATCGGTCCACGCTGAATGTTCGCGCCGGAAAGCAGGCTCCCGGTCTGCGCCGGGTGAATCCCCTGACCGGTGGCACGTTTGTGGAACAGGCCATCGATAACGTTGATCTTTCTCTTGAGCGGCTCCAGCGGTTCCAGGCTCCGGCTGAGTTTCATCGCCGCACCCGAACCCGAGGCGGACCAGTGATCCTCGTTGACGCCGTTGCCCATGAACAGGACGCCGAACCGCTTCGGAAACGGGTTCGACGCCGTGGCTGCGTGTAGGGACTCGAGCCACGGCAAGGCCACAGCAACTCCCGCGCCCCGGAGGACCGCACGGCGCGACATCGTTCTACCTTCATTTCGCTTTCGAATCATGACCATTTCCCTCTTCACTAATCGCTGGATTCGGCATTTCGCCTGTTCACAAACTGCGGACTCCGGACAATGGCTTGGACGAGTGTCGAGAAACGATGCCCCCCGGCGACAAACTCGCCTCGCATTCTCTCTATCATAGGCTCGTCGGTTAGCAGCAGGCTGCGGCCAAGAGCATACACGAAAAGCTTGCGGCAAAGGTTATCGATGAAATCGCTTTCCCTGTTGGCGCGAATGTATGCTTTCAGGTCCTCCACTCCCGCGCCCTGGCTTCCGCCCGGAAACTCCGCGCGAGTGTCCACCTGGCGCCCCGCCAGGTCGGCCGTCCGGCGCTCGCCAACGGGTCCGTAACCCTCAAACGTCAGTCCGAAGGAATCGAATCTGGCGTGACAGCCCGCGCAACTCGCATTCTCGCGATGTTTAGCAAGCATCACGCGGAGGGGCACGTCCATCTTGGCTTCGTCGGAGGGTAACTCCGGCACCGTCGCGGGAGGCGGGGGAATGACTTCTCCCAGGACCTGGCGCGCGACCCAGTAGCCACGCTTCACGGGGCTTGTCCGCTGACCGGGCGAATTCCGGGCCAGGAACACGGCCATCGGCAACACGCCGCCCCGCCCGTAGGGCTCGGCATTCTCTACCCGAACCCATTCGTCGCGCTTCGGACGCACGTGCTCCATTCCGTAATGATTTGCGAGCGCGGAGTTCACGAAGGTATGTTTCGCGTACAGCAAGTCCAGCACGGAGCGGCCGTTCCTGATAATGTCGTCGATAAATCGAACCGGCTCCTCGAACATAGCTTGCCGCAGTTCGTTTGTAAACATTGGAAAACGCTGGCGATCCACTCCATTGTGATCCTCGAAGCGGCGAAAGTCGAGCCAGTTGCCGGCGAACTCGGTGGCGAGCGCCCGGGAGCGGCGGTCCTTCAGCATTCGATTCGCCTGCGCTTCAAGCACCTCGGGTCTGGAGATCACACCTGAAGCGGCCGCCGCCTGCAATTCCTCATCCGGCATGCTGGACCAAAGGAAGTAGCTCAGACGGTTCGCCAACGCGTATCCGGACAGCGCGGCGGTCGCGGAGCGTGGCGGCGCTACGTTCCGGTTGGCCGGCTTCCGGGCGGCGGTTCTGGCAGCAACTGTCTTCGGCCGGACGCTTGCCCGGGCATGGGACGAATCGATGCGGTAACAGAAATCGGGCGCCATGAGAATAGCGACGATCAAGTCCCGCATCGAGTCCTCGTGGCTAAGTGCGCTCTTTTCTCGAAGCCCCTGGTAGTAGGTGAGCAATTCGTCGCGCTCAGCGCTGGCAAGCGGCCGCCGGTAGGCCCTTTCCGCAAACCGCAGCAGGGCGTGCAAATGCGACGGCTCGGAATCCAGCCGCGCATTTTCCACCGCGCGAATGGTGGCATTCACCCGCGCGAAGTGCTCGTTGATGGCTTCAAGAGCGACGGCTTCGCTGCCCTCCGCCTTTGCCAGGTACCGGTCGCGAATCCCGAGGATGATCTTCTCGGAGGTTACTTCCTTGTCGAAAGGGCGGAAACTGCCAGATTCGCGGCCTCTGCCTTCGATCTCGCCGCTCTGGTTGAAGAAGAACTGCACATACGTCCGAGTCGTCTGGTCGGCGATGGTGTCGAACTCCAGCCAGAGCGTGTCCAGTTCCTTCCGGCCCTTCTCGTCGAGGATCAATTCGATAAGCGGGGTGTCATCGCGGAAGTAGCCCATGACGTTGTGGAAGCCGGCACTCAGGAGCCGCCCCTTGTCTTCGGAGTCGTCCGGATAGAACCGGCCGCGCTCGCGAATATAAAAGGCGTCAGGAAACACGGCGCTCAGGCGGGCGAAAGCCGCCTCGTACCGTGGGCGCTGCCCTGGCGGAACAAGCAGCTCCGGATCACCGAACCGGCTCCTGACCGAAAGCGCCGCATTGCGCAACCCAACCTGGTCTTCCGTTGGAACGCCGGTCACCTTCGGCATGAGGGGCATCTCAAGCGGCGGTTCGCCTTCCACCTGAAGCGCAGTACGATCGAAATCGCGCCGGTTTGCCGCGAACGCGCGCAGCTTCCAATTCATCAGGGGCTGGGACGTGCCGGCAAGTCCGCTCACTTCGGGGCTTCGGAACAGGGGCGCAGTGAGTTGGCGGACCTTCACGACGTAATCCCGCATCTTGACGCAGCCTTCGCGAAGCAGTTCGGGTTGCTTGTGTGCCGGCCCGGGCAGCCTCCGCCACATCGTCCGCAGCTTCCCGACGGGTCCCACCTCGTCCGCGGTTTGCTCGAGGAACTCCCAGACCATCGAAAGGTACTTTGCGCTGACTTTTGCCTCGTGGGCGATCCCTGCCGGAGTCGCGTCCGGTATTCCCAATTCCGCGCGGTGCTTGAATCGCCATGCGGCCTGAAAATAATCGGCGTAGTCAGTTGGCTGGCGGTTGTAGAAGTCGACAATCCGCTGGATGGTGTATTTTTCCCGGTCGGACTCGGCGAGCATCGGATGCGGCGCGAAGTCGAAGCCATCGCGCTTGAGTACGAGGTGGCTCGACACCTCCCGTGCCGCCTGCAGATACTTGTTCAACAGCGCAGGCGACATGGAGAGCGACTCGCCCGAATTGTCGAAGCCGGCGGGGTTCGATGGATCGACAGGAAACTCGCGCGCCGGGTGCAAGTCCACTCCGGTCAGGTCCCGAATCGTGTAGTTGTACTCGGCATTGCTGAGCCTGCGGACCAGCACCAGGCCCGGATCGCCCGCATTCTTTTGGGCCTCGCTCGCGCGCATCGCGGCAATCCAGTCGATGGCCATTTTCCGCTCGGGCGGTGAAGGTTGTTTCGTCCCTTTCGGCGGCATCTCGTTCGCCGAAAGCCTGTCCATGAGGAGCTTCCAATGCGGGTGGTCGCGGACGACGTCCGCCATCGAGGTAAATCGCCGCAGGTCGAACTGCGCCGCCGGGGCCTGGCCGCTGTGGCAGCCGAGGCAGTAGCCGGCAAGAAACGGGCGGACGGATTGAGTGAACTGGCGTTCGAGAGCCGCGTCGGAGGCTTGGGCGGGAGGCGGCGTAAGACTCGCAAGGAAAAGACTCACTACGATGACCCGCGCCGCAACGGCCGGGAACCGGCGAGCAGCGCTCCCGCCGTGAGTAACCACTTTATTTTCTGCTTTTAACATCAATAATCAGCCACGCCGGCTCTGTGGTATGACTCGCGCACGCGCGCCAGTTCATCCTCCGCCTCAAGCACTCCGAGCGCCTGAACCATCCGCCGCACCGGCATCCCCGGATCGTTTGACCAGAAGATGCCGCAGTCCTCATCCTCATAGTATCGGAAACCTATCCTATTACCATACATCTCTTGCAGCGCTTTTCCATTGCGCAGCTTTGAACTCCAGGGAAGGATGGCGTAGCTGAGATCAAGTTCATGAACCATCACCTGCTCAGGCGGCCTCATCTGCGCGGCAAGCTTGCCGGTCGGCTCGAATACCGACGCGTTATTCCGCCAGGTGCTTGAAACAATGTAGCAACGCTGCTCCATAGCGCGGGCGGCCGGCTGAGCGGTTTGCGGGGACTGTGTCGGCCACGCAATGATTTCGGCACCCTTACGCGCCAGTTCCCGCCAGCCCCGGTCAAATTCCATGTCGTAACAGATCTGTAATCCCAGCTTTCCGAAGTCGCAGTCGAAGACAGGTATTTCGCTGCCAGGGCTCGTGCCGCCTTCCATAGTCTTGCCATCGCTCGACACCACGAGGTGCATTTTGCGGTAGATCCCCGCCACCTCACCGGCTCGGTCCACCAGAACGGCGGCATTTGAGCAGCGTTTTGGATCGTGCGACTCACGCAGAAAAGCCGGAACCACGACGTAGCAGCGGTGCTCCCGCGCCGTCCGCGCGAACATCTTACCGACCGGACCCTCATAGGCCACGGAACGCGCAACTGCATCGCCGCCGACTTCGCCCGTGATCGCCGCCTCGGGCAGAATGGCGAGATCGAGACCGCGGCCGTACTTGTTCGTGGGTTCCTTTGCCATTCGGCCGACAATGGCGGCCAATTCCTCGAGCCTCGTTTTGAGGCCGGGATAGGGACCCCAAAAGGATTGCATTGCGGTGCCCACGATCACTTTACGGGGCGGCGAGGACGCCGTGCTCCTGGGCGTCCGGGCAACCGCGGCTGATGCGGGAGGAGTTGCGGCCGCGACAGCCGCGGATCCCATACCTGCAAGAAGCGCTCTACGTTTGATCATAGCGGTCCCAGCGCCGGATGCGTCCGAACGCCCATTCTACAACGCGGAATCGGGGAGCGCCAACGTGCGGACGTGGGGTGCGGAGCGGCCGACGGCGGATGTTTGGCTGCCGTCAGAGCGGTAATATCATGCCCGGCGTAACCAAATCCTTCATCCGTGGAACGGGCAACGAGCACCGTCAACAGACGCGGGACATTCCGCTTTCTGATCAAGTTCACCGGTCCGTCGCCGGGCATGGAGCGCATTGGGGGCGGTCTCGCATGGTTCTGGCGGCATCTCTCAGCGCAGACTTCCGACTCCCAGCGCCACGGCGCGATCCCGCAATCCCGCGCGATCCCATCAATTAACCTGAAATCCGAAGTTTGACACTTAAACTACTTATTTTCAGCGGCTTGCAGGCTGGAAAGCCAACTTCGCCGAAGTTGGCTTTCCACAGCGTAAACCATTCAAAATACGTCGGCTAGTCTTTGAAATGATTGCAACTTCGGATTTCAGGATTAATGGTTCAAGTACCGGCTGCATTCTGCCGATATCAGTACACGAGGAGAGTGTTGGCGCTCAAGGCCAGCCACATGCCGATGCTGGACCAAATGGAGAAAGCGGTGCAGGTCTTTGGCGAAAACCCCGCAGCCTGGGGTCAGGTGCTGCGTAACCTGTTCGTTAACGACTCCGAGGGCTTCCGTACGAATTCGATCCGTCTGTTGAAGTCCGGTGTGGACGGCCCTGGAAGCAAGTACCTTGCGACTCTGCTCTTTCAGCACAGCACGCTTGTGGACCAGATTTGCGATCCGGAGCACTTCACCCGTGAGGAAGCGCTCGCGCTCGCGCGGCAGGTGGCGCGCGTTGAACCACTGCTGGACACGAAGCTCGCAAGACTGCTCCCAACGGCGCACGGCGGCGGCAGACAATTGCCCGCGGCAACTCAGGATCGGGTTCTTGAGGTTCTTGATGCAGTGTCGGAAGGCACGCGCATCGTACCGATGCTGGCCCATCTGGTTCAAGACACGAATGCCCGTCTTCGCTCGAAAGCGGCCTTGATCATCGGACGCCGTCTCCGCAATGCGCGATGGGCGGAAAAGCACTTGCAGGAGATGGACCCGCGCGTTCGCGCGAATGCGATCGAGGCACTCTGGGGATCGGACTCGGCAGGGGTAAAAGACATCCTCTGGCAGGCCACCAAGGACGAGAACAACAGAGTGGCCGGGAATGCCGCACTGGGGATTTACAACCTGGCCGACCCTGCGGTTGTCCCGCTGTTTCTCGACATGGCGAAAGACAAGCGATCTGAGTTTCGGGCGACCGCGGTTTGGTTGATGGGACAGACATCGGACCCGCGCTTCCTGCCGGCGGCGCTTCGCCTCGTAGTCGACCCGGACTCCGAAGTAAGGACAAACGCGCTGAAGGCGATAGCGCGAATCAAGCAGCGGGTGGCGAGTTGCACGGAAGCGGGGGCCATAAAGGTCGAATGGCTGCGAGCGGAAGTTCAGACCGACGGCACGCGCAGGGTCAACGCGATCCTCTTAGGTCAGGACGGGTGTCTCAAGGGCGTCTCCCCGCTTGAACTGGCGGTTTGGGAGGACGCAAATCTGGTGACGGACTACCAACTGCAGGAACACCGCCGCCCGGAGACCCTGTCAATCGGATTTGCGCTCTGTCAGCAACCGGATCTTTCCGACGAAGGGCTGCACGCCGCATCGGAGAGTATCCTGAAGTGCCTGCCGCGAAAGAAGCCCGGCGATTTCTGGGGGATCGCGAGACTGGGGCAACTGGTTGCCGATAGCATACAGTTTCGATGGCAGGGGTCTACCCAAGCCGCCGGCGTCGAGTCCACAACGGAGGTCGACCCAATCCGGTACAGCGTCCACCCCGAGGCGCTAAAAAAGGCAGTTCAGTCCCTACCCGTGAGGGTGCAGGCTTCGCAGATCCTGCTTGAGGCCGTCCGCTTGTTGCTTGCGGGTGCTGCAAATACGCGCGGAACCCGTCATCTCGTGCTGCTGGCCGGACCGGACTTTGCGGACTGCCGGGAATTGGAAGCCGTCAGTAAGAACTGCATCAATGCCAAGGCAACCGTTCATGTGGTCTGTCTGGGCGTGAGTTCAGCGAACGGCCATCCGCTTGACCGGTTGTGTAGCGCGACAGGAGGGTTCTTCATGCCGGCCTCAGGCGACGATGACATCTTTTCGGCGTATGAGCGGATCTTCAAAGGAATCGAGCATAGGTACGAGATTCAATTCCGTTTGGCCGCGCAAGGCCACGCCGAATTGACGGCCAAACTTCAGATCTATTCCAGCCTCGGCGCCGGCGCGGGGCAAGTCGCACTAGGGTAACCACGAACACGATGCCCGAGATGATCGCGCAGTCAGTTTCCGATTTTGAACGCAACCCGACCGCCGCGGCGCAAGCCCTTCGGGAAACGCTGGCCATGGACCGCGACGCGTTCGCGGAGAGCGCCCTTCCGTTGCTGAAAGCCGGTGTAGGCGGACCCGGCGGGCGGTATCTCACGACCCTGCTCGTCCAGTCCGATTTGCTCATTGGAAAGCTCTGCGACACCTCGGCGCTCACTTTGGCTGAGGCGATCTCCATGGCCAAACATGTAGCTCAGATCGAGCCCCTGCTCGATGTGCGACTCGCGGACAAACTTCTCAAGCCCGGCGACGCGCCCGGATCGCGCCTTGACGGACCGGCCGCGGAACGCGCAATGGAAGTACTCGACGCCATCTCCGACGGAACGCGGGTGGTTCCCATCCTGAGCCATATGGTGCGACACCCGAACGAGCGCCTGCGCTCGAAGGCCGTCCTGCTCATCGGCCGCCGGGTCCGGAGCGCCAAATGGTCCATGCAATACGTTGCCGAAGCCGACGTCCGGGTGCAGGCAAATGCGGTCGAAGCGCTATGGGGACTTGAAGACGGCGAGCTTCTTGAACCGCTGCGAGGGTTGATCAAGAGCACCAACAACCGGGTGGCTGGGAACGCCGCGATTGCTCTGTACCGCATGCACGACACCGCCGTCATTGAGGAGATCAGGGCGCTCGCGACGCATGAGGCGGCTTCGTTTCGCGCGACCGGCGCCTGGGTCATGGGGAACACGGCGGACCCGCGTTTTCTTCCAGCGCTCGCGTCTCTGTTGATCGACCCGTCGCCGCAGGTACGGACAACCGCCTTCCGGGCGATCCTTCGCACGAAGCGCGCCAAGTCTGACTCTATGCGCGCGGGGGGAATCGACATGAGATTGCTGAACGCCTCGAGTCAGCCTGACGGGCAGTGTTGCCTGTCAACCGTCATAACAAACGAAAAAGGCAAGCCTCGCGAAGGGATTCAGCCGGTCTGCTTCATTGTTTGGGAGGACGACCGGGCGTCGGATTCCTTTGTGGTGCGGGAGCAGTCGGGTCAGGAGGTGCGAGTCATTGGCTTCGGAATCGCCTCGGGAAGCGGGATTCCCGACACTGCCTTGGAAAAAGCCGCCTCGGCCATCGTCGAGTGCGCGAAGATCAAGAGGTCGTTTGACTACTGGGGTGTGACCAAACTGACGGCGGCGGCGCAAGCCATGCCGTGGGACGCCGCAGTTCTTGACAAACCCCAAGCCCCGGACGCGAACGTAATCCGGTTCACCATGAAAACTTCCCAGGTGGTGGCAGATTCGGCGCAGAACCGTGCGTCGCGAACTGAACATGGAATCCTCGAAGCGTTCAGTTCCCTGCTGGCGTCGATGAAGGCTATCTCCGGCCAGCGCCATATAATTCTCCTGGCCGGAACCGGCTTCCCCGCGGACTTCGATGTTGAGCCTCTAATAGCTGCTGCTTCCAAGGTAAAGACAGCCATCCACATTGCTGGACTGGCTCCCGCCCAAAGCGCGAACGCGTTGAAAGAGATCTGCCGCCTCAGCGGCGGCAACTATTTTCACGCAGGTTCCGAAGAAGAACTGGGAGCGGCGTTCGACACCGCCTGCCGCGCGATCCTCCATCGTTACGAGGTCCTGTTTCGTCCGCGAGGAACCGCGGGAGAGATTCCCGCAGTCCGCCTCGAACTCTGCACACCAGAGGGGCACGCCGAGATCGACATCAAACCCGTTGGGGCCGCGCACGGCGTATACTACCCTTCGTGAGACTCCCTCTCGGGCCGCTACTTGCGTTACCACTTCTTCTCCCCTCCACGCTGGCCGCCGTCGATTTCAAGGCGGGGGCGGCCCGCCTAAAGATTACTCCGGAGACCCCAATTTATCTGTCCGGATACGCGAATCGGACTCATGCTTCGGACGGAGTGCTACACGACCTGTGGGCGAAGGCGCTGGCGATCGAAGACGCGAAGGGCGCGCGCCTGGTGATCGTGACGACGGATCTGATCGGCCTGCCGAGGCCGGTTTCAGACATGGCCGCCGCGCGCATTGCGAAGGAATACGGACTTGAACGGTCGAGACTTTTGTTCAATTCGTCGCACACGCACTCAGGACCTCTGGTTGGGTCGAACCTCGAGATCCTCTTCGAGTTGGATCGACTGGAAAAGGACGGAGTTCGCGAATATACCGTAGAGCTTACCGATTCTCTGGTTGTGGTTGTGGGCGCCGCGATCAAAAACCTTGCGCCGGCTAACGTTTCCTTTGGAAACGGATCGGCGCCTTTTGCCGTGAACCGGCGGCAGGTCACGCCCGGCGGCGTCCGAATCGGTGTGAATGCAGAGGGACCGGCCGACCGCGACGTCCCTGTTCTGAAGGTCGCATCCCCGGACGGAACGCTTCGCGCCGTTGTCTTCGGCTACGCATGCCACAACACCACGCTCGGCGGAGATTTCTACAAGGTTTCGGGGGATTACGCTGGATTTGCGCAGATTGAAGTGGAAAGAGCCCATCCTGGTTCCCAGGCAATGTTCCTCATGCTGTGCGGAGCGGATCAGAACCCCAATCCGCGAGGAACGCTGAACCTCGCGGAGCGCCACGGCGAGACGCTTGCCGCGGAGGTGAATCGGGTGGTGGGCAGAAAGTTGGCGCGCGTCAGAGGACCGATCCGGGCGGCGTTTCAGTCCGTTGATCTGGCGTTTGCGCCGCACACGCGAGAGACGTTTGCCGTGCGATTAGAGGAGTCGAACATCTGGCGGGTCCGTCATGCCAAGGCCATGCTGAAGGCCTACGAGGAGGGACGCCCCATGCGCAGGTATTCCTATCCCGTGCAGGCAGCCGCCTTCGGCCGGGACCTGACAATCATCGCCCTCGGTGGCGAAGTGGTGGTCGATTACGCCCTGAGAGCGAAACGGGAATTCGGATCGAAAGGTCTCGTGGTGGCTGGTTACTCGAATGACGTGATGTCATATATTCCCTCGCTCCGGGTCCTCAAGGAGGGAGGATATGAGGCGGTGGACAGCATGACATACTACGGTCTGCCCGGACCGTATGACGAAGAAGTGGAAGACAGAATCTTCGCGACGATTCGTCAGGTTATGAAGCGGGTAAACGGCGTCAGGCGCGGCCAGAGGCCAGGAGCCAGTTCCGGAACATTGCAGTAAAATCCATCGCCGTCTTGTCGCGCCGAAGCTGTTCCACCGTAAATTTCATTTTTCGTCCCCAATTCGGATACTGCCATGTGGTTGAGGGCATGTTCTGCTGCGCCACTTCCTTCGTAAGATCTTCCTGATTCACTACCAGCAGTTGTGACGGGGTAATGGAGAGGAATCCAATGACCGCATTGTGCAACTCGCCAATCAGTTCGGGGATGTCTGCCGCGCGACTGGGAAAGGTCTCGGGCAGGAGCCGCGCTTCGATAAGCGCGTCGAGCATTTTCTGTTTTTCCCGCGCTCTCTCCTCAACCTGCCGGCGATAGGTTTCGGCGTCCGGGATGATACCGGTCTCGCGCCGGGCCTCAATGTCCGCGCCCGTCCAAAAGCCGGCGATCGTTGGCAGGTCGTGGGTGGTCGCCGCGACGAGCGCTTGCCGCGGATATTCGCCGGGCGAGCGGAACGCGCAGCTATCCTTTTTCTCGAAGAACAGCAGCCGATAGCTGAGAATGCCGAACTTCTCCAGGGTCTCGCGGACATGCGGCTCGACTGTGCCCAGATCTTCTCCTACCACGATGACGCAGTTACGTACACTTTCGAGAGCGACGATGCGGATCAGGTCTTCGGCGTGGTCACGCACGTACGCACCGGCGGTTGCATCGAGTCCATCGGGAATCCAGTAGAGCCGGAAAAAACGCATGACGTGATCGATGCGCAACGCGCCGCCGTAGCGGCAGTTTTTGCGGATCGACTCAGCAAAGAGCCGGTACCCGGCGTCGCGGTGAACGTCCGCGTTAGGGGGAGGAAACGCCCAGTCCTGTCCGCGAGGGGCGAAGTCGTCGGGCGGTGAACCGACGCGGCAGCCCGCGACGTAGAAGGGACGGTGCGCCCACAGGTCGCCGCCGCAACGATCCGTGGCGAGCGCCAGATCGTGATAGATCCCGACGGGAAGGCCCCTCGCGATCGCATAGTCCTGGGCGGCCATCAGTTGTTCGGAAAGGCGCCACTGTACGTATTGGTAGAACAGAACGCTTCTCCAATGTTTGTTTTTGAATGCGCGGGTTTCGGCGGAGTCCGGATCGCGCAAGGCTTGCGGCCACTCCGGCCAGATCCAGAGATCCGGATTCCGCGCGTGAAGCCACTCGTCGAGGGCCCAATAGAGCGCAAACCTCTCGAGAAGGCTTCCTTCGCGCTCACGGAAGCGATCGAATTCGGCAGACCCGCCGTTCCGCCGGAACTGAATGAAGGAGAGTTTCAGGAACCGTATTTTCAGGGCCTGCACACGTTCGTACTCAACAAACTCCGACGCGCGAAGCGCCTCGATCTCAGCCTCCACCTCCGGCCTGCCGCGGAGTTCCCGCGCGCGCCGGCACGCTTGATAATCCGGGATCGACTCCACGTCCAGGTAAAGCAGGTTCTGGTAAAAGACGGAAGTCGGCAGGTACGGGCTGGTGTTGTAGGGCCTGCGGTTTGGAATTGAGTGCAATGGGTTGAGCGAAACAAAGCTGCCGCGCAGCTCGTCCGCAACCCAGTCGATGACGGCCCGGAGGTCAGTGAGATCGCCCGCGCCCCAGTTGCG
>SXGT01716311.1_pt1 | contig 32782 bp, 19 predicted proteins | sample 3176221 | NCBI WGS metagenome assembly SXGT01 (sample SAMN11356862, study PRJNA531348) | freshwater metagenome | isolation source: freshwater sample F1-120 | place: China: Fuxian Lake, Yuxi | collected 2017-12-25
AGGAAATCTAATTTGATAGATTTGAGTAGGTTCAGCAAAAATTGTATCTGCAATTAATTTAATTTGTTTAGTTGCCGGATCTGAATATTTTTGAGATGTTTGATTTGACGAATATTGTCCACCAACTTTATTAAAAAATTCCATATCAGAAATACTTATTATTCCATTTTCCGCTTGGATTAATCTTCTTAATTCAGATACCACAACATTTTGACCTAATTGTCTTGTTGTAGGACTAAAGTATGTTGAAATAATATCAATTATTTTAGACACAACCGCACCTTGATTTTGACTAGCGTCTAATACAACATCAACATTAACCGCCAAATCAATTGGATTTGCACTTTCTATTGAAATGTAATCATTAATCATCCTATAATTTGATAGGTAGTTTGCAACATTACTTTTTAATGTATTAGAAACAGTATCAGTTAAATTACCGCTTGTGTCGTAAGATAACATTTTTATCTTTATCATATTGTTCTCTTCAGTAATTGCAACTTTTGCCGGTGCTCCAAACTGAGAAGGCATTGTTCTAATAATTGATTCGTAGTCATTTATTGTAACCGCTCTGTTTTGTGCTGAGAAGTTATAGGATACCATATTTCTTACTTCTTCAAGTGTTGGGGCATTTGCCCCTCCAATCGCTGCGGTAACATTATTACATTTTAATGTATTAATAACAGATCTATTAATACTTTCAGATGGACCATTAACAAAGAATGAAACCGTACCAATTTGATTGATTACATTAACACCTAAATTAGTTGCTTGTCCACCACCAACTCTATATTGTATAAACAATGTTGAGTTTGACTTAAGAGCCGCACCTAAAGCTAAATTGTTAGAATATTTATTTAAATCAAATCCTGTACCTGATCTTGCAAAATCTCTAAGTTGTTCTTCAGCAGAAACATTTCCACCACCAAATGTTATTTTTAAATAACCTTCAGGTGTATACTCAGATGTAAATTTAGTGTTAGTTAAAATATATTTACCAACTTTAGTACCAGGTTGATCAGAAACCTTAGTTGGGTCTTCAATGAATACTCTGTCTTCAGCAAGTGCCTTAACTTCATACCATCTATCGTTTAACCCTAAAAAGTCCTGTGGATTTGGAATTGTACTAAATTGAGTTCCATCTTTTAAAAGGACACTTGTTATACCTAAAACATTTTTTTCGGGTAAGAATAATTCAAAGAATGGTTTTACATCATTTGGTGTTATAACTCGTTTGAATACTTTTGTAAACCCGTTTACAACAACTTCTCTTTTTACAATGTTGTAATTTAATATTTTACCATTAGCATCAAAGTTAGGTATCTTTAACCTATTTAATGTTCCTTCAGAATTTATTGCCGAGGCAAAATCAATATCATAAACTGTTTCAAATGGTTGACCAGCTCCACTTACTTGGGATCCTCGTCTTAGAATACCACAATATCTTAAATCTTCTCTATCACCAAATGCGGGAACCGTTATTGAGAAATCTACTAATGACACCGAAGGTCTTTGACCCGGAATTTTTAACCCGTAAGTCTTAGCGATATTATAAACTGAAGATTTTTGTTGAGCAAATTGTAATACCGTTTCTTGAATACTTCTATCAATATTAAATTGTAGGTTGTCCGTAACGGCAGCATTTAAATCTAACATTACTGAGAAAACTCCAGCATCGTTAAAGTTCTGTACTAAATCAGGATAATAAGTACGGGTAAAGTTAATTAACTCAGTTCTTATTCCTTGGAAATCTCTAGTTGTGTATGATATTTTTTTCTCAGCCATATACTATTAAATATTGATAATAACAAAATCACTACTTTCAAAGGCTTGATTTGTGACCTTATAGTCTATTTTAATTTTTGCGGTATGTTCTTTTTCGCCTATACCTTGTACTTTAAATTCTCTTTCTCCGTCAGGATTAATAAAAGTGCCCTTATCTTCTTCACCTAAAGAAGCGTCGGTTATTGAAATATTTGTTATCTGTACACCAGCCATATATTTTTCAACCGAATCCCTAATATCACCTTCAATTTCACTAAATGTAGGCCCATCAAGAGGTTCAAAAATATATTCATACAATCTTGTTCCAAAATCAGGAAGATAATATCTATACCCTTTTTTAGTTAATAATAAATGAATTAAATTACTTCTTACTTCCTCTTCAGTTGTATCAGAAACATCCAAATATTTACCAACGTAAGATTCTCTAAAAGGAAAATTTACACCATATGTAATTCCATTTGCCATATCTTATAAATATAAGGATTGGTAATTTTATATAAATAAAAACCCACCTTTTTTGGGTGGGTTATTTTTTTTAGTATTTTTTCTATATTGTTTTTATGATATTCTCTAATTTTGTGATTTGATTTTTTAAAACAGTGTTGTAGTAGAATTTTTAAAAATCTTTTTTAAGGTATTCAAATCTTACAACCAAACTTTTTATTTAGTTATAAACATCAAAAAAAAATGTTAAAATATTATATATTTTTTTTATGAGGAACATCCAAAACAATCAAATTCTGAATCTTTTGGTTTTGAGGGTAAGTTCATATTTGAATAGTCCACTTTCGGAACTTCTAAATTAACTTTTAGATTTTCTTTTTTTGATATATCTAAGGCCAAATGTTTTGCTCCGGTAGAAATTGCCTTTGTTCTAACATAATAACATAAAGTTTTTAATCCCTTTTCCCATGAATGAAAATGAGATGAAGTTATTTTAGAAAGTGTTGGACTAGCCATATATATGTTCATAGATTGTGATTGATCAATGAATGGTGCTCTGTCTGCCGCCATGTTAATCAACTCTTTTTGTGATATCTCCCATATTGTTTTATACTTTAAAATCAAATGTTCAATTCTTTTTACTTTTTTATTATAATGTTTATCATCAGAATCTATATAATTATTAAAATTAATATCAGAAATTGACCCTTCATTTATTATAATTTCGTTTTTTAAATCCTCACACCATATTCCTATTTTTTCAAAATCATAAATTAAATATTTGTTTACAATCATGATTTCACCACCAACAACTCTTCTATTAAAAAGTGCAGAATGAGCAGGTTCCGTCATTTCAAAAGATCCTGTGATTTTAGCAGAAGATGCAACTGGCATCTGAGCTGTAAATAAAGAATTGCAAATACCATGTTCGGTAACACTCTTTTTTAGTTTATCCCAATCCCACATACCAGATAAATTACTATTATCTAAACCCCACATGTCAAACTGAAATACTCCTTCAGACATTGGTGACCCTTTAAACAATTTATAAGGTTCATATTTACCACTAATGCATAGTTGATTACTCTCGTATACAGATGCATAATATATTGTTTCAAATATTTCTTTATTTAATTTTTTAGCCTCTTCTGAAGTAAAAATATAATCCATTAAATAAAAAGTATCTGCCAGTCCTTGGGTGCCAATTGCAATTGCCCTTTGTTCTAAACCTCCCTTTTGTCCTTTTTTTGTTGAGTACTTATTTATGTTAATAACTTTGTTTAAAGAACGAACAACTTTTCTAACTTCATTGAATAATAACTCAAAATTAAATTTTCCTGATTGAATAAAGTTTTTTAATACAATAGAAGACAAGGTACAAATTGCCGTAGTTTTTTCATCAGTGTACTGAAAAATTTCAGCACAAAGGTTTGATTGTTTTATTGTTCCAATATTTTGGTGATTTGATTTTTTGTTCGCATTGTCTTTAGCACACAAATAAGGTATTCCTGTTTCAACTTGTGATTCAATAATTTTATTCCAAATAGTTTGAGCTTTAATTTTTTTTCCTAAACCTAAAGAAACGGCTTTATTATACGTACGTTCATATTCGTCTCCATAACATTCTTGAAGTGGTTTTAATCCTGCCTTTAAAATATCATTAGGACAAAACAAATACCAATTATCATTATTTTTTACTGCCGTCATAAAGTTGTCGGGAATCCAAAGTGAAGTAAATAAATCACGAGCTCTTAACTCTTCAGCTCCAGTATTTTTTTTGATATCTAAAAGATCAATTATATCTTTATGCCAAGGTTCTAAGTAAATTGCTGCAGACCCCGGTCTTCTTCCTTGTTGATTAAAAAACCTTAAAGACTCATTTACAATTTTAAGGTATTTTAAAAGTCCACCTGAATGACCACCCGAAGTTGATATTCTACTTTCTTTACTTCTAATGTTAGACATACAAAGTCCAATACCAGCTGCGTCTGAAGAATACGTTGATATATCACTTAGTGTATTTAACAAACCATCCCTTGAATCTGCGTTATTATAATGTAATACACACGACGCCAATTGAGGAATTTTCGTCCCTGCATTTATCATTATTGGAGTGGCTTTAGAAATAAGTTGATTAGATAAAGAATGATAATAATCTATTGCATCTTCTAAATTATCAGTAACCCATAATGCTACTCTCATATACATATGTTGTGGCCTTTCTATTGGTTTACCTTCTGGTGTTTTTAGTAGATACATTTCTTGTAATGATCTCCATCCAAAGTAATCAAAATTATAATCGTTATCGTGATTAATAACACTATCAATATTTTTTTCACCATATTTTTGAATCTTTTCAACCAAAATATCGTTTATAATACCACAAGAATGTAAATCTGAAATTGTCTCACAAAAACTTGGATTTGTTTCTTTGTGGTAAGAAGATATTGCAACTGAAGACGCTAATTTAGAGTAATCATGATGACTTCCAGTATATGAAGATGCAATCTCATAGACTAATTTGTCAAGTTCCTTAGTAGTAATTTCTCCTTCTGTTGGAACGGAAGTTATAACTTTTATAAATATTTCGTCTGAGTTAACACTCAATCCTTTAGCGGCTTTTTTTACTCTATTATATATTTTTTGGGGGTTGAAGGATGCTGACTCCCCATCTCTTTTAATTATTTTTAATGACATGTAATTTTGTTTTTTTAGAAATCTTCGTTAAATACTATTGTTTCGTTGAGTTTTGCTTTTTGGTATTCCATAGTTCTAGATTCGAAGAAATTACCTTTAGTTTCGATTGCGATTTGTTCCATGAATTTAAATGGTTGTTCTACATTAAACTCTTTACTACAACCCATTTTTACTAGTAACCCATCCGCAACGAACTCTAAATATTGTTTCATCAAATTTGAGTTCATACCAATTAAAGAAACTGGTAAAGATTCTATAATAAATTCTTTTTCAATTTCTAATGCCGATAATATAATTTCTTTAATTTTATTTTCAGGTAATTTATTTTCTAAGTGATTATTTAATAAATGAATTGCAAAATCACAATGTAAATTTTCATCTTTAAAAATAAGAGTATTTGCGTTACATAATCCTTGCATAATACCTTTAGATTTTAACCAAAAAATTGAACAAAATGATCCTGAAAAAAATATTCCTTCAACTGCCGCAAATGCTACTAATCTTTCTGCAAATGAAGAATTATCAATCCAGTCTAAGGCCCATTTAGCCTTTTTTCGAACCGCGGGTAATCTGTCTATTGCATTAAAACATTCGTCTTTTTCTTCTTTGTTTGTAATATATGTATCTATTAGTAACGAATACATTAGTGAGTGTATATTCTCCATTGCCAACTGAAATCCATAAAAAAACTTTGCCTCAGGATATTGAACTTCCTTATAAAAGTTTTCGGCTAAATTTTCATTTACTATCCCATCTGAAGCCGCAAAGAATGATAATATATTTTTTATAAAAAACCTTTCATTATCAGTTAATTTTTCCCAATCTCGAATGTCGTTACTTAAGTCAACTTCTTCAGCAGTCCAAAAAGCCGCTTGGTGTTGTTTATAAAATTCCCATATATCATTGTGTTCGATAGGGAAAATAACGAACCGACCAAGATTTTCAACTAGTATTTTTTCCATTTATATTTTTTAATTATTTATTGATTTGTTTCTTTTTGTTTTCTTTTGTCAAGAAGTTCTCTAACTCTTTGTCTTTGTTTTTCTTCTTTTTGTTCCTCAAGACCAAGAAATGTCATTGAACTTTCAGTGTCAATTTCGATCATAGCGTTGTCAAATTTACAATTTTCAAATATAACCCCATCGTCACCAATTCTAGATTTTGTAACCGCAATTGTTGCTAATTTAAGTTCTTTTTGTTGTAATGATTTTGCTATTGAAATAATAACATGACCTACTTGTGCCTTTTTAATTGACCCACCCATTTGGTCTGTTGTTACAACGTCTGATGAAATAGAAGATCTATTACCTTGAGTTGCTGTCCATCCTACTAAATTCATCTCATGACACATAGCCTCAAAACCTCTCATGACTGACCCTTCACTTTTCCATTCGTCCCCTGAGTTTTTTTCTGGTGTAATACAATCAATATAATCTAAAACAACCATATCAATTTTTACCCCATCAGAAACAATTTTTCTAATTTGATTTTTTATTTGTAACATAGAAATAGTGTCAGATGGTAGTTTTTTCATAATCAACTTATTTGACATAGTTTCTTCTATTTCTTTAATTTTTTTAATAACATCTTCTTTTTTCTCAGATAAATCATCAGGGTGAATTTTAGACCATAACGTAAAATGTTTTCTTTGAATGATCTTTGGATTATCCTCAAAAAATATTTGTAGGACATTAAATCCGAGATTAAAAGCATGATTTGAAATTTTAGTCAAAATAGTTGATTTACCCACTCCAGTAGGAGCTAATATTACTCCGATTTCACCTTTTGCCAATCCTCCTTTTAATAGTCTGTCAATACCAGGAATCCCCATTGGAATAGGGTGTCTATAATCTTCTTCTAACACTTGTTCTAAATTAGAAAAAACATCTAACATAGAAGTGTCTTTTTCCCCAACTTGAAGTGCAGTTTTAACTAGTTCTTCTAAAGTATCATAGTTTTCAAATTCTCCACCATCAATAATTTTTTGAGCTTTTGACATGACTTTTTGAAGTTCTTGTTGTTTACAAAATTTCATGGCCTTTTCTTGAACAAAATTAACTCCGTCAATTGGAGAGTTTTTAATATTTTGTATTGTATCTAATACAATCTTAGATGCAATTTCTTGTTGTAATTCAGATTTAGTAATTTGGTCTAAGGTTTCAAATGAGGGAGTATGGTTGTATTTTTTATAATACTCTTTTACCATTTGAATAATTATCTTAAAATATTTATTTTCAAAATAGTTGTTATCAATTACATCAATAATTGAATGTGAAAAATCTTTGTCTAAAATAATTTGATTTAATAATTGTAGCTGAAATGTTGTTCCTAAATATTCAAAATTTTTACTAGTCGCCATATTTTTTTTTCTTTAATAAAGATAAATAGTACTATTTTTTGATAAAGTTGGGGTAATAATAATTATATTTTTCACCTGATAAAATGTCAGTAAAGTCTTTCATTATACTTTTTAACTTTGGTCGTAGATCAACGGTATATCTTACCTTTGGGGGGTATGGTTTTGCGTCAAACTGTCTATGACAAATTGTCATATCTCCGACATTAATAATTAAATTAAAATTTTCTGATCCATCAGTAATTGATGTATTGAGTAATTCGGGATTCTCTGAAATTTCATATTGATTGTCTAACATATAAATAATTGACCTCATTTTAAGATTATATTTCAACTCTCTTGCAAGTCTGTCTACATGATCATAAAACTCTTCTGATTTGTGAGCATTTTTATTAAATCCTCTAACATTGAAGAATCTTTGAACAACGATGTTATCGTTACACATTAACAAGAATTCTACTTTTGTTATGTCCTGTTCTTTCATTTTTTTTTAATTTTTTTTGTTTCTAAATTTTTGTTTTTCTTTTCTTGTTAATTTTAGGAAAGGTTTTAAAAATCTTACCCAAGCATCGTCGCCATTTGGTAGATACTTAAAAAAACCGTCCTCCATCATCATACGAATTAGATTTCTATGACCTCTTCCATCGGGATCCAACGACTCAGAATAGTATAGTTTAACTAACTCTTTTTCCTCTTCATTTAAAAGTGGATCATCTAGGTTAACAAGTTTTTCATTTATCTCAAAAAACTCATCTCCATATATACCCTCTTTTGTTTTCCCGCTTAAAAGGTTTTGAAGAGCTAAATTCCCCTTTTCCTCTTTTAAGATTTGTTCACCCTTTTGTAAAATATAAGACAGTTTAACTTTTTCTTCAAGGAGTTCAGGAAAAATTTTTACTAAAGTTTTCTCACCAAGATAGAATATTCCATCTATATTATCGGAACTATCTCCTATAATAATTTTAACTGTTTTAATATTATAATGTGGTACTTCGACATCATGTAATTTTATTTTGTCCCCCACCTTATAATATTGTTTCGTGGACGGCGAATAAATAGATACTTTATCCCCTATTAGCTGAGTTAAATCTCTATCACTCGAAAAAATTATTTTTTCTTCATCTGATGATATTTTACAGTAGTAAGCGATCAAGTCATCGGCTTCTGCGTGTTCCGTTTCCATCTGTCTTACAAATATTTCTTCAAGGTATTGTTTTACCCTTTGTTTTTGTTCAGAAAAAGATTCTTCTTTTGATTCTGTTCCTGAGGTTTTGCGATTCAACTTATATTTAGGGTAAATTAACCTTCTCTGCACAGAAGAAGTGTTTGAGTCCCAACAAACAAAAACTTTATTGTAGTTATTTTCTTCTAAAAATTTTCTAAGCGTATTTAAAAAGTACCAAACTCCGCCAACATGTTTTCCATTACGATAGTATTCTTTAACACCATGAAAACCAATTTTTAATAAATTATTTCCGTCTACTAATAACGTTTTGGGCACTTACTTAAACTTTAATGATTTTTACTCTATTTCTTCTTTTTCTGATTTCAAATCAAATTCCCCATCAACACCTATTATGTTTTTCCAATAATCAGCATAATCTTTTTTATACCTTTCGACTGATTCTTTTTCTTCTGTCGTATCTTTACCAAATAAAAATCCGTGTGGTGTTACAATAATTTTTCCATCTTCAAATCCAAGGCCATTGATATGGTTTTTCATAACCGAAACTTTTGTTCTAGAAGCAAATTTTACAGTTCTTTTATCTTTCGTTGCAGTTATTTTTGTGGTTCCAGCACCTTTTTGATTACCAAACAAGAATACTAAAGAGGAGTTCAACCAAATTGATTCACCACCTTTTGCTTTAATTTTAGGTTGTCCGAAAGGATTATCAGGTAATTCTACCCAAGGTTGATTTACAATTATCAGAGTATTTTCGTACTTGGAATCTGCTTTACGAGACCCTGAAATTCTTTGATTAATACCCATTCCAATTTTGTCAGCTAAAACACTTGCATTATGTTGTTTACCTCCTTTACCTTCATATGTCATTTTACAAGGAACTGATCCTACTGAATCCCATAATATACATAATGAATAATCTAATTCACCTTTTTCTTGTGAATCCAATAAACTATTGATGTATTCCGTTATTTGCTCAATGTAGTTAAAATTATTATTAAATATGTAAAAACCGTCCCATTCTAACTCACCTGTTTCAGTGTCAACAACTTCTTCACATTCGAACCCCATTAGTTTTGCATGTTCAAAACTCCATTTTTGCTCTGTAATTATAAACACAGGTAAAATTCCTTTTTTTTGCGAATCGACAGCAGTTTTAACAAGAGCAGTTGTTTTTCCAGTATCTGAGTGACCCAAAAACATATTTATGTGTCCCATAGCGGGACCAGGTAATCCAACTGCATCTAAAAAAGGTTGTCCTAAATCGAAAAAACGTTGTTGTTTATATTTTGCCGAAGTGGAAAATTTTTTCTTAACTGAAGAAAAATCATTTTTTTTAATTGCCATTTTTATATTATTAGCCTTTTTTAAAATTATAATTATATACCGTTTCTATCATTTCTAATTTATCTTTAGCGTTTGTCATTTTTTCAACGAACTTGTCCATCTCTTCTATGTGTTGCGGATGTTCTCCGATACCCACGGGATTATTGAAGTAAATTAAAAGTGTTGCTTCAGCCTCAGCCATTTCTGACCTATACTTCAAAGTCAAAGCTTCATATATTTTTTCTGTTATTTTATTCATGATGTTTGTAATTTTTTTAAATATAGACAAAAAAACGGGAACAATAAACTGATCCCGTTAATTTTTTTTAATTAATTAGAATGGAAGGTCTTCGTCCTCCTCCTCCTTAATTTGAGGATCAATAACTGTTTTATTTTTTTCCACCGCAGATATTCCTCCCATGGAAACTTCGGAGGATTCATCATTTGAATAAGAATATCCACCTTTTTCTGAATCCCATCGTGGAGTTTCTCCACGCGCGATTGCCTCAAGATATTCAATAGGTTTTTTTGAGTAAACATCTTCCCAAGTCATTTCATCTCCAACCCATTCTTCCATCTGATCTACATCTAATGAAATAGGAGACGGATCATCATACATAATTGTCTGAATCACAGTGTAAGTTGCTCCTTTTGGAGTTTTAGCTTTAGTGAGTTCAAGAATTAAATCACGACCTGTGTCAGAATCAGTAATATCACCTTTAGCCTTCCAAATAGGAATAATTTTATCAAGAATTCCTTCCTGTTTGTAGTTGTGTTTGAATCTCCAAAACTTTACTCCGTCTTGCTCATAATCACGATCGATTACTTTTACAATGTAAAACTTACGAGATCTGTACTGCGCTGCCAATTGTTTGTCAGATTCTTTTCCTGTAGATATAAGTTCTTCGTAGACTTCATTAAGTGGTGAACGTTCGTTGTCATTTTTTGCTGGATCGTAAAATTTTTGCCATTTACCGTCCACTTGAACTTCGTGAAACCATACTTCTTTAAAAGGTGAAGATCCGTCTTCTGTTGGAAGGATTCGGATTTTTCTTTGTCCTTGTTTTTCATTGTCTTTCAAAATAGCCGCGAAATATTTTTTCATTCGGTCTTCTGATGACATTTTGTTTGTAGTGTTAAAACTACTTTGTGATTTTTCGTACTGTTGTAGTACTGCGTCTAATGAATTTGTCGCCATGTGTAATTAAAATTTAAAGTTTATATGAAAGAATAATAGTATAATAAAAGGTTATAGTCAAATTGTTTAAGAGGTAAAATAAGTTTGGTTAATTTAACCTTGATTTTTATGCGTTAAATCTGTTGAGTAAAATGTCATCTTCGTCTTCCATTGGATCATTAAATGTTTTTTCTATGTCGGCCGGACTAAAATTTTGGACTTCGTCTTGTGTTAAGACATATTCATTTTTTCCAGTCTTTTCCATCTCGTCTTTCTTTTCATCAAAAAAATCTGCTAAATTTTGTTTAAATGGTCCTGAGTCTAAACTTCTAAGTTGTAATTTTTCTTGTGCGGTTTTAGGTCGGTATTTTTCTATTTTAGATTCGACACTGTCAATCTTTGTTACTAAATTGTCCATCTCAGCTAATTTTTCTTCCATTTTTTTAATTTGGTCAAAAAGATTTGTAAAATACTCTTCTTGTTTATCTGCCATAGTTTTCTGAGAATCAACTAAATCGGTAATATCTAGTTCTTCAGTTTCATCTTCACTTTCTCCCTCCTCTGTAGAAATCTCTTCAACATCAGGATCATTTTTAACATCAATTGGTTCTTTAGATATTGGAGCTGGTGGTGGGGCTGTAACTGCAGCGGGAGGGGTCTCTGAACCTATAGGAGCTAATGGTTCCGCACCAGGATCTGCGGGTGGTGGGGGAGGAACATCTTGTTCCATAATATATTTATTAATAGAGTTATATCTCTTAATTTCATTAATTATTTTTTCGTCTATTCTCATTTTATCCGTTTAACAAAGTTTTTATACCTGATTTGGTTTCTACTTGGATTTTTTTAAATGTTTTAATTGTGTTGTCAACTCTTTCGATTAAACCGTCTCTAATTCTTAAAGTATAACAGTCTCCAGTATCGAGATCACAAATTTGTTTGGTTCCGTCTCCCATATCTTTTTCGGATACCCTTGTATTTTTTCCTAGATAATTATCCAGTATTATTTTTGTGTTGCTCATACGCTTTATTTTTTATATAAATATCATCAATTTGTAGAAGTTGCTTCGAATACATTTTGTGCGTTTAAAAACTCACTAAAAAGTTTATTTAGTTGGTTAGGATCTTTTTCTATTTGAGTGTAAACATTTTCATTTTGGTTTACAGGATAATGTAATACATATTCTTTTGCCAATGTGTAAATAAAATCATTTTCACCGAATTGACTGAAACTTGATATATCTTGTTTTATAAAAGTAGGTATACTCCTTACTTGAAAGAATACAAATTTTACAAAATCCTTTAGAGTTCTGAAAGATACTATAGGAAGATTAGGATTTGCACCTCTTGACACACAAAAATATTTTCTATTAATGTATTCAAAAAACTTATCCCCATAAACTTCTGTCAAGTTTATAGTACTAAAATTATTTTCATAACTTTTTATGCCCGTATTACCTGAGTCAACATAGATAAATATAAAAATAATTAAAGAATAATCATAAAAGGTATCACCAGTTGAGGAGTATCCTTGGTCTGTTAAAACTTCTCGGATTGTATTGTATAGTTCTTTATCTGAATAATTTGTAATAGATGGTTCATCAACACCAATAAATCCACTATATCTCGAATTAATTTGTGCTGCACAATCTTGATTTTTAGTCAAAGTATCTTGACTATCTAAATTTGCAATTGTGTTAGACGCTTGAATCAAAACATTTTCCGATTTAGCTTTTTTTGCTTGTTCACCTTCTGTTACTTTTTGTTTTAATTGAGACATTAATTTTGTATTTAAGGTTTGAAGGAAATTATCAATTGTGGGTAAACTATAGAAAGGTTGTCTCGTTCCTGAAAATGATGTATCAAAACCTGTTTCAGATATTCTATGAGAAACATTTGTAATCATGTATGGTCCCGAAAACATAGGTATATTTCTAATATTAAAATACATTAAAGGTTGTATGAGAACACATCCCATCATTTCAACTGAACATGTATAACTTCTGTTCTTGTAAAGGTTATATAACGATACATTTTGTGTTGTTGATCTACGGTTTTTTCCTAAGTTAGCCATTTGGTTTAACATTTCTAAAGACTCAGAAGTTGGTTTACCAGGGTCTTGGTTTACACTAAACGACTTGAATATTTGTTGATTTTCTCTTGTTGGGTCAACATTAAATCCTACAATTTTATTGGATTTATCCCAATCGGTTTTACTTGATATGTTATCCAATAATGGGTTGTCACTTGCCCTCCTCAGATCAAAAGCATCATCTCTATATCTGTAATCAATATTGTCTTTCATATTAAGGTGCTCACTAGGTTTATTAACATAATAACACAAAAACTTAGGTGAACTTTGTCTGTAATCTACATTCAAGTAAGTACCAAACATCATATTTCCAACCTCCATTGTTCCATCAGGTCTTGGTACAGGATTTTTAATTGCGTCTTGAACATTGTAAAAATTGACATATGCAGGTAGCATAAAATGTTGGAAGTTGTTCTGAACTAATATAGTTGTAATCATATCCAATAATGTATTTTTATATGAGTTACTTCCATTGTTTTTTTCGGTCGCTCCGTCTTCCAATAGATTTATAATACCATAAATGTCTACTAAAACTTTGTCTCCAACATTTCTACTCGCCCTGTCTACTAACAAAACATCTTCAAAAAGGGTTTTATTTTCAAAATCAAATCCAGCAATCCATGTATCATTTAAAGCTTTGAAGGTTTCCCATAATTCAGTTCTTGTTTGTTCTGTAAAACCTGCTTCTAAGTTAGCTCTATTCTGACTACCATCTTCGGTAATAAAAACGTTTGGTAACTGTTTTCTTACATAAGGTAACATCACATTCATTGCATTACCTATATATATAATACTTTCATCGATGTATTTATCCATCAATTTGTAAAAACTTCCTACATTTAGATTAGGATTTAAAAGTTTCTGTGAGGCATACACGTGTATCAAAGGTGCGAATTCTTTTGCATTTTTTTCATTGAACGCCACGTTTAAATCGATAAAAAAGTCTGTGATGTAAGATCCACTATTTTTATACTCTAACTTAGGAATAGTTGAATTTCCTACATAATACTTTAAAGCTTCCCATGTTTTTGGGTTTTGTACCTCAGATTGCGCAAGTGTTACTTGTGGAGGTAAATTACCTTGTTCGTATGCCCCATATATTATTGGGTCTTCAATATATTTAGTTGAGAATGTATAATATAGTCTTTTATTGTAGTTACTTGGATTTCCATATTTGAAAGCCACATCGTAGTTCATGAAATCAGTAAGAGTTGATTTGAACTTTTCGTTTTGATCTGTAATTACACTTTGTAATTTTATTTCAGGTGAAGTTCCTACTGGTTTGTTTATAACGAATAGGCTTCTCATTAACAATTGGAAGTTTTTGTATGACTTTTCGGATTCATTAATATCGTTTAATTTCCCAAGTGATCCTGGTATTGATTCTTGTTGTACTAATGGATTTGGTAAAGTGTCCACAAAATCATAGACTGATCTACTAAAATTTAAAAACTCAGATTCAAAAGTATCTAAAATTTTTGTATCGAAAGTTGTAAATAACTCTTCAAAGTTAGAGTAATCCGAAATTTTTCCATTAATCGAAAAGTTTTGTTGGTCAGCTTGGTTAAAGAAAATCTGTTTAAGATATGTTGCAGGATCGTTTTTCAAAACTTTACTATTATCAAACCAACCGTATTGAGGTGCGTTCCAAAATAATCTAACACTTCCGTTGAACATTGCGGGATTATTTGATAACTCAACTTTCATTTTACCATTTTTAAATGTCTCAAATTTAGATTGATTAATATCTGTTCCAAACGAAGGTAGAACGAAGTATAATGTCGTGTCGATAGTGTCCCTTACCACAACTGACCATGGACTAATCCTCATTGACCTTTGTGAGTTAGATTGGTCAAACCCTGGCGTTTCGAAGATAGTCGAATTAGTTGTGTTCATCATTATAAGAGTCTCATTATTTAAATGATTTTGTATTTGTTGAGAACCTATTCCTTGGATAAATGCGTTTTGTACTATAAATTCTGAAGTTGTGCCAGGATTGATAGTAGATGTACTGTATAATCCAATGCCTCCTGTAGTACCTGATATTTGTGATGTAATTGTTAAATTACCATTTAAATTTTGACCATTCAAAATTGACCCATTAGTTAAAACATCACTATCGATTGCAATTACTTGTATTGGTGGATTAATTACTTTAAACTCAAATGTTTCTGCAGAAATTGTTGAGACTTCACAAAAATATGTATCGGTTGTTTGTGATGTTGGTGCAGAATTTTCCTCTATATTTGATATACCTTCAATATATTGTGGATCTTCGGGATTGGTGGATAAAGATCCAAAGTTAGCTCGTATAATTTCATTTATCAAAGAAATATCCGTAGAGGTAACCGATCCTAATTCACCAACTCGTATTACGTCCATCATATAATTTCTTAACACAACAAAACTACGTAGACCTGTTATTACATTTACTTCTCCATTTTCCTGAAGTTCCATTTCTTCCTGATTACCCATCCGTACCTCACTGAATACTGTTATGGTATCACCATTTTTGAGTAATACCCACTTTCGTGCAAGACCATAAATACCTTCTGGTGGTATTGCTAAAAGATTTGGTGATGTTTGCTGTGTTACTGAAGTTGTTGTAGCTGACGATGAGATTACAGTTTGCACTATAAGTCCTGTCACAGTTAAAGATCCTGAGAGGATTTGTCCTACTTGTATTGGAATACTACCTTGACTTTTAATAGTTGCAAAACTTCCTAAAATAAAATCTAAATTGGTAAATGCCGCATTAAAGTTTAATGGTGTTGTATAATAACCAGTACCCCCTGTGACACCATTAACTTGAGTAACTAACTGAATAGAAGCGTTCAAGGATGGTAAAAAAATACTATGTGGTAGAGTAATCAAATTATCAGTTATAGAATTAATTGTTATTCCCGTGCCGGTTGTAGAACATGTACCTGTGACTTGTAAAGTTTCACAAGTTCCAGTAGATGTTTCAACAACACAGGTTCCTGATACTTGAGTTTGTTCACTAAACAATTTTTTCCCTTGTATAAAAACATTGAAGTCGTCAATTAATTTGGGATAAAATCCTGTGTTAATGTCTGTAAATTGTGGTGAGGATGTTGTGGTATCTAATACCAAATTTCTTGCAATTCCATCTATTGTAAGATTATAACTATAAGTTGTTGCTGATGTTGAGGGATCCCAATTCTCTAAATAATTAAAATCTTTCCAAACATCGTCAAGAAAATCAATTCCTGTCTTTTTAAATGTTTTATATCTGTGCCAAATTGATCCATATTTTAAAATCCAAGCATATGGTAATTTGTGTACTCCACCAAATTTTTTTAGTGTTGACATTATATAATTTAAGTCTGTGGTTTTGCCATTTGTTAAAGATCTATATTTTTCTTTAAGAGTTGCTAAAGGTAAACTATTTAAAAATAAATAAGCGGCACTCTTGTAAGGATACAAATCAGTTTGTTTGTACCTGAAATTAAAAACCCCTTTTTGTATCGCGTTTATAAAATATGGGGTATTTAACATAGACGTTGTCTGAGTTGGTGTTAAATAATTTGAATAATCTTCATAAGTAAGATTTCCCTCAGTCACTAACTGATTTTTAAATTCTCTTGTTTGATAAAAACTCTTTAAATTTATAGTATCAGTTATTACATCTAAATTTATAAAGTTGAAATGAGTAAATGGTCTTTTGTCGTTGTTGGTGTCTTGTGTTTTGAAGTTGGTCACTGTTTTGTGAACTTCGTTATAGTTCAAAATTAATTTAGTATCAAAGGTTTCATTATCATTGTTAATGGCATTACCATTTGCCATATTTGTTTTTACCCAGTTATAATTTGTTAGTGGATAGGTGTCAACAAAATCAAATTCGTTTGAAGTAGTAGAGTCACTTAGGTATTTTTCCAAGTTTATTATATTATTAGTATTCGCAAGGGAAACTCCGGGTTGCGACTTTAAAGACTGAAAAATTGCTCCATTATATAATACATTCGGATTTGTAACATCATTCCTTAAATATGGTGTAACAAATTCACCTCTTATAAATTGTTGCCAACTTTCTCCTTGTCCTTGATTTGATATATGTTGTAAGAAAGGTAAATAATTATTAGAATCTAACAAATACTCTTTTATTTTTTTAGACAAAAATGGATTATCTACTCCTAAACTTTGTAAAACATTGACAGCCTCACTATCCGCTTCAGCTTCGTATATACTGAGACTATATCCAGATTTTCTGTTGAATCTACTATAGAATGCGTTGACCATCAATCTTTCATAGATTTCATAAAAATACTTTGATTCTTCCTTATTTTGAAACACTTCATTATTAATTGGAAAATCTAACCCATTTAAAGATTCTCTGAATGGTTGTTGGTTTGACTCAAAAACTTGTGTGTCAAAATTATCTTCGTTCAACCTTTCAGTATATCCTTTGATAAATTGTTCAACAAATTCAACCTCAGGCCAAATTTCTGGACTATAAGCTCTATATGTCGTAGCGACAGTTTGGTCACCAGGATAAATAATTTCAAATTTTTCTTCCCCTTTTTCACCAATAGTTTCTTTGATAACTTGTGGCCATGGATATATTGGTTCATTATTTTGAGTAGAGTCTTTTATATCAACACTTGGGGCTGATGTTATATTACCAAAGATAGCGGCCCTTCGATATTTGTTTTCTCTTTTATCCCAAGCATTTTTGTGTACCTCATCCATTAATTTTAGAAATGCCTCACCCTGACAATAGAAAACAGCTAAAATATTTCTTACAGATGGTACAAATCCAAGTCCACCGCTACCTTGTGCATTGAATTTTGTTGCTAAACTTTTACTAATATTCGATTCAATTTGTTTTCTTGTTTCTGATGCCTTTGCGGCCATTTGATCAGTCGTATCCATAAAAGAACTTGGTCCTTCAAATACATATACAATATTATTATTGGATGCTAATGTTTTTTGGAGTGTGTTTTTAAAATTAATTATTACTTGGTCTGTTTCATTGAAGTTTCCTTTTGGCGCATTTTTTTGTGCAAGATATGTGGCAACCAAATCAATATCAGGAATATTAATCGATCTTTGAAAAGTTTTTTCTAATGTAATATTATTGGGTATTTCAGATTGAGTTTTTATCCCACCGACAGTGTAACTTCCTTTTATTCCAAAAACACTATTTTGATTTAAGACATCATTATATTGAGATATATCTCCTTTAAGTTGTGAAATAGCGGCTTGTTTTTTAGAAGGATCAATTTCATAAACTTGTTTAAATACGAAAGCATTCTGTGATTTATTTTTAAATACAATTGGATTATCTCTATCCATATAAGTAGAAAACCAAGATCCGTTGGAAAATAAAAATATTTTCTGTTGATATGTTAACAAGTTATTTGTATATAGAGTCATGTCAGTTAAGAGTCCCATGTTTTCTTTTTCAAACTGATCTAAAACCTGATCAATAAATGTTTGTAACTTATATTTTAATTGTAAAAGAGTGATTTCGGGAAAGTTATCATCTAAAAGACCTTTTGATTTATAGTTAGAATAAATTTCTTTCATTTTTTGATATCCCCTACTTACAGTTTGTGAAGTAGTTACGGATGTAGATGTTGAAATTACATCTCCTTGAGTCTTAGTAATTGGTGTAGTTGTAATATTACTTTTATACATTCCAGGAACTGCCATTAGAGCTCCGAAGTTTACATAAGATAATAAGGTATATTTATAACCGTAAAATTTTAGTTTTATTTGGAAGTTGTGCGTCGATGGGTCAAAAGTTGAGGTGAATGATTGTAACATAATTGGAAACTTTATAGCCTTACCATAATAACCCTTGAGGGTAAGAGTAAATTGAGGATACGGTAGTTGGAAAAATGCTGAGTATGGTGAGTTATTTCCGCCTTCGAAAAGTGCCCTTCCTTTAACATCTTCCAAATCTACGTCTATTACAGGTAAAAAGTCTGTTCCAATATTAACAGCTATAGACTTTATACCCAATAAACCGTTATCTACAGCGCCAGGTGTTCCGTTAGACAAAAGGTTTTGAGTTATATAGTAATCGTTAGATTGATTTGGATTTTTTACCGAGGTCTGTTTTGGTTGGTTCACTCCTTTTCCAGTCAAAGTATTTTTACCTGTTACTTCATCGGTATATGCGTCGTCCAAAAATGTTTTGTTTCCAGGATTTAAAAAATTAATTCTACCTACTGAAATAGTTCTTGTTGAATCATTCATAGCTGTTCCCACCGCAAGTTTTGTTCTTGGTAAAACAACACACTCTAAGTTTGCGTAGTAAACTAAGTTTTCTTGTTTGACAAGTCTATCACTAACATTTCCCATTTCATCAATAACTTTGTTTGGGTCAATTAAACTAATATTGTCATAATCAAGTTCAACTAATATATTTTCTTCATCACCTACCATAATAGAAATAATAATTTTCGTAAGAGTTTTTATAGTCTTGTAATGAAGTTATCAAAGGAAAAGGAATTGTCAATACTGCTCCGTCAGGTATTGAATACTCACTTCCTGAAAATTGGGGGTTTGCTGTTTGTATTAACCATCCAAAGTATGGTGAACCATAAAATTGTTGTGAAATTTTGTCAAGTCTTGATTGGCTTATTTTATAGATATAATTTTTGTCAGAAGATTTAGAAGGTAACTCAACATAAGGAACAACATTTTGTTGTCCATTGATTAAAAAATCACTGTATCTACTCCAATATTGATAACTCATAATTAATTTAATGTTACTTTTCCATTGAAAGTTTTTTTCCTTTCGTTTAGGTTTATGTTAGAATATAAATCTTTTATCTTCTTTCTTTTTTGCCCTAATTCTCCATCCGCTGGTGTAATATAATTACAGGTTTTTACGGTATTGTCAGGTATTTTCCATGTTGTTGCTTCAACATATATAGTATTTTCCTCAAAGTTTTTAAGTTCTGTTTTCCAATATTCTTGAAATTTACCAAATTCTGATTTTAATTCATCACAAGTTTTTTTTATTAGTTCCACTAATCCATTGTCATTCTTTACTTCAGGTCCTGAAGTTAAGTTATTTACAAGAACTTGGAATTTATCTGACTTTTCATAAAAAGGATTCATTAATATATAATATCTGTTAGTTGGGCAATTTGTCAAGAAACTTTCGTTTGTTCCAACAACAACATTACATCCACTTCCATTGTCTATTGTTGAGTTTGTTTGTTTATAGAATTCACTGTCAAACTTTCTAGCGATAACTAATTCATTAAACTGTGTTATTATTTTTTTTACTTTTATAGTGTAGACATCAAATATAGAACCTGAATTTTCATCGACTGAATAAAATTCTGCACCACTCAAATCATAAAGTATTGGTTCATTAGTTGGAGATATTGATCCATCTAATTTATCTGCTACAACGTCAAGTTGTCTAAATATATAATTGAGTTCGTTCTGAACATTTGTAATATTTGTTGAGTTATTATTTAATGTGTTCAATATCTCAGTTTTACCAAGATCTGTTTGAGCTTTTAATACTTCTTGTAGTTCTCTTTTTTGTTTTCCTGTTATACCTCCTGATCTATCAACAGCTGCTTTCAAAATTGGATTGTCATTTTGATTAATGTCTTTATCAACCTCCTTAACTAAATTATCAACTAAATCTTGGTAATTATTTGATTTACCATAGATTTGTATTTCTGTTTTTTGACTTGTATATTCTGATAAGTCTCCTTTTGTATAATCATTATTTCTAATTGAAATTAATGTAGCACCGTAGGAATAATCAGTCGTAGTTTTATTTAGTGTATCGTAGTAAGTTTTAAAGTACCCTTGAAGTTTTTCCTGTAGTAATCCATAAAGTCCTGAGTAGTCCATAACAGTTCCGTCAACTACAGTTCCAACGGTAGACCCTCCTCGTTGAGGTTGTACACTGTTGATTTCGTTTTGTTGTTGTTGACTCACAGGTGGTAGTCCTCCTGTTAATTTTTCTACCATATATTTGTCTCTTGTACTTGTATCTTCAGTTGGTGTTGCTCTTTCGTCGTAGATTTCAGTATTTGCGTAGTAGTTAAAAGACAATGCATTTTGTAATTCTTGAACCGGTTCTTTAAGTCCCATACCACCAATTATATTAAAACTCATCGTAACATTAACTAACATTGGTTGTACTCCGATTCCTTCAGGATTTATATCTAAACCTTCATATGTAAATCCAAAACTAGTGGGTACAACCTTACTATGGTAAAAGTCACCTACTCTTAATACCAAAATTGGAGGAGCACCAAACGATGTATTCAATGCGTCGTTGTATTTTGGTCTACCATCAGTTCCAATAATTGGAATTGTTTGTCCAGGTCTTGAGCATTGTTGTAAAAATGTAATACGGGCGTTCAATCCTTCAGGTGTCATAGAATGAAACGCTGGATTGAAATACTTTATTCTATCTAGGATAGTGTCGTAAACCATCGGGTTTGTTTCTTTAACTAATTGAAAATAATCACACTCTGTAAATAAATTTCTTAGAATTTTTTTAGAAATACCTTCTTTAATTTTTTGTTCTATAGTAACTTTAGGTTCTGGTTTAATACTTTGTGTAATACCTGTTAATGTATTTTGTACATCAATTGTTTTTTTAGTTGTTTCACTTGGGGGTGGAATTACAGGTATTTCAGGTTCTTTTTGAACTTTAGCAATAATTTTAGAAATTGCAACTCTACGACAAGCCATCGCAGGGATACTGTAAACTTCTGCCTTAAAGGTAGTTTTCGGTGGATTATACGCTAAATCAAAAACATTATTCGTACAGTTCACACTTGCAGTGAGAATGTCACCACCTTGAGCGTTATTAACACTTATATCCGTTGGGTCTTCTGTTATGGTTGCGGCAGCTCTTGTTTGTGGAATTACAATTTCCTCACCTTTTGGATTTAACTTTAATGCAAATCTTTTTTCATCATAATATTTTTGTATTGTTGTTGTTCCTCCCGATAATGGTTGTTGTAGAAACCATTTCAGAACGGAATCGTTTCTTCTTTCAGAAAGTTTTTGATTATAGGATACCGCCGCGATAGCTGACGCAGAACCAATCATTTCAATTTCAATACTACCGTTTTTATTTATTAAAATATCTTCTATTTTTTTTAAAAATTCATCTTTAATATAATTAAAATTACCTATTACCACTTCATTAAAAAAGTTTTGTACACCAGATCCTGAAAATATATCATTACCTGATTTAACTTTTGCCGGTGCTTGGTCTTTATATCCTCCATTTTGTAAATTTAAATACTGATTATAGTAGGTGTCATATGGACTAGCCGCCACTCGATTTGGATTTCCAGTAGGAATGTCATTATGAAAATAAAATCCCGTACCTTCAAATGTTGATAAATCAACAGTTTCGTACTCAATATTTTGAATCTGTAGTTCCCCATCACCTGTTTGATTCGGGTTCCCATTAGCGCCAGTATCTTTACCAATGTTTGTAGTAGAACTATCTATTGGTATATTTTCAAAAACTTGAACTGTTTCTTCAGCGGTCAATCTTGGGTTATTCAATATTTGTTGGTATGTATACAAATCTTTTGTCGGAATAGTATTGAATTTAATTCCTAATTCATATAGATCGTATTTTACACATCCTGCGTAAAAAGAATCAACAATACTTTGTATTCTGTCTTTTTGAACACCTTTTAATTGTTTTTCAATTATGGTGTTTATCATAGAAGGATTATCTACAATTATTGTCCAATTTAAAGTTCCTGATCTTGATGTATTTTTATATGTGTATATTGGTTCAGGTCTACCTAAAAAAGTTGTCGGATTGAATTCAGGTCTTGTGTCATCACTAAATTTTAAATTATAAGGCGGAAACCACATAATTCTACCACCATTAGGACCTTTTTCACAAACAGGAAGATCATCGTATGTAAACCCTGGTCGATCGGAAGTTCTCCATGCTAAATTCTCTATTGAGAACATGTATTTTTTTACTTTACCATCAACAATATTAGTAGATCCTGGATTTCTTAAAGGTGCAATATTTAAGTTATATGTGTTGTCAAATATCGAGTAATCAAATCCTCTATTACTTTTAGTAATACCATCTACCTTTTGTAAGTCAGCATAGGTAAAATAAGGAGTATCTTTTTGAAAAACTCTACAATACTCTAAACCAGCCTGAGATCCATCCGTTTGATTGATATATGAAAGTACTTTTGAACCTTTTGTTATTTCTTTGTATCCGTCATTGAATACTTTGGATACTTGGTTTATTGCGGTTCCAACGTGTTTCAATCTTGCCTCACCTTGTACTAAATCTGCAGATTCTATTAACCTTTGAGTATTATACAAAATTGACCCTGGTTTAAAAGGAATGTTTGTAGATTCATACTGAGTATAATCTCCTTCGATTAAATTAAACTCATTATCTAAACTTCCTGCCCCACCACCTTCGGTAGGTTTAAATCCAGCATTTTTTTTATATTTAGGAGATGTCCAAACTAATTGTCCTGCAGTCCCTCCTCCATCGGTATAAGTTTTTCCCTTAAAACCAAATTTTATAAGTTCTTGGTTTCCTTCATATAGTATACCTAATTCTTGAGGTCCATAAACTATAGTTGCTTGTTGTTGCCCAAACTGATTAACAGGTACTTGATTTGCCGGAGAATCTATTAAACTTGGTTCAGCATTTGGACTTCCTACATAATATGTACCTGTTTCAGGAGCATCTTGTCCAACGATTGCGTTTACTAATGCAGACAATCCTTGAATTAATCCTATGTTATATGAAGGTCTATAAAGATTATAGTTTAGTGTTGCAAACAAAGTTGATCTTGTACCGTTACCAGTGTTAGCAACAAAAATTTCTGATGGATTCCTTGTTGTATTTAATATTGGTGATAGTAATCCACCTGTAAGATTATTAATTGTATTTAATACACCATTTTGTTGTTGAGGATTGGTATATGGTGAGGTTTCATTAAAATAGTCACCTGGTATAAATGATACAGGAAAATATGTTCCTGTTATTCTTGTTGCTAAATTTAAAGCGTTTACTAATGGATTTTCAGGTACTGTAATTCTCCAATCTTTAATAAAAAAAGGCTGTTGACCAGTAGCTAACAAACTTGCACTAAAAGGATCAGATATTGTGTCTAAGTTTATAGAACCTATAGTTGCTTGATAAATTTCTTGTGCAACTCTTTGTTCGAACGCAAATTTTAATTGTGTTGCACTAATTTTAGCTAAATAACTATCAGAAGATAATGGTCCATTAGATCCAATAGGATCGTCTTGGAATACCATATTAAAAAGTGAGTAGGATGAATAATTGTAGAATCCAGGATTCCAAAAAGGTTGATATATTGGATTTGTTAAAAAAGTATCTGTAATTATTACTAAGTCCTTGTATCCTCCTGAAGGTCCCCATTTATTTGTTACATATGCTGACTCAATATAAAACTCATTCACAATTGTTAATCCTTCTAATTGTTCTGCATTAATGGGATAATAAGGTCCTTGATTTGATTCTAAAACTGGTGTCATATTGACATTTATTGGATTACCAAAACCTCCTTCAGGACCATATTCATTCAAAGGATAAAGTTCTGAAGCAAATAAATTTGTTGATACATAGTTATTTGGTGAGTCTACGACATTACTGACTGTAATATTTGTTTCGTAGTTGATTGGATTTCCAGGAGCTGTGTAACTACCAGGTACATTATATGGTGTAAGGTTTCTTACTAATAGTTGTTTTCGGAATGTCTCTGAACTACCAAACGATAAAAAACTTTCAGCCATACTATTTTATTTTATAAATAGATAATATTCACTTTTTTTAAGAAGTATATTAACGAGATTGGTTTTTTCCACCCGTCGTAGCTGACAGTCCATTAGCGTCATTTAAACCTAAGTTCATCGCGTTTCTAGTGTTAGGGTCCTGTATTCCGCTTACAACCGCGTTAGTAATTTCTCTATAATTCATTTTAGAGGTGTTACTATCTCCTTCTACTTTGACATTTACATTGATGGTTTGAGGTTCATTTTCAAATTTTTTTTCTCCTAAATAAGATTTGCTCACTACAGTTTTAAAATCTTCAAGAGAGTTATTAACAAAAGATTCTGCTTTTTCAAAATAACCACCAAAAACCGCCGGTATAGCTTCTTCAAAAGCCTTTAAACCACGTTTCGTTTGTTCCTCCCCTTCTTTACCCCCCTTCAAAGCACCAACAGTTACATCTTCTAAACTTCCACTAATAGACTGATATTTTTCGGATATACCCCTAACACTTCCTACTTCTTCTCGATATCTTGCGGCTACTGATTTTGCTGATTTAGCCATTACACTACCAAATTTGTCAAAAGATGGTGCGATTGCCTTTCCATATTGTGCAGCAATCTTACCACTTTCTAAGAGGGCAGTTATTTGTTTTGTCTCGTCAAGTTGATTGATTGCGATTTCTTCGATAGATTTCGAAGATTCCTCATTTGCCTTTTTTAAATTTTCAATGTCTTCAGGTGTAAGATCTTCAACTGCCTTTTCATCCATGTATCCAGTTTCTGCATTTTTTACTTGAATTTTAGCAACCCCACTTGCGTCAAGTTGTGCCATCGACGCTATGAGTTCCTTAGTTTCTTCATCACCTTCTACTAAAGATGGCATTTTAATTTGTTTTAATTTTCTATCAAAGTCAGCGGCTTGTATTGACATTTTTGCAAATTCTCCTGCGTTTATATTTAACTCACCCGCAATTTCTCTTAATCTTCTCTTTGATCCAGGTAGTATTTCCATTTTACCTGTTTTTTCATTGAAAGTTGTAAATTCTTTACTCAAGTTTACAATTTCTTTTTGTAAAGCCTCAGGGTCGTTTTGAGCCATATCCATGGCTCTTAGGGGATCTAATAGACCATTAGCACTAACACCTAATCTTTGTAATCCAGCAGCTAAGTTGATTGCTTTTTCTGGTGAGAACAATTCGTTCGCAAGGTCAAATGTATCTTGCATAGATATACCCATTTTTTCTGCGGTCGAGGCCATTTTTGCAAGTCCCTGAACTCCATTATCAAAGTTGTACAAGTTCAATTTACCTATGTTTTCTATAACTCCTTTTGAAACTGCTTGTACTGAAGCTCCAACACTTCTAGCGTAGTTGACAACCTCTTTCATTTCATCCCCCACCTTTGACATTGATATACCAACACCTCTAAAACCCGAAGTCAAGTCCTCAACATTCTCCCCCGTTAATTGAGATGCCGCCCCTAATTCTACAATAGTTTTAGTATTTAAACTAGCCGCAGTTTTAAGTCCTTTCATAGCGTCCTTAATCGTTGTAACTACCTCTGCCTCATCCATACCAAGTTTACTCAATTCACCAGCGGATTCTCCAATCAACTGTTTAAACTCAGTCATTCTTGATTTAGATAAACCAAAGTTTTGTTGAACCGATGTTGAATATTCGTCTATTTTTTGTAATACATCTGCATTAAAAGGGTTTAACTCTCCAAGAGTGTCTTTAATGGCTACACCCTGCTGTTTAATTTTTTGTAATATATCTGTATTAAAAGGGTTGAAATCTGATGTTTGACCCCTTAGACTTTTTTCTTCAAGTTTTGTTTCCAGATTTTTAATTGATTTCTCTTGTTTCTCAATTAAGGCAATAAGTTCTTTTTTATCTTTATCTGTTAATTCGTCACCTGCCATGTATTTTTTTTACTATAAATATTTGATTATGTTTTTTTGTTTTCTTCAACATATTTGTTTATCAAATATCTTCTAACGTATGTTGGCATGTTAAGAAACTCGGAATATTGAGTTCTGAATATTCTTGAAAAATAATAAAATTCATCTAAAAGACTAGCCTTATACTGATAAGAAAGGCCGAAAAAACTCCACCCCAAAAGTAATGTTTACCACTACTTTTTCTCCTGACGGGGCTGTAACTTCTTTTGATAAGTCTAATCTTGGTTCATTCTCGTTAAGAAATCTTCTTATGTACTTTGAATCTCCAATTGGCATCTGTTCAATAAAAGTAGAGATGTTCGTTCTATCATTGTTACCTTCTATAGATACAATTTGTTTATTTAATCTTGTGGTAATAATTGGTGGTGTTCTTTCTGATGGATAACTCTCCAAAATTTTATCGACCTCAATTTTATCTTTTAGTGATAACAACCTTAGTTGAACTCTTTTCCCCGTCACAGGTAATGTTGTTTCAAAAAAACCTTCATCATTAGGTTTAACTTCTGTTTTTTTATAATTTAATTGATCTAAAATTAAAGTTACTTTGAATTTTTCTTCTGTATATGGGTCTGTAGCAAAAACAGTGTAGTCAGGACCAAAAGATGTATTTCTTAAAAATATTAGTATAGCCTCAACATCTCCGTCTAACATCTCTTCAGGTCTTAAATCTTTTTCATATACTTTCGATCTGAGAAGGGGAATAATTATCGACTCTTGTATACTTTTTTTAGAATCTGCATTTGCAATTATATTTTCATCTAATGCGGTCAGATAACCAATTTTGATAGATTTTTTTTTGGATGAATAAAAAAAACCTTGACTAGGTAATTGTATTACATCGTGTGGTAAATTGAATTCTGCTTGTCCTGCCTGATATACGTCTTGTTCCATAATATTAAATATTTTTTAATAAAAAATAAAAAAGACCTACCACTAGTAAAGTGAATAGGTCTATATTTTATGTAATATTTTTTTAATACACCAATATACAACGGTCCATTCTCATGTTACAACTAATTTTTGCTAATCCGTCGGTAGAATATGTTAGACTACCTCCATCATAACCTGTTAGGAAAGTTCCTTCTAAAATCCATTTCTCAACAACAACTCCTGTTGGATCCAACATTTCAAGGTCAACATTTTTTTTGTAACCCGCAGCATAACCCATACGTCCTGTCACGGATTCAGCACACAAACGAATCCATTCCATTACTGCTTGTGATGCAGAAGGTCCAATTGGGTCTCGAAAAGTTACTGGAAGTTCACCCCAAGTAAATCTACCTGCAACATATGTTGAAGTATTCAAGAATTGTATTTCGGTTGCGGCAATTGTAAGTTTTGGTCGTGAGGTAGTTTCAACATACCATTCATTTATACCAAGTGATGATGGAAACCTAAGGATCCATCGGTTCTCCCTTTTTGGTTCGTAGGGAATCGGCATTTTCATTAACAAATCAGCCATGTCTTATTTTTTAGTTTTTGTTTTATTTTTTATTATAAATAGTATGATTTAAAATTTTTTCTCTTTACTTCGAATTTTTTTCGAATTATATCTTAACTAGTCAATATTATTTAAAATTTAGTTTTCTTTCCTGCTCCTGTATAATAAATATCTAATCCACTTTTATCATCAAAATGTTTCTTCATAGTTTCAACATTTTTCAAGTCGTCGTCTGAAAATCCTATATCAGGAGTAAAATAGTTTCCGATTTTATTTTTTATATAAGCCTTTTCCTGTAGTCTTTGTGAAATATTTCTGACATATTCTACAAATTGTTTCATCGCACTAACTTTTAATTCTTCTGGACTCGAAGCAGACCCTTGACCGAAAGTTACAGGATGGTACTTACACATTTCTAAGTATGTCTTAATAAGTTCGTCATCACTCATATCTTCTTCGTCCGCGATATCTCTATACTTTCTGAGATTTTTGACCAACTCTTCTTTGTTTAAACCGTGTTTATTTTTAATTATTAAGTTATAAACTGCATTTTTTAAAACACTTGGGGTATGGCCCCTTGCGGTAACAATTGTAAAAATTGAGCCGTTATTAACAGCCTCAACAAAGTCATCCCATGAAGGTCCTGTAGATGCTTTCATGGTATCAGATAAAAACTTTCTGTCTCCTTTTACTGTAAAATCTCTAAAGGCGTCGTCATCGTAACCAACTATTGTATGACCCTCGTACTCAAAGGGTTCATTTCCTACCTCACTCCTGAACTCAGCATAATTTTCAGTTGACATACCGACACTATTACCTTCTTCATCTTTTAAATAAATTTTAGTTGGCATATACATCAGATTGTCATCCCAATCAAATGCATAATACTTCATTGTTGGTATGATTTGGTCTTGGATAATCTCTGAAATTATTTCTCTTACAAGTTTTTTATGATACATTCTAATAAATATACATTAAATTAAAAAAGGGGGATTATAACCCCCCCCTCATATTTTTTTTGAAATAGTAACGATATTAAATATTCTCAAACGAAGCTCCTGTTGGAGTTATGTAGAATGTAATGTCGATGAATTCAAGAGATCTTGTTGGTTTAATATATATCTTACCTGTAAGTTGGTTTCTATCTATATCTTCTGGACTAGACGAAACTGTAACTCTGAAGTCATATAAACCACGATCTCTTCGTATTGAGTCTAAAATTGGATTAACAGCGTTTAAAAAGTCTTGTCTTACTTGAGCATCGTTTTGTTCAAACAACAGTCTCACGGAAACTGCAGAAATTAATTTACGAGCTTGTAGTAACAATCTTCTGACATTTATTCTATCAAGTGCCGACTCTCTTACTTGTAAGGTTTTATTACCCCAAATTACAGTGCCTACATCAGAAAAAGTTGCAATTGGGTTGATTCTACCTATGTAAAGAATATCTCTATCTTCTTGAGTCAATTTCTTACGAGCCTTAATACAGTTGACAATACCACGAGTATAACCAGCCGCAGCGAACCATGGGAAAGCAATGTTATCTGTCAATGCTAAGTTTTTTGTTACTTCAGCCGTAGGTGGTATATATATTTGTGTGTTGTTCACGCTGTCTCTTGTTAATACCCACGGATAGAAAGTACAAGTATAATTTGAGTCGATTCCTGTAGTCTCAAGGTTATCAACTGCTTCGGTCGGATATATTAAGAAATCAGAACCTGTTGTGGTTGGTACAAACAAGTCAATATCAGGAGTCGTACATACATAAAGTGAATCGGCTCTATTAAATTCTATCATCTCAATTGCTTGTTCTACAAGATTACTGTTGGTAACATAGTCAATACCAGGTGTTACAAATACATTAATGTTGGTTGATTCTGGATTTGAAAATGTTAGTTGGCCCAATAAGTATGCGTAGTAATCAGTGTTTGCAAAATCTTGAGTACCATCACCAAGAGAAATCTCTTTGAAAGCTCCCCATCCCACGGCATTTGGATATCTAGTTGAAGGGCAAGCTCCATTTAAATATCCTGCTCTACCTATTTGAAATCTGTCTTCGTTTGTTCTCCATTCTCTATAAATGTCCCATCCATCGAATCCACCTTGAACTAACAATGTGAACTTACGGGCGAATAATCTATAATATACATTTGTAGGTAACTCAGGTTCTGTTATAAATGAAGAGTTTCCACATACGAATCTAGGGTCTCCTGATGTTGAGTAACCAGCCCCAATTGTCAAACCACTTGCATTTACATCCATGTGGAAACCTGCAGATTTGTAATTCCAATCAACACCATCAATATCACAAGAATTATTTGGATTTCTTTTACCAACATATTCGAAGAAAGCTGGATCCCATCCATAAGAATTAGAAATACCTAAGTAAGTTCTTCTAACATTATCACCAGAACTTAACGTACTTGATATCGCACCTGAAGATATTGCAAATGGTGGGTTCCAAATTGTTTCACCAGGAAAATCATATTTTCCTTTGATAATAGGGAATGGCGATTGAGAACCTCCATAATTCCTAAAGTTAAATCCGTTAAATCCACAAGGTAATGCATCTATTGGCGAATCTTCACTCATCTCTACCATAACATATTTAGAGTTTAAAATGTATTCTCCATCTAATGTACCAATTTTATTAGCAATGTAATTGTTTTGACTTGGGTTCATAGAACAGTTAGTAAATTTCTCGATTACTACAGGATTAGCATCAGTATCGAAGTAATCACGAATCAATACATCAAATGTTAAGTTGTTCCATGTTTGGTTTACAATTGATATTTTAAGTAAGGTATTAGCCGCATCTCCGTCAGATATTGTATAAAATCTAAATAAGTCATAAACTTTATTACCCCTTAACTCAGACACAACAAAAGGCGACATTGGTGTTTGCCATTTGTTTAAGTACCAACCAATCGAATCTAAATCTCCACTTTGAGCAGAATCTAAAGTAATTAAGTTAGGATTTAATCCTCTAATATAACCTTTTTTCCAAGAAAAATTCAACCATGATTGGAAGTTTTCCTCTGCAAAAATAGGAACTTCAATTCTTGGTTTTTGAAAATTTGTTATACCAAAGACTTTTGACCAATACTCGGGGTCATTCTGAGAAAATGATGTTTCAAAACTATACGCAGTCCCAAATTTGTCAACAACATTAACACCAAATGTTGCATATGGGTTTTTAAGAACACTCAAGTATTGACCCGTCATATTTAAACTTACATCTGTTAAACCTGTAACAGAATAAGTTGGGTTGTATGCGTTTGTGTAAGTTGCAACTCCACGAGATCTTAAAGTACCAACTACAATGTTATCATAATTACTGTATGAATTACCTGTAAAATTATAAAGTTTTAAAACTATTTGACCTGTGTAACATTTAGGTGGTGCAACTGTAGTCGTTGTTGTTGTTGTGATAAAAGGAGCACACGGGTTAGTTGTTGTTGTCGTTGTACTCGGTGAAATTGTTGTTGTTGTAGTCACCGGGATTAAAGTTACACCTTGTAAGAAAGACGAGAATGAAAATCCTGAATACTGATAATTTCCTTGGTTGGTAAATTGTGAGTAATACCACGCATCATTGTTTGGTGATGTAAGGTCTGTTAAGTTCAAAGAAACATTAGGTACTTGATATACATTAGTAGAGGCACTGAATCCTGCAGCAGTTAAATCATCATAATCAGCGGTTTCCACAGACCCAAAGTAATAAACCATTTCATCTTCAGCCACCGCAGGGTCTGGAGATGTGATTACATCAAATATCAAATTTCTAATTTGTTCGTCAATTGTTGACGTACTTCCGTCATATTGTTCAAATTGATCGTAAAGTATTGATTGAATTTTAGGGTTAAATTGGTTTAAGTAACTTATTGTAGAGGTATCATTCGTACATCCTGAAAATTCTACAAAGAATAATTCCTCAAAAGGTAAAACACATACAGATGTACAGGTGTTAACATCTGTAACAGAACTCAAACAATATATTCCTACAGTGGATGGGTCAACATTAGCGACAGTCGTAACGGACCAAGATGGCCCTGCGTCGTAACCTGATAAACCTAAAATTCTTGTTACAAAAAGTTGATTAGATTGTTGTAAATAAGCCTTAGCAATGTATGAAGCCTCATACTTAGGGATTTGTGTATTTACAAATTTTTCTGGTGATGTCCCCCCAAATACTGTTTGGTACTCGTCGAAGTTTGTAATGAAGATTGGTTCAAATGCAGGTCCTATTAATGTTTCACCTACAATTCCTAATGTAGTAACACCCACGCTCTGTGCAACAAAACTTAAATCAACTTCTGAAGTATAGACACCTGGTGATACGAAAACTTTACTATTAGTAGCCATAGTTAATTTTTTTACTTGTTATTTAATTTATTTTCTTATAAATACTAGCTGATTTTGTAAAAACTTTACATTAAGAAAAGTATTTATATTTTGGTATGATTTTATTCTGCCTTTATTCTACCTATATGTATAAAGATAATAAGAAGATAAAAAACCTTAAGATAGACTCCAATGTACACGAAGTCTTAAAAAATTA
>SXGT01111030.1_pt1 | contig 32780 bp, 28 predicted proteins | sample 3176221 | NCBI WGS metagenome assembly SXGT01 (sample SAMN11356862, study PRJNA531348) | freshwater metagenome | isolation source: freshwater sample F1-120 | place: China: Fuxian Lake, Yuxi | collected 2017-12-25
GGCGAGCTGGCGGAGCCGCAAACGGCTCGGAGGGAGCCGGCGCCAGCGAGAGCTGGCGGCTCCCGAGAGCCTGGCCCGGAGGCGCACGCGCAGCGTGCGACCGGAGGGGCCGCGTGTCGTTGTTGCCTCCACCCTCGCTCCGCTCGGAGGCGAGCCGTCGTGGGGGAGGGTCCGCCTCCCCCACCAGCAGAAACGAGCAGCAGACTTGAGATGGTCCTCCTCTGCCCATTCGGAATGTCTCACGTGTGGGCGCGCGAGGTATAGTCACCTCACAAAGCCGAGCCTGGGCCAGGGCCACACGACCGCGATTACCTTGCCGCGCAAGAACTCCGAGCGGATCGGACCCCAGACCCGGCTGTCCCTCGAGAGGTAGCCCCCATCGCCCAGCAAGAAATACTCGTCCTTCCCGAGCTGGACAGGACCCCTTCCAAACGCTCCCTTGCTCACGAGGGTACGGATGCGAAGCGGCGCGGGCAACTGAATCACTGCGTTGTTCACGAGGAGGTTGCCGTCACGGATCTCGAGTGTTTCACCAGGCAACCCCACCACTCGCTTGACGTTCTCCTGCCCCTCGTGCTGGATGACGGCGACGTCCCATCGCTCGGCGCCGCCTGTGAGGTACGCAAGACGGCTCACCAGGACGATGTCCCCCACGGCACGGTCACCGTGCCCGGAGTCGAGCAACGTCGGCTCCATTGACGGGCCCGAGACACGGTAGGGAACGAGCACCCAGTGGAGAACCGCGAATAGCGCTCCCGCCACCGCGAGCCCGGCCCCCAGTAACTTTCTGGCTCGGGGCCTCACTGCCCTGGTGTCTCCTCGCCGGCTTCGGGCAGCTCGAGCCTCCGGGCGGCCTCGGTGGAGTTGAGGAACTTCACTCCTCTGAGCTCCTCCTTGAAGAGTGAGCTCCTTCGCAGGAGCGCGATACGTGCCTCCCCCACCTCGACGTAAGAGTCGAACGTCACCCAACGGGGCTCACCCAGAGCAAAGGGATGCCGAGGGAGATAGGTAAGCCGTGAAAGCAGGCCGGTCCGGGGATCCTCTTCAAGCAAGCAGGGGCCCACCGCCGACGACGAGTCGAGAGGGGCGGCCTCAAAGAGATCTCGGGTCTCCACGTCACCTGGCGCGAGGAGCCTGCGGAACTCCCACCGCCCCCGAGCTGAGGCCACGGGCACCGAGAAGAGATATCGCAGAGTGTGGAGAGCGCAGCCCATCGCGTTCGAGCCCTCCCACTCAAGCATTCTTGAGAGATCAAGGCGCGTGAGCTTCTCCTCCCCTTCCTTGCGGACCCACAAGTACCGGTAATGGTCAAGCTGGAATGCCACCTCCGCGAAAAGGGTCTTCTCGGAGTCCCTCAAGCTTTCGACGGAGTAGCTGAAGCTCACTGCAGCGTGCCTCTTCCATGCCTCCGGGCTGCCATGAGCGCTCCAGAATGCCTTCACGCTCGACCCGGTGCCCGAGCTTGCAACCGGTCCGCTGCCCCATCGCTTCGGTTGCGATCCGCAGGATGCGGAGAGAAAAAGCAGCGATCCGAGCAGGATCAGTGGTCCTCGATTCTTCACTTCCTCACGGTCCCTTCGGGTGGCAGTTGATGCCGCCGCGCAGCCTTGCAAATGGTGCGGATGGAGCAAGCGCCACAGACCTCCGCCACCCATCGTCCCCGGCAGCGCTCGGAGATGCCAATGTGGCTCAGCGGAAAATCGAACCAAAGCGGGTCGTCCGGCTCCAACTTCCGCAGGCTTGCTGTCACTTCCTCGGCCGCTATCCAGTCATTGGTTCGACGTTTTCTGAGGCCGATCAACGTCGCAATCCGCCCAACATGCGTGTCGAGCGGCATCACAAGCTCGGCGGGGCGCACCCGGCTCCAGATTCCAAGGTCAACGCCGTCAGCACGGCGCACGACCCAGCGGAGGAATAAATTCCAGCGTTTTGATGCCCCGCCCAGGCCCGGATCAGAGGCGAGGTGGCGATAACTCCGTGGATAGGTCCTCCGAGCCGTGATGGAGAACGGATCCTCCCGATAGAATAGCTGTGCGAACGCGGCGAGGCGGGCATGGAACGTCGTGTTCCCTCCCGCGGCGAGGAAAGCATCCTCGAGAGTCTCGAACTCCCCGAGGATTCTCCTCAGGTTCCAGAAGAGCAGACGAAGATCCTCTCCTGTATAAATACGAGAGCGAAAGTTCCGAAAAAATCTCCGGTTGCACGCCGGGTCGTAGCTCAACACATAGTCTCGGGGCGAGCGTCCCATCACCTCCAGTACGCTCTGCACTTTCGGTAAGAAGGCCCTGACCTTGCCGAAGGCCAGTAGCGCGGAGACCAGGGCGACAACCTCCTGGTCCGCCGTCCGCGAATAGAGGTGCACAAACTTCACTGGGTCGTTCTCGAAGTATCCCTGACGCGGATTCCTCGCGGCCGCAAGCAGTGTGTTTCGAACGTTTTCAGGAACTCGAGGCAACTGGAGACTCCGTGGAACGTTATTCGGGGACGAGATCACCGGAACGATTGAGCTTTGCGAGGAGAAACTATAGACTCAGTGCCGTGAAGCGTCCACGGTCGTGCGACTCCATCTTGCTCTTCTGCGTGGTCCTTTCCCTGGCTCTGCTCCTGAGCTGCAGCTCTACCACCGAGCCGTCCAGTGGTGACCCCAGGGTTGACTTGAGGAGTGAGGATCCGAGAATCCGAATCCACGGCGCCCGGGCTGCCGCCGAGGCGAGCCGTATAGATCTACTGGAGGACCTTTCGCTCACTCTTTCGGATCCTGACCCCGCCGTGCGCATGTTCGCAGAAATAGCGCTCAGAAAGATCACAAACAAGGACTTCGACTTCAAGCCGCACGGCACGGCGACCGAACGTGAGGAGGCGAGAGCCAGGTGGGTCGAGTGGATCGCATCTCAAAATAAACTGCCCGACAGTGGCGTGAAGGACCCGAGTACCGCACGAAAGGAGGAGCCGCAGGATGGCTCAATCCAGAGGTCGTGAGGCAGGGCCCTCGCGAGTCAAGACAGCGTGCGGCGCCAGGGCTCCGCTCGAGCTGCGCTTTGCGAGCTGCCCGGAGTACCTTTCTCTCTTGCGCCACACGGCCAGGTGGTACGCGAAGCGCTGCGGCTTCGACGACAAGGAGTGCGGACGAATCGTGCTCGCCCTGGTGGAGGCCGTGACCAACATCATCCGGCACGCCTACGATGGCGACGAGAACCAGCTGATTACGCTCAGGATTGGAGAGTGCGCGGGCGGAATCGAGCTGGAGCTGCTCGATCAAGGCAAGACCGTTCCCCCCTGCGCCCTCGAGAAGCCGCCTCGCGGCAAGCTCGAACCGGGCGGACTTGGAGTTCAAATGATGAAAACCTGCATGGATCACTTTCAGTACGAGCCGCAGCCTGGCGGTGGGACGCGCCTCGTTTTGAGGAAGCTCAAGGGACGCGATGGTCAGGAGACTTCGCCTTGAAGCACAAGCTTTGGGCGCAAGCGAACCAGGCCTGCCTTGTCATCGAAGGTGACATCGACATGCACGTGGCGGCCGAGCTCAGGGTGCTGCTCAAGGAGGCGGCGTCGTCGAAACCCACGGTGCTTCTGGTCGACCTCGCCGGCGTATCCTTCATCGATTCATCGGGCATCGCCACGATCGTGGAGGCCCTGAAGATCGTCAGGAAGTGGTTTGGCAAGCTCATCGTGAAGAACTGTCAGGAGGCCGTGAGCGACACCTTCGAGATCGCAGGCCTCACCGAGATTTTGGGGATCGAGAGATGATGGACGCATCGCCACCATGAAAAGTCTCCTCGCACTTGCGGGCGGCCAGGTTCTCGGTTTGTTTGACTATTTGGGTGGCCTCGTCCTCCTCTTGTGGGACAGCCTCTGGTGGATGACGCTCGGTCCGCTGAGACGCAGCGGCAGGCTCCGGGTGGATGAGACCTTCTACCAGATGGAGCGCCTTTGCGTACGGTCCTTCTGGATTGTGTCGCTCGTCATCTTCTTCGTCGGGATCATCCTGGCATTTCAGATGGCCTACGTGCTCCGCACTCTGGGCGTGACCGAGTACGTCGCCAATATCACCGGCGTTGCCATGACCCGCGAGATGGCTCCGCTCCTGGTGGCCATGGTCATGACGGGTTACGCCGGGGCAGCGATCACCGCAGAGATTGGAACCATGGTTGTCTCCGAGGAGATCCTTGCCCTGGAGACGGGGGCCATGAACCCCGTCAGGTTTCTCGTTGTGCCTCGCGTACTCGCGGCGATGGCCGTGATGCCCTTCGTGACGCTGGTAGCGACCTACATTGGCATTCTGGGGGGCTTCTTCGTCGGAAATGTGCTGCTTGGGATCGAGGCCGAGAAGTACTTGAACCGTACTCTCGAGTCCCTCAAGTACAAGGATGTCTTCACCGGGCTCGTGAAGGCAGAGGCTTTCGGCGTGATCGTGGCCCTGATAGCCTGCCAGGAGGGGCTTCGGGTCACCGGTGGAGCCGAGGGGGTCGGACGAGCCACCACCAACTCGGTCGTCCGCTCCATCGTGGCCATCATTATCTGTGACATGTTCTTCACAGCCCTTTTTTACTACATGCTCTGATGCAAGGCGCCCCCCCACAAGTGACCGCTCCCAGGAAGCGAAGGCGTCTGACCGACGAGGTCGTCATTGACGTACGAGACGTGCACGTCTCGTACGACGAGCGCTCCATCCTTGCGGGAATCAACCTGGTGGCCTATCGGGGCGAGATCCTCGTTATCATGGGCGGCTCCGGTTGTGGCAAGTCAACGCTCCTGAGGAGCATCGTCGGGGCCGAGGAGCCCCTGAAGGGCTCGGTCCAGATGCTCGGTGAGGAGATCTACAAGCTCGAGGAGGCGCCCTTGAACACGCTCCGGAAGCGCTTTGGGATTCTCTTCCAGTCAGGCGCTCTCTACAACTCGATGTCGGTGGGCGAGAATGTCGCACTGCCCCTCAGGGAGCACACCGACCTCGACGACGAAATCATTCGAATCATGGTCAAGATGAAGCTCGAACTCGTGGGCCTGAGGGACTTCGAAAATCTCCGGCCGGCTCAGATCTCGGGCGGCATGAAGAAGCGGGTCGGGCTGGCGAGAGCGCTGGCGCTCGATCCCGAAATCATCTTTTATGACGAGCCTGGCGCCGGGCTCGACCCTGTCGTCGCGGGTGTTATTGACAAGCTGATCATGGACCTCTCGCAAAAAGTAGGTGTCACGAGCATCGTCGTGACGCACGAGATGGGGAGCGCGTTCCGCATTGCCGACCGCATGATCATGCTCCATGAGGGCCGAGTGGTCGCCGAGGGCACCCCCGAGGAGATGCGCACCTCAACCCACCCGCTTGTGAAGCAGTTTATCAACGGCGAGCCCGACGGGCCAATCCCGCTACGGCGCTCCCGTATCGACTACGCCGAAGACCTCCTCGCCTGATGGAACGGACCCCCAATGCCCCGAAAAAAGCGTAATGAAATTCTCGTGGGTGGCTTCGTAGCCGGCGCCACTCTCCTGTTCTTCCTGCTCCTCTTCCTCATGGGGTCGCTCGACAGCCTCCTGGTCTCATCCACCACGGTGGACGCAGATTTTGGCAATGTGCAAGGCCTGCAAGTCGGAGATCCGGTCTGGCTCTTCGGCAACAAGGTGGGAAAGGTGGCGGCAATCACGCTGCTTCCCAAGGAGCCTGGCAAGCGCGCCCAGGTCCGGGTGAGCCTGCGGATCCCCAGGGCAGCCTTCGAATATCTGCGCAAGGACTCGATTGTCAAGATTGACAAGCAGCTCACGGGCAATATCAGCGTCATTATCCAGGAGTCCGACGGCGAGCCTTTGCTGGATGGCGGTCGGCTCGCTGGAACGGCGACAGCCGACTTCGCCACCGTGACGCAGAAGGCGAGCAGCCTGCTCGAGGAGGCGCAGAACGTGGTTCGCACGGTGTCAAGGCTCGTGGGCGAGATCGAGTCGAAAGGTGAAATCGAGAAGTCCCTCACGGCGGCAAGGGCCCTACTTGAAAACTTGAACACTCGCTTCGTCCCCCTCGGCGAGAAGCTCAGCACAGCGATGGAGCAGCTCCAGGGGATCCTCGATGAAAATCGCATCGACATCCGACACACCGTGGCCAACCTGCGCGAGACTTCGGGCGCCGCCAAGGGCCTCCTGGAGAAGCTCGTGTCGACTCCCGAGCAGATCGCGCGAAGCCTGGACGAACTGGAGAAGGCGGGAGCCGCGATCGGCGGCCTCGTGAAGGAGAACCGTTCGAGCTTCGACATGATCGTCGGTGACCTGCGCCAGGTGATGACCAATGCCTCGAACCTCACGTCGGAGGTCAAACGAAGGCCCTGGCGCCTCCTCTACCGCCCCAACGAGGCGGAGCTCAAGGCCATGGACCTTTACGACGCTGCGTGGGCCTACAACCTGGGCGCAACCGAGCTCAACCGTAGTATCCGCGACTTCACCTCGCGCCTTGAGGCTGACCCGGCGGGTGCAAAGCAGCCCGAGTTGCTGGAGGAGGCGAGACGACAGATGGCGCAAAGTCTGAGGCGTCACCGCGAGGCCGAAGAGCAGTTCTGGACGAGGCTCAAGGCCTCGCAATAGGAGGGCGTGCTGGCAATGCAACAACCCCACGGCACGAATTGCCCAGGCAAATGAAGGACTCGGACCCGCCCACATCGCCCGAGAGCCGGCCGGGCCCAGGAGTCGCACTCGGGTTTTATGTCCTCGCCGCCATCTTGCTGACCTGGCCGCTGGCAGGGCACCTGACCGACCGACTGCCCGCTGGCGACAACGACCTCTGGCAGAACTACTGGAACTTTGATTGGTGGCGAACCGCTCTGCTTGAGCGGGGGCGCCTCCCCTATTCGACCGACGTTCTCTATCAACCCGGCCCTGTGTCGCTCGCGTTCCATACCCACTCCGAAGCCAACGTCCTCTTGACGATGCCCGTCCAGCTCGCGTTGGGCGTGCCCGCAGCCCTCAACACGGCCCTGCTCTTGAGCTTTATTCTGTGTGGCTGGGGCGGGTACTTCCTCGCCCGCGATGTCGTGCACGATTCCGGGGCCGCTCTTGTTGCGGGGCTCGTGCTCATGCTCTACCCGCAAAGAATCGAGCAGTCGCTCGAGCACCTGAACCTCGTCAGCTTTCAAGCGATGCCGTTCTTCCTCTGCATTTTCTTGCGGCTTCTTCGCAGGGGAGGAGCGCGCCACTCGATCGCGGCCGGACTACTCTATGCCACAAACGCGCTCTATTCCTGGCACAACGGGCTCCTTGTGCTGCCCTTCGCGGTTGTGTTTTTTGTGCAGGCCCTCTGGCGTGGCGAGCAGCCGCGCCTTCGAATGACGCTCGATGCCGTGTTTGCCGGCCTGGTCGCCTTCGCCGTCTTGCTGCCCTTTGCGTGGCCCATGATCCGGGAGATTTTGGCGGGCGAAACCTACTTCCTGAAGCCCCCCGTCAACCGCGCAATCGATCCGCTCTTCTTGCTGGTCCCATCCGAGGTACATCCCTTCTGGGGCGGACTTTTCTCCGGGCTCTACGCGAGCTTCAGAGGCTATGCCTCGGCCGGCTTCACGTGCTACGCGGGGCTCGTGGCGCTCGCGCTCTGGCTCGCGGGCGGTTACTTGAGCCGGATGCGACCCTCGTGGAGGCTCTGGTCAGCACTCCTTGCGCTGGCGGTCGTGCTCGCGATGGGCGACACCTTCTCCACGGGAGGTTGGGATACAGGTCTGTGGCTTCCATTCTCGGGCCTTCGCTCGGTACCGATTCTCAGCACGATTCGCATTCCGAATCGTTTCATGGTTCCCGCAATGATCGCGCTTTCCGTGCTCGTTGCTATCGGTACTCGCGAGCTGGCCCGGCTGGCGGAAGCCCGGCGCTCTGGCGCCGCCCCGTGGGTCGTCTGCGCCACGGGAATCCTGATCGCCATCGATTTTCTTGCCGTGCCGTTTCCCCTGCGTGAGCTGCCGCGGCCCAAATGGCTCGAAGCGCTCCGCCTCGAGCCCGAGGGGTTGCTGCTCGATGTTCCCGGAGGCTTCCGGGCCCGCGGCGCCGAGGACCTGTATTTCCAGACGATCCATCGTCGGCCGATCGTCGGCGGGTACACGTCCTGCGTGCCGCCCGGGGTGGAGAATCGGATCGCCTCTCTCCCGTTCCTCGGGCTCGTCTTCGAGGGAAGGCCGAAGGCGCCGGTGGACGTCGCCGCCGGGGTTGCCCAGGTGCTCGAGAGCCTGCCCATCCGTGTCGTGGTCGTTCACCTCGATCGCAAGCGAGAGCGGCTCGAGCAGAGGGCAAGAGCCGTGGCCGGCACGCGCCGGGCCCGAGTCGTAAACCCGGAGCGCGGCACCAAGGCGGAGGTAATCGATGCGACTCGAGAGACGCTGCGGCGGCTCTGGGGCGAGCCCGTGTTTGCTGACGCGGACGCCGAGGTGTTCGTGCGGAGGTGAGCGCAGCGCCCTGTCGGTCATGGCAAGCTGGCCGCGGCAAACCCAACTTCTACCCCTGCCCCCTTGACAAACACAGTGAGCGCCGTTAGCGTCGAGCCCCACATAAAGCTTGAATTCATAGGGTTTTCCTCGAGGCGAACCCCACGGTCACCGGTTCGGGACTCATCAGGGTCGACCACATTGTTGTCGATAACGCTGTTGTCCAGCACGGTGGCGGAGTCATTGCGTTTCATCCTCAATGTCAGCGCATAGGAGTGCCAACATGACCGTGAACGTTGCTGCCAGTGGCCAGAGCACCCGGGACAAAGTGCTTTTCTGGGGTTGTTTCATCGCCCTGATAACAACCGCGTTCAGTTTCATCGGACGAATGTTCCTCATCAACACCTGGGCAGTCGAGTTCAAGCTGGATCCCGCGCAGGCAGGTCGCCTCGCGGGTATCGGGATCTGGCCCTTCGCCGTGAGCATCATCGGCTTCAGCCTCATCATCGACAAGATCGGCTACAAGGTCGCCATGGTGTTCGCGTTCCTCGGACATCTCATCTGGGCAGTCCTTGGCTTTGCCGCGTACAAGATCTCGCTCGGCGGCGACACCAAGACCGCCTATCAACTGCTCTACTGGGGCAGTCTCGTCGTCGCCCTGGCGAACGGCACTGTGGAATCCTTCATCAACCCGGTGGTGGCCACCATGTTCAGCCGCGAGAAGACGAAGTGGCTCAACATCCTTCATGCGGGATGGCCAGGAGGGCTCGTGGCCGCCGGAATACTTCTGATCAACCTCGATCACATCCCCTGGGGCTACAAGGTTGGAATCATAGCGATCCCGGCCTTCGTGTACTTTCTGATCCTCCTGCCGTGTAAGTTTCCGGTCCAGGAGCGGGTTGCTTCTGGAGTCAGCTATCGACAAATGCTCAGCGAGTTCGGCACTCTCGGGGCCCTGATCGTGGGCTTTCTCGTCACACTACAGCTCATGGATTTCTTCAGCCAGGGGGCCAGCCTGTCCGGGACCCAGAAGAGCCTGTTCGTGGCGGTGGGTATCGCCATCGTTGTGGGCTTTGGAGCCTACACCCGCGCTCTCGGACGCCCGCTCATGTTCTTGCTCGTGCTGATCATGATGCCGCTGGCCACCACCGAAATTGGCACCGATGGCTGGATCACCGGGATCATGGAAGGCATCGCCAAGAAGTACGAATTTCACCCCGGTTTGATCCTCGTCTACACGTCGGCGATCATGATGGTCCTGAGATTCTTCGCAGGGCCCATTGTTCACAAGCTCTCGCCGCTCGGGCTTCTCGCGGTCAGCTCTTTTCTCGCAATTCTTGGGCTGTGGACGCTCTCTTCCGCGACCGGGGTCATGATTTTTGTCGCCGCAACGCTCTATGGGTTCGGGAAGACGTTTTTCTGGCCCACCATGCTTGGAGTGGTCGCGGAGCAGACTCCCAGGGGAGGCGCCTTGACCCTCAATGCCATCAGCGGAATCGGAATGCTGGCGGTCGGGACGCTGGGATTCCCCTACATCGGAGCCCTGCAGGCGGACAAGGAAATTGAGGCTCTGACCTCCAGCGCCGAAGTACGAGCGATGGCTCCCGGCCTCGTCAGGGGCGACAAACTCGCAGCGGTCACGGAGAAGAGAATTTACGAAATTATCCCCTATGAGGCCATCGACAACGACAAGCTGAACGCCGAGCTCAAGGCCATCCCGGATACGAAGACGCGGGAACAGGCTCAAACAAAGGTTGAAGAGCTTCGCAAGCATAGTAGTCAGAAGGCGTTAAAGAGCATGGTGATCTTCCCCTTGATCATGCTCGTGGGTTACCTGTTCCTCATGGGCTACTTCAGATCCCAGGGTGGCTACAAGCAGGTGCACCTCGAAGAGGGTGGAGTGTAGTACCGTGATCCACAGCTTCGTTCCTTGAGAAAAGGTTGCTTGCGTGGGACGGGGCTTCGCGGGTAGCTCCGGGAGCCAGTGAGCGCCTTTCCCCCTTTGCACGAAGTCCCATCGGGCACGCTCGGCCTCATTTCCCACCCGAGGGCACATCACCCCTTATACTTTGTGGGTACTCAATCGAACGCCACGGCAGGTCGCAGGCCTGAGTTGTGCGTTCTCTTACTTGCCTTGAGGCTACTTGATGTGCACCGCTGCTGCCCTCCACGGAGCGGAGCCAGATTGCGGAGCGGAGCCAGAAAGATGGAACTGTCGATCTCATGAATGGGTCGTCACGATTCACGCAGAAACCCGCGGCAGCCGGCGGCTTGAGTCGTTCTCTCCTGCGGCTAATGTTTTTGGCCCTGGGACTCATTGCCGCCCCGTCTCTCAACGCCGTGATCGTGATCTCGGAGATCCAGTACCACCCTCGAGGGAATGACTCCGAGCTCGAGTACATCGAGCTTCACAACGAGACGCCGGATCCCATGGACCTGACCGGCTACTTTTTTTCAAGGGGCATAGATTTTACGTTCACGGACCGGACCTTCCTCGACCCGGGTGCCTACCTTGTCGTTTGCGCCAACAAGGACAGGATCGCCGCCGCGTACGGCATCACCAACGTCGTGGGGAATTGGTCCCCGGAGACTTCGCTGAAAAACTCGGGCGAATCGATCGAGCTCTCGAATCCGGCCGGCGTGGTGGAGGCGCGTGTGACCTACAATGATCGAGGAAAGTGGCCCTCGGGCGCCGACGGCACCGGGCACTCGCTCGAGCTCAAGGACGTCTACGCCGACATGGACGACCCGGACCACTGGGCCCTGAGCGGCAAGATGGGCGGTTCACCGGGCCAGCCGAACAACACCTTGCCTGGCGCAGTCTCGGTGGTCATCAATGAGGCCCTCCTGACGGGTAATTCGGGCGAACGGTGGATGGAGCTATACAACCACGGAAAGGACGACGTCGATCTCTCTGGTTTTCACGTTTCGAACAATCAAGACGACCTCAGCAGGGCCACGCTCGCGGCCGGAACGACCCTTGCCGCTGGCAAGTGGCTCGTCCTGAGCGACAGACTGACCGGGCTCGACTTTGGCCCCGACAAGAGCGGGCGGTCCTTTCTCGCGCTCGTGAGCCCCACCGGTGATCGCGTGATCGACGCACGCACCTTCGAGCCGAATACCCTCTACCCCGGCCTGAGCGAGGCCAGGATCCCGGACGGCGATTCCTTCTTTTCGAGCTCCGCCGACCCGACACCCAACGCGGCCAACCAGATCACGGTGCAATCCGATATCGTGATCAATGAGATCTTCTACCATCCGATCGATGGCGACCCGCGGGGGGAGTTCGTCGAGCTTTACAACCGTGGCTCGCAAGCGATCGACCTGACAGGTTGGAGCGTCTCCGACGGCGTGCGCTTCGAATTCCCGGACGGAACCGTGGTCGACGGCCATGGTCACCTCGTCGTCGCCCGAGACCCTGCAAACATCCGGGCCGTCTACGGCCTTCCTGCCACGGCGGTGCTCGGCCCGCCAGATGACAGCGATGCACTCGATCGTTTCGGTACGTTGGCCGATTCGGGAGAACGAGTATCCATTTCTGATGCCCGAGGAAACATTGTCGACACGGTCCGCTACTTTGACGGCGGCGAGTGGCCCCGCTGGGCCGACGGCGGCGGCTCTTCCATGGAGCTCATTGACCCCAACCAGGACAACTCCTTCGCGCAGGCGTGGGATTCATCCGACGAGTCGCAAAAATCAGAGGCCACCCGGTACTCCTACAAGGGCACGCTTTCGAGCAGCACCACTTTCGCAGACCCTCCGGAGTTCCACCTGGTGATGACGGGCTCAGGCATTACGGTCGTCGATGACCTCACCATGGTTTCCCGGGTGAGTACTTTTACGCCCGAGACGATTTATGTCACGAGCAATGACACGTGGAAGCTCAAGAAGGGCACGGAGGAGGCTTCCGTGCCGGTCACGGCGTGGCGAGAGCTCGAGTATGACGACAGCGCCTGGACCGATGCGCAGGCGATTATTGGATTTGGTGAGTTCGACGAGACGACCGTTCTTGACGACATGAGGAAGTTCGGCGTCAACCCGGGGTATGCCTCTTTCTTTGTTCGCAAGACCTTCCAGGTTGCCGACCTGGCAGCCTTGAAAGACCTCGTCCTCGAGATCCAGTATGACGATGGCTTCGTCGCCTATCTCAACGGCGTTGAGGTTGCTTCGGGCAACATGGACCTGAAGGATCGGGCATACAAGTCCCTGGCCTTGCTCGTCAGGGAGAAACAAAAAGACCTTGTCGACCTCGCGGCCTGGAAGCCTGTGTTGCGCGCCGGTCGCAACGTGCTCGCGATCCAGGTGCACAACCAATCGCTGGTCTCAAACGATGCCCGCTTTTCCGCGCAGCTCGCGAGTGGGACCATCAGCACCGAGGAGGGATCAAATTTGTTCAAGGATGGCTCGTTCGAGACCGTCCCCGACAAGCCAGCTTGGGTCCTGCAGGGTACCCACGTTCGCTCCGGCCGCACGACCGCCGAGGCAATCTCCGGCGAGGGATCGCTCAAGATTGTTTCCACTGGCGGCGGCGACAACAAGGTGAACCGAATCGAAACCTCCAACACGGGCCTCACGGCCCCCAGGGTGAGGACTGTCTACGATATTTCGTTTTTGGCGAAATGGATTTGTGGTACGCCAACTCTCCTGACGCACGGCTCTTATCAGGGCTCGGACCCACCGAGCTACGCCGCCTCGACCCCACTGATGGTGCCGAGAAATCTGGGCACTCCAGGCGCTCCCAACAGCGTCACGCTGCGTCAAGTCGCCGAGACCGGCTCGAGTAGTAACCTCGGTCCCGTGATCAAGCAGGTGAAACATGCGCCCTCGCTCCCGGCAGCGAATGAGGCCGTGACGATCGAAGCGCGCATTTACGACCCCGACGGGGTGTCGAGCGCAGTGGTCAAGTACAGCCTGGATACGCCGAAGGTCCCGGGTGACCCGGCGCTCCTCGAAGTGCCCATGACCGATGAAGACGGCGACGGCGTCTACACGGCACAGATTCCGGGCCAGGCCCTCAAGAAGAAGGTTGTCTACTGCATCGTGGCCAGGGACTCAAGAGGTCAGTTGGGCCGTTGGCCGCTTGACCACGTCCACAGAACGAACCCGCTCATCCTCGATCCTTCTCTGGCAGGTGCCAACGACGACCAGTACGCCGTCTACCGCCATGACACCCCCTTTGCGGGCAAGCCACAATCCTTCCGTTTCTGGATGCACGGTGCCAACGAGCAGTACCTCTCCTCGCGGCCGCTCCACTCAAACGACCTTGTCGCTGGCACTCTATTGTTCCAATCCCGCGACGTTTATTACAACGCCGGAATCCGCTTCTCCGGGAGCCCTTTTGCTCGTCAAGCCTGGACGGAGAGTTACCGCATGCGGCTGCCAAAAGACAATCCGCTACAGGGTACGATCGAGAGTTTCAACATGGAGGACCACCAGGATGGCGGCGCCGTTTCCGCCAAGGAGCGGATCTCGAATTACCTCCTGCGTTGGCATCAGGGACAGACCATTGGTCCCTACTCGCTCCAGTGGTACGTTCAGTTGCAGGTGAACGATCGGGTCAACGAGCTTCGGGAGCTGGTCCAAACACCCAACGCGGAGTTCATTGGCCGCTGGTGGCCCGGGGACGACCGAGGGTCTTTCTTTGAAATGGATGATCGTCACACCTTTACCGACGATGGCAGTCGTGAGAACTCGGTGGACGCAGTGCTCCTCTACCCCCCCTACGGCGCTTCTGGCCTGGGCGGTGACAAGGAGCAGTACCGCCACTACTTCAATCTGCGTCTCAAGGAGGAGGAAGATGACTTCTCCGAGCTGATCAAACTGGCGAGACTCTTGACAACCTCCCAGACTCCCGACAACGAGTTTGATCGGCTGGTGTGGGATCAAGTCGACGTCGAATCGTTTTGCCGTTACTGGTCGATCCGCATGAACACCGACGACTGGGATTGCTGGGGCACGAATCGCGGCAAGAACTGCTATCTTTACCGGCCCGAGGGTGCCGGCAAGTGGTACCTGATTCCGTGGGATATGGAGCTGACCTACACGAATTCGTCATCTTTTCTTCCGCCCGCGTTGACGGCAACTTCAAATTCCACTTATCTGAACACCTTCGCGGAGGTGACCCGCTTCATCAATCGCCCGCGGATCAAGCGCCTCTACTATGGCATCCTGAAGGAGATGATTGACAGACAGTTTCAATCATCCTTCCTGCTCCCTTACATGCAGAAACTGGATGCGGTGGGCGCCCAGTGGACCGATATCGGCAAGCCAAAGGGGTTCATCGATACTCGACGCAAGATGCTGCAAACGGTCGTCAAGGGAGTCACGATGCCCACGATCAGCTTCACCATCACGACCAACGGCGGCCAGCCCCTTGAGATTGAGTGGACACAGCTTGAGCTCAAGGGCAAGGCGCCCGTGGAGATTCGGGATATCGTCGTGAGGATCGACGGCAAGGACCCCACACCGCCGTGGAGAGTCGAGTTCTCCTCCACGGACCTTCTCGGCTGGACAGTCAGTGGCAGCTTGAGCCTTGGGGAGCACACAGTCGAGCTCGTCGGATTCACCAGTGACCTTGCGGTTGTGGCCTCCACTTCGATCACCGTGACCGTATTGCCCGCCGTCCCACCCGTCATCTCCGCAGTGACACCGCTCAAGGCGGTTGTGGGCGAGCTCGTGACGATCACCGGGACAGGATTCAGGGCAACTTCCAGGGTGCTCTTCGGCGAAGTCCAGGCCGCGCAGGTGACCTTCAACCCTGAAGCGAGCCAACAGATTGTGGCCGCGGTCCCCGCGGGTGTTCCGCTCGAAATGGTCGAGGTGCGCGTGGAGAACCTTGGAGGGATTCAATCGGATCCCTTCGCAATTCAGGTGGTCGCAGAAAAGAAACGATTCCTTCGTGGTGACAGCGATCGAAGCGGCCAGGTGAATCTGACGGACGCCCTTTACTCGCTGGATTTCCTCTTCCAGCAAGGCCAACTACCGCTCTGCATGGACGCCGGCGACGTGGATGACGACGGCAGCTTGAACATCACCGACGCGATCGTTCTCCTGCGATTCCTTTTCCAGGGAGGCGCTCAGCCGCCGGCCCCGTTTCCCGAGGTAGCTGAGGATCCGACTCCACTCGACCCGCTCACCTGCGCAATCGGTGTCGAGTAGAGGGAAAGTCACTGGATGCGACTCGCCAGAAGCACTGCCGGCTCGCCACCCACCACGCGGAGCTGATCAACGGGTCGTTAGCCGAACGGGTCGGCCTTCTCGCGCAGACTTGTAAATTGCACAGATCACCTCCACGGAGCCCCTGGCATCAAGACCCGAGCAGCAGGGTTGCGTACCCGTCTGGACGGCCCGCACGAAGTCCTCGAACTGCCTCCGGTGCCCTTCGAACGAGATGCCCCTCGGGTCCGCCGCACCGCCGTCCGGGAGGCCCTCCCGTGGTCCGTGTTTCCTGCGGATCTCCTCGTCCTGTGGCTCTTCGGTGTCGAACTTCCACGTGACGATGACGTCGTCCTCAAGGACCGCCGTTCCCTTCGAGCCGCAGACCTCCAGTCGCATCTTTGCACCCGGCCAGGCGCCCGTGGTCCCCTCGATCGAACCCAGCGCCCCGTTGTGGAAGCGCACGGCTACCGTGGCGGTGTCTTCGACCTCGATCCGTTCGTGGGCAAGGGTTGAAGTGAAGGCCGAAACCTCTGCCACCCCCCCGAGGCACCACTGGAGAAGGTCGATTCCGTGGATTCCCTGATTCATGAGGACGCCGCCCCCGTCGAGCTTCCACGTGCCCCGCCAGACGCCCGTGTCGTAATACTCCTGGGTTCGGAACCACTTGATGTGGACATCCCCGAGTACGATGCGGCCAAAACGCCCCCGGTCGATCGCCTGCTTCAGGGCGCGGCTGGACTCCTGAAACCTTCTCGGGAAAATCGCCCCGAGAAGCACCCCCGCCTTCTGGCACGCCGCGATGATTTGATCCACGCGCTCGGGAGTGATTTCGAGCGGCTTTTCGACAATGACGTGCTTTGAGGCCCGCGCGGCCAGAAGCGCGATCTCCAGGTGAGCGCCGCTCGGAGTGCAGATCGAAACGCAATCGACCTCGCTCGAAGCCAGCAGGTCCTCGAGGCGCTCAAAGGCCGGCGCCCCGAACTGCCGGGCTCGCCTGTGGGCGGACTCGGGGGTGCGATTGTAAAAGCCCGCAAGCCGGGCTCCGCCGAGTGCCTGAATGGCCTGGCTCTGAAACTCGCTGATCATCCCGCAGCCGACAATGGCGATGCCGAGGGGGCTTGCGTTATTTTTCACGTGACAGCTCTCTTCCGATAACGAGGCCTGGGTTGAATACGACCACCTGAGTCATCGTAATTGGAATTCGCAATGGAGGAAGACCCGGCGCCTTGATAATCCGTTCGGTTCCCACCAAGATACGGGCCATCTCTGAAAACCTGAGCAAAGCTTGTTTCGAAAGGATATCCACAGGAATGCGTAAACTCCTCTCAGCACCATCTCTTCTCGCCCTGCTCTGGGCCCTGCTCCCGGGTTGCTCCGGCGTCGCGGTCACCTCAAACCCGGCGCTTCGAAACCCCACGGACACGACCAGCACCGTGGGTGGCACGGACGACATTTACGACTCCACGCAACAGGCGATTCGTTCGCTACTCCTGAGCGAGAACGTTCGCCAGCACCTCGAGGCGAAGAAGGGAAACCGCGTTGTCCTGAACAAGGTCCTCAATGAGACCGGCATTCCGGGCTACGATGAGACGATTATTTATAACCGTCTACTCGCCGGCCTCATCAACAACTCGGGCGGTCGCTTCATCTTCCTCAAGCGCGACGGTGGAACAAAACGGGAGCGAGACCTTCAACTCTCGGGCCAGGTGAAGTCGAGCGGCGTGGATGCGGTCCCCGCTGGAGCGGACATGATCCTTGACTTGCAGCTCCGGCAGATCTCGAGCCCCAAGTCGAAGGCCATCCAGTACACTTTCTCGCTCACAAACCTTGCGGACGAGATCCTCTGGTCCGACAGCTTCGAGATCCAGAAAAGGACCTGACCCCCAGGCGAGGATGCCGATTCTCCCCCACAGCACGCAGGTCCGCCGTTGTCTCCAGCTTGTCCTGGCAGCCCTGGCGATGAGTTGCGCAAGTGCTTCCACTCAAGGCCTTCTCGACCCGGACGCCATTGGCACGGACCAGGGCACGCTGGTGTCCCTCGGGGACATTCGGTCGGTGGCGACGGAGATGGTCCAATCCATGAATGCCAGCACGACTCTGGGTCGCATCAGGGCGGAGCAGAAGCCCGTTCGCGTGCTCGTCGGCCATTTCAAGCAGCGCACGAGTATCGCAATCTTTGACAAGGATCTGTTCGTGAACCGTGTTCTCGCCAGTCTCCTCAATGCAGACACGAGCGGTGCCTATGCCTTCATCCGGCGGGGGTCGGTGCCCGCCGAGGATGCCCGTGAGCTTTCCACGGGCGCCGATTTGATCCTGACCGGCGAGGTTCGTGAGCTCCTTCATCGGGAGGCCACGCCCCGGGGGGGTGAGCTCGAGCGGCGCACGGTGCAATACACGCTGGCCGTCACGCGCGTCTCGGACGACGCAATCATCTGGACAGACTCGAAGGAAGTTGTGAAGCAGCAAATCACGGGAGCGGTCTACCGGTGACTTGCCGCCACTCACCCGGCCATGGCGCATGGATCAGCCTACTGGCAGCCGCCATCTCCGGTTGCGCCGCTCGGTACTACGACACCGCCGATGACGGCTACTGGCGTAACGATGCGGGCTCGATGGTTGAGGCGTACCGGAGTGCTGTGGACGACACGGGCCCCAACGCCCTCCTGGGCGTCGAGCGACTCCTGAGCGCCGCTCTGCTGCAAAATGACTGGAGGACCGCGGAGGCTCTTGCGGTTCGCGCATCCACGCTCTGCAACATCTTCGTGGCCGACGAGGGCGGCGAGCGCGATGCGATCTCGTTCTTCGGTCAGGAGAAGGACAAGCCGTTCAAGGGCGAACCGCACGAACGGGTCATGGTCGACCTCTACCTTGGCCTCCTGCGCTTTCAGAAGCAGGACTTCGAGGGGGCTCTCTCGGCCTTCAGGTCTGCCATGAACAAGGACCGTGGCTCCTACTGGATTCCGGTTGAGCGGCATCTTGCGAAAAGAGGCTCGGACAACGCAGACCGATATCTGTTCGAGGACGACTGGCCGCTCCTCCAGATCCTCTGCGCCAAGTGCCATCAGCTCCTGGACGAACCCGAAGAAGCAAGAAAATACTTCGAACGCGCCTCGACCACTTTGCCCGTAATGAAGCCGCTCTTCGAGGATCTGCTCGACCCCGAGACGAACGTCCTCGTGATTGTCGAGAGCGGCCGGGCGCCCTTGAAGCGGAAAACCGGCCCCCACGGCGCCGAGCTGGGCTACGTGCAAGGGCCGCGAGCGACGGTGGACGGCGTCTGGTTGGGCGAGAGCGAGCTCTCGACCGGCACTTGCGAGGATCTCCACTACCAGGCGACGACTGTCGGTGGACGCGAGGTCGACAAACTGAACCAACTCAAGGCCGAGCGTCGTGAGGTTCTCCAGGCGGCCGGCTTTACCACCGCGGTTGCAGGCTACATGCTGCTTGCGGCAGGCTCCGGCGGCCACCGAAGAGCCGACCGAAACATCCAGATGGCCGGTCTCTTCGCGCTGGCAGCCGGAATCGCCGCCATGATCATCGCCGACCTGGTGATCGACCCCAGCGCAGACGTGCGCTCGTGGGCCACCCTGCCCGGCCAGATCAGCCTTGCGGTCGGTCGTGCGATGCCGGGTGGGCGCGCTCGCCTCTTGGTTCGAGGCCGAGGCGACGTACAGGATCTCTCGCAGGAGTGGCTGGATGTACCTGTCGAAAAGGGCATGAATCTGTACTGGACTCGTCTTCTACCCGGAAGGAAAGGCGGGTCCTGGGAGCAGCCGCGCGAGGACCAGGTGGATGGCCACGGCAAAGCTCCCAATGAGAATGAATTTAACTCGAACTGACTCGTCCCCAAGAAAGGAGCTCCAAATGCAATTGAAGTTTACACGCGCAGGGTTCGGGCTGACCCTCCTGGTACTTTCGGCTTGCGAATCGCCTGGCCCCGTTTCTCCGAATCTGACCGATTCACCCCAGACCGCAGTCACTCTTTCGAGCGATCTCAAGGAAGTGCTGGCGGTTCCAAACATCCAGGGTCCTCAAATCTACACGTACACTGCCGATGGTCTGCTTCAGTACCAGTTCCAGCTTCAAAACAACTCGGATCAAGGGTTCTTCATTCAAGTCCGGCCGACCTTTTTCGACGACCAGGGAGTGGCTGTCGACAACCCTCCTCCCTTCCGCGAAGCGTTTGCTGCGCAGGAGATCAAGACCCTTCGCGTCGTTTGCGGCAACAATCGAGGCCGCCGTGTGCGTGTTCAGATCTCGCCAGCCCGCTGATGTCATCCGCAACAAGGAGTCCTCACCCCGTGCCTGTTTTTCGCCGCATCTCGTCTCGTACCAGCCATGCTCTCTTCGTTCCCACCCTGGCCTTCCTCGTCGGTTGCTCGACGGGATTGCCTGTAATTGAGCCAGCGCCGCCGCCCCCTCCTCGAGCCGAGCCCCCCCCGGTGAATCAGTTCGCCATCTTTGACGCGAAGGAGCCGGAGGCTCCGCCGCTCGCCCAGCTTCCCCTGCCCGCGAGGAAAGTCGCCGTGCTCGTGCGGGAAACGGTCAGCGGCCGGACGACGGCGGAAGACACGGCGTCCGAGGCTGTCGTTGCGAATGCGCTCCTGGCAGGAAGGGTCGTTGAACCCGGGGATCTCTCCCGCCCGCCGCTTCCGCGGATCGAGGTCTTGAATCGGTCGGTCTACGAGAAGACGATCGGTCGCGACCTCAAGGCTCTACTGACACGCCGCGAGGACGTGAGCGCCGAGGTGCTCAGGAATCTTTCGGACGTGGGTTGCGAGTTGCTTGCGATGGGCGAGGTGACGATCGAAAGCAGCGACCCTGCGGTCGTCGGCAAGGAGATCCGCGACATGAGCCACCTCGTGCAGGCCAACGTGAGCCTGATCAGGGTCGACGATGCCGTGACACTCGGGAGCGGAACGGCCACCGCCCGCAAGCCAGTGGCGGTCGACGCCAAGCGAGACGCGCTCGAGAAAGCAACTGACGACGCACTCAGGAGCTTTTACGAATACCGCGATGTTCCAGCATCCCAGGTGGTGCTCACCGTCGAAGGTCTTCGCTCGGAAGCCGAGGCGGCAAGGGTCGAGAAGGCCCTCCAGTCCACGAAGGGCGTGCTCTGGGTGAAGGATGTGCGCTTCCAGCTCGGCCCCGAGGGAACTCCGTCGAGCACGGCGAGGTTTGATGTCGGCTGGAGCGGCAAGTCGGACGATCTCAAGCAGATCTTGCGAGAATGGGACCTGGGCTTTCGACTGGCGGGCACGAAGATCGAAGGGAACCGATGGACGTTCCGTGCGCAGCAGAACCCCGCGGGCGAGGAGGAGAAAAAATGAGACCTTGCCGACTCCCGAGCAACTATCTTTCGTTGCTCCTGGTCCGTTTTTCGGGTGCGGTCACTCTTGCGAGCCTCATCGCTGCGTGCGAGAGCACGCTCCCCGTGATCGAGTCACCGCCACCTCCCCCACCTCGAGTGACGGGTGAAGGATCAGGGCCGCTTGCGAGCCCGCCTCCGGGTCGAACGATCGGCACCTTGCCGCAGATGCCGGTGCCTCGCTTCGCTGTCAGCCTTTTTGCGTTCCCGCAGACGGGCTCTGCAACGGAGGCTGCCTACTCCCCCGAGTGGTCGTCCCGTGTTGTGACCCGACTGGACCTGAATCACGTGACAGCTCTTGCGCTTTCCCGGAGCACCCTCCCTGCGGGGGACCTCGAGCAAGCCACGGCGGCACTCGTCGAGCAGTCGGGCGCAGGAGTGGCCGATGTTCTCCTTGCTGGCACCATCCTCCCGGGCAATAACACACAGGTCCGTCTCTTCGCCAGGGACACCCGGGACGGCCGCCTCATTGCCCGCAGCGAGTTCGAGGGCAAGGCCGACACAACTCTGTCCATCGCCACCGATGACGCCTTCGCCCAGGTAAATCGCTACTGGTTCGAGCTCGCCCGGGGGCAGCTCTCGCATCTCCGCATGGAAGTGAAGGGGCTTCGCACCGACCCCGAGATTGGACTCCTGCAGGGCTCGCTCGTGATGGTCCCCGGTGTGCGGGCAGTGCGCCACGAGGAGACCCGTGTGGAACGTGAGGAGGCTCAGGCTGCCTTTCGTCTGACCCACGAGGGCGTGCCCGAGGTGGTCCTCGATGGTATTGCCAGGCTGACGTGGGTAGCAGGCGGAAAGACTGCGCGGCTCGAGCACGTCGAGGGCTTCACGTTCCACGCCCGGTACGTGGATTGAATCGCTCATCGAGGCCTATTCGTGGGGCCCGAGCCCTTCAACTCCCAGGGCTCTCGCCGGAAGCTGCCTTCACACATTCCCCGCAAGGACAGATCGCTCGCAAGTGGTCGAAGCTGTAAATACCGCTCGAGTGACCATCGGACCACGCGAAGTGAAGCGCGTAACGGCCGACGGGCTCGATGCGGACAGGCTTCACATCCTCGGGGACCGCTTCCGGCCGGAGGGTACGCTCTCCGGTCCACTCGTCCACGCACGCGGCGCAACGGCAGGATCTCCGCAGGTACACAACCGGGTAAGTGCTCACGTGGCCGTCTGTCCACGTGATCTCGAGGTCCTTCGGTCCAACCTGGCGCATGTTCGTTGGGGAAACCTTCTCTGCCATGGGGTCACTTCCAATCGATCGGACCCGGCATGATGGGCGCATGCGGCAAGCTCTTTCCGCCCGACTCGGCCAACATGGAGAGCTGTGCGGCCACCTGCCTCGCGAAGGCTGTGTAGGCCTGTGCGGCAGGAGAATCCGGTTTTTCGCGAACGATGGGGTTCCCCAGATCTCCACCCACCGGCACCGAGGGATCGATCGGGATCTCCCCCAGGAACGGCACGCCCAACTCCTCGCTCGTCTTCTTGCCTCCTCCGTGCCGGAAAATCTCGGTGCGTTCACCGCAGTGAGGGCACAGAAAGTAGCTCATGTTTTCTACAATCCCGAGGACAGGCACGCGAAGCTGCCGGAACATGAGGAGGCCCTTGCGGGCGTCAAGCAGGCTCACATCCTGCGGCGTCGTAACGATCACGGCGCCGGAGAGAGCGATCGCCTGTGAAATCGACAGCTGTGCATCCCCTGTACCCGGAGGAAGATCGACTACCAGGTAGTCAAGCTCGCCCCAGGCAGAGTCGCGCACGAGCTGCTGGATCGCCCCGTGCACCATCGGCCCGCGCCAGATGACCGGCGTATCAGGCCCCGAAAGGAATCCCATCGAGATCACCTTGATGCCGTGGGCATCGATCGGGACGATCTTGCGGTCCTCGGTTACCTCGGGCCGACTGTTGATCCCAAACATCATGGCCATGCTGGGCCCGTGGATGTCAGCGTCAAAGAGGCCAACGCGGGCGCCTGAAACCTTCAGCGCCATGGCCAGGTTCGCCGCTGTTGTGGACTTGCCAACGCCGCCCTTGCCGCTGGCGACTGCAATGATGTTCTTGACGCCCTGGAGCACCGCAGTGGCGGCACCGACGTTCATGCGGCGGACCTGGGCGGTCATTTCGATGTCGACCTGCTCGACGCCGACGATGGCACTGACCTTCTGATGGCACTCTGCCTTGAGCTGCTCCTTGACCGGGCAGGCGGGCGTCGTGAGCTCGACCTTGAAGCTTACCTTGCCCCCTTCAATCTTGAGCTCCTTGATGAAGCCAAGGGAAACAATGTCCCGGTGCAAATCGGGATCTTCAACCGTCCTCAAGGCTTCGAGGATCTTGCTCTCATCGACCGTCTTCTTCGCGCGTCCAAACATACGGGGAGAACTCCCTCCGATTCCAAGAAACTTTCAAAGGCGATCAGGGGACTGTCCCCATTTCTGCGGTACATTACTCCCCCATGACGTTCACCGCAATTCTCCTGGCTGCATTTGACCCCCCTTCAATGGAGCAGAGCTGCCAAGTTTGGAGGCATGTCGACACCAACCCTTGCGCCACGAGCTGGTGCCGGCGCGATCGAACTCTCAAGTAGGAGTGACACCTTGCACGACAATCTGCAGGAATACCTCGAAGCGCTGGAGCAGGCCGGGGAGCTACGCCGGGTCCGGGTCGAGGTTGATCCCGAACTCGAGATCACCGAGATCGCCACTCGAGTCGTCAAGGCGCGTGGGCCGGCCCTTCTCTTTGAGCGAGTGAAGGGATCGCCCTATCCACTCGCGATCAACGTGTTCGCGAGCGCGAGGCGACTGGAGATCGCATTCGGGCGCACGCCGGAGGAGATCGGGCAGGAGATTGCGGAGACCATCGTTCGCCTCAATCCTCCGTCACTCAAGGGCCTCTGGCAGAGTCGGCACTTCCTGTGGCGAGCAACCCACATGCGCGTCAAGCGTACTCACAACGCCCCGTCGCAGGAGGTGATCGAGGACCCCGATCTCGACCGGCTGCCCATTCTCAAGTCCTGGCCGGGTGATGGCGGCCGCTTCATCACGTTTCCACTCATCATCACGACCGGCAAGGGCGGCCGTGAGCGTAACCTCGGCCTCTACCGCATGCACGTCTACTCGAAGCGCGAGACCGGCCTCCACTGGCAGATCCAGAAGGGCGGCGGCTTCCACTACCACCAGGCGGAAGCTCGAGGTGAGCCGCTGGAAGTCGCCGTGGCCATCGGAGCCGATCCCATCCTGACCATGGCTGCCATGTGGCCACTTCCTGAAGGCCTCGACGAGGTGGCCTTCAGCGGATTGATTCGTGGTCGCCCTGCTCGCATGACGCGAGCTGCCTCGCTTTCGATGGATGTCCCTGCCGACGCGGAAATGGTGCTCGAGGGCATCGTGCCTCCAGGAGCTCGCCGTCTCGAGGGCCCCTTTGGCGACCACTACGGCCACTACTCGCACGCGGCCGATTTCCCGGTGTTTCAGATCAAAAAAATAACGCGGCGCAAGAATCCCGTCTACCTCGCCGCCGTTGTCGGCAAGCCGCCGCAGGAGGACATGTACCTCGGGAACTCCGTACAGGAGATCTTCACACCCCTGGCGCGCATGACTCGCCCCGAGATTCGCGACCTCTGGAGCTTCTACGAGGGCGGCTTCCACACGCTACTGGCCGTGTCCATGGAGTCGAGATACAAGAAGGAGGGGCTCAAGTCGGCGCTGAGTCTCCTTGGCGAAGGGCAACTCTCGCTGTCAAAGGCGGTCGTTGTTGTCAACCACGAAACGAACGCACGCGACTTTCGCTCTCTCCTGCGTGCCATCGGCCAGCGCTTCAAGCCATCTCGAGATTTCCTCCTTCTGCCTGGAACGAGCATGGACACGCTCGACTTCGCCGGGCACGGCCTGAACCTCGGAAGCAAGATGATTATCGACGCAACGGGCGACCTGGGCCCCTTTCCGCCCCCCGGCGGGGTCCCCTCGCAGCTGCCCGATCCTCACGAGGGCGAGCCGGAGGCTCTCGCACATGCCTACCTGGAATCGACGCTCCTCGTTGTGAAGACTGGGCGCGGTGAGCCAGGTCGGGCCCGCAAACTTCTCGATCGCCTCCTCCACCGGCCCGAGCTTGGCTTTCTGAAGCTGATAGCTGTCGTGAGCGAGGATGTCGACATCCAGGATCTCGAGAGCGTGGTGTGGGGGATCTTCACGCGATTTGACCCGGCCCTGGACGTTACTTTTCGTACTTGTGAGCTCAGGGGAGCTGCGCCGATCTACAACGGTCCGATGGGCATTGACTCGACGATGAAACCGGGCTATCCGGAGCCCCTCGTGATGGACCCCCACATCATCGACAGGGTCAACCGACGGTGGGGAGAGTACGGAATCGAGTAAAAGTATCTTCAGGCCCGCCTGAGAGCCTGAGCAATATACCTCACGCGGGCAGTGATGAGATCTTTTGCAGCCTGCGAAAGGTTGCGGCTGCTCGCGCCAGAGGCGCCCGGCGCCCATCAGGCGCCGAGGAGTGGGTTTGCGGCGAGCTGGCGGAGCCGCAAACGGCTCGGAGGGAGCCGGCGCCAGCGAGAAGCTGGCGGCTCCCGAGAGCCTGGCCCGGAGGGGCCGCGCAGCGTGCGACCGGAGGGGCCGCGTGGCGTTGTTGCCTCCGCCCTCGCTCCGCCCTCGCTCCGCCCTCGCTCCGCCCTCGCTCCGCCCTCGCTCCGCTCGGAGGCGAGCCGTCGTGGGGGAGGGTTCGCCTCCCCCACCAGCAGAAACGAGCAGCAGGCTTGAGATGGTCCTCCTCTGCCCATTCGGAATGTCTCACGTGTGGGCGCGCGAGGTGTAGACCACGGCTCGCCTTCGGCGGGCCGAGACACCCCCTCAAATCTCCCTCTGAAGGGGGCCACGCTGCCCCCCTCACACTCCCCTTGGCGAGTACCGCACACGAGCTACATTTTCAGGCCCTAACTTACGGTGCGTGGTACTGCGCCTGTTGGCCCTTCGCTCGGCCTCGGATCGATGGAGAGAATTTTGGGATAGGCTCCCGGTTGCCAGACGCTTGCTCTATCCCTGAATCGCCTTCGCGATCTCCTCACGCATGTCGGCGGGCATGCTCGTTTGCTTCTGGCCAAAAAGGCTCCTGGCACGCTCCACGTTGCCCTCCTGGAGAAAGGATTGAACGAGGTAGTAGTAGATCTCACCTTCGGGCAAAGTACCCTTGCTCTCCTTGAGGGCTGCTTCAAAACGCTCCCGGGCATCGACCTGCTTTCCCGCAAAGAAAAGGGCGAGGCCGAGGTTGTACAGGACGATGGGGGCGGACTCGATAGCTGCGGACTTACGCAAGACCTCCTCGGCCTTCTGAAACTGCCCCTCGCGGATGCAAGCCGCTCCGAGGTCGTTGAGTGCCCAGAGGTGATCGGGCTTGATCTCAAGGGTCTTCTCGAGCCACCGGGCCACGAGAGCGGCACTCTTCTCACCATCCGTCCTGTTCAGGAATTGCGCCAGGCCATAAGTTGCGTGATAGTTGCTTGCATCGACCTTCAGGGCCTTTTCGTACGCCGCGATAACGCTCTCTTGCAGTCGCGCAAGCTCCGATGCGCCCGACGTCCCCGCCTCCGTGGCCACGAAGAATTTTTGCGCCAGCTTCTGGGCCTGGTCTGACTCGAAGATTGAGTCCTCCTTGATGCGCACCACAGTTGGCATCACGGCGCTGCCGCCACTGATGGTGAAGGGCGGCGAGATGTCCTCGCCCAGGACCTTGCCCTTGCGAAGGATCCGCACGCGAAGCCGGTGCTCCTCGCCATCTCCCGCGGGGAGGTCCCAGTAAACATCGCTCCTGGGCGCCAGCTTGTCGTGAATCATGACCCAGTTGGCGGCTCGGCTCGGCTGGTGCGCAATGTCCACCGTGAGCTCATCGGCAACCTCCTGGGCGACGGGGTGGAGAGACCAAGAGATCTTCTCGCTGTCGCCTGCGGCGTACACCTTGCCATCCGTAAACGCTCCAAGCCTCACAGCTGACTCCACGGCGTGTCGGCCGACATCCCCAATCGCCTTGTTTCCGGCCGAGTCCGTCACACTGAAACGCACGTGATATTGTGAAATTCCGGCAGGCACGATGAAGGCAAAGCCGGTCTGGTCCGGTGAGACGCTGGCCCACCGACCTAGCTCATTCCACGAGCCATCCGGCTCCTCGGCTTCCAGGACCAGAGGCGGAACGCCATCGGTCCAATCGACCTCGACTGAGAGCTCTGTCGGGAATCCAGCCACCCAGGCGATCGGCCCCGGCCGTACACGGATCGAGGGGGGCGTACGATCGAGGCGGAAGCGGCCCACTGGGTCTTGCGAATCGCTCAGTTTGAACGGTCCAGCCTCTGCGGACGGCGCACGGGAGCTGTTGCCAGCCTTGTCAAACGCCATGAGCCAGAGGTCGTAGCTGTCCTCGACCTGATCCGAAAGATCGACTTCGATGGCGTCACCCTGAACGCGCATCCGCGCCACGTCGATTTCTTGCCAATCTTTCGAGCTCGCTCTTCTGAGGAAGAGCGCCAGGCGATCGACCCCGGAGCCAGCGCCATCGCTACAGCTCACCGTGAGCCTGCCTGCTGAGGCCAGTACCTCGGGCAGATCCACGAACTTCACCCGGGGTGGGTCGGCGTCCACGGAGAATGTCTCCTTCGCGACTGCCTCCAAGCGTGTGCCATCGGGAAGGGTTGCACTGAGCCGCACCAGGCCTCTCGACACCGTCCTGCCAGGCAACGTCCACTCCACCTTCCCGTTTGCGAGCTGGCTCTGCCCAACCGCCACCCATGTCTGGCCCGAGTCATCGCTCGTCTCTGCCTTTACCAGGATCTCGCTCGCCGAGCCGAGTAGTGCAGCAATTGGATTCCAAACCACCGAGGCCGTGGAGCCGGGGGCGCGGCCCCCCCTCGGCGAGGAGAGAATTTCGATCGTCTGCGATCCGTTGACCGGGCCTGCCGGCAAGGGGCCTGCAGTCTCATTCGGGGGCGATCCATCAAGTGGTGCCACGGTGACCCCCGGAGGGGTTGATGTCTCAATCTTGCCTGGTGATGCAGTCGCGCCACCGGCCACCACGGATCCTGTCGCAGCCGGGGCCGCGATGGCAGGATTCGGTTCCGACTTGCCGGGCTCGTTGGGTACGCTGGCCTGCACCAGGCCCGGGGTGGAGGGCTCGGCCAACTGCTTCGGCTCTCTTGTGTCCTCGTCGCCCACGGCCGTGGGCATTGCGATCGCCGGGCCAGCGGAAGTCACGCTCCCCGGATACGTGAGGGCCAGGGCGGCCAAGGAGTCGTGCCCGGCCATGTCTCGTGATGAGATGCGGACCAAGATGTTGCTCGAGACTTCGGAGGGTAAACGCCACCTGTATCCCTGCGGCCCGTAAGCCACGGGCACCTCGGCAATGGGCTTCCATGTGTTGCCTCGATCGGAGCTCCACTCAAGCCGGGCCTTCGCGTCGCCAAATTGCACCTCGTTCGTGGACCACTTGAGATCGAGCGATCGCAAACCGCGGATCGGGCTCTCGGCCATCGGTGAAATCCACGTAATCGCCGGCGGCGTTCGGTCGACGCAAAGCCAGACGGCAGGCTCGTCATTCGAAGATGGTACCAATCTCTCGCGTCCGTCTGCACAGGTCACTGAGGCCCTGAGGCCGTGCACTCCCTCTGTTGGCTGAATGTGGAGCTGTGGTGCATTCGTGGAGGCAGCGCCGATTTTTCGCCAGGTCCTGGTCGCTCCGTCAAGACTCCAGAGATGGTAGCCCGTTATCTGAGTGAGGTCGATGAGCTGTGGGTCAAAGTAGAATTTCACTGCCACGGAATCGGCCGCGGTGACAAGCCGCTTGGGGTACTGGCCCAGGCGCGTCATGAGAATCGGCACCTCCCCGTCCTTGACGAGTTGCCCTCTTGGCCCCTGTGTGGACGCTTGTCGACTCAGCCCTCGGCAAGACAGGCCAGAGGCCACCATCGCGAAGATCCATGTGCAAAAAACACAGCCACGCAACACCACCATCCACACGCTTTTCGTGCGCATTGTTCCTCCACTTCACATTCTGTCGAACGAAACTTCTTTTCTTCTCTGCGTGGCGACCTCCCCACGCTCTTTCCTCTTCGAGGCCGCATTCGCGCCGGAAACGCCGGCCCGAATGGAAGCCGCATTATCGGCAGTTGCGGCCGGCGGGGCAAAGACATTCTTGGACAATGCTACGAGCGGGGGCGCGGCATTCGGGCTGCCGAGGGTGCCCTGCATGCCTGGAAGGCACGCGGGCGACTCGGTGCAGATTCCTGCCAAGGGCTCCCGGGGTGGGCCAAGAAAGTGGAGTGCCAGAGTACGCCGGGGAGAGATGGTTTGAAGACGTCCTGTCGTGTGGAACTCCCTGGCAAGCTCGAGCGCCCGGCGATTCATGGCCACAGCTCGTGTTGGCGACGCTCACCGGGTCTTCTCTCGTCCGTAGCTCACCAAGGCGTTCTCAACATCCTCGAACGTTTCGAGCGCCTCTTTTTCGTGGAGCATGAGAGCCTCCGCGTGCCTCGCCTCGAAGCGACTCACGTTGGCGAGGAGACTTCCCGCGGCGGTACCACGACGGACAGGCCGCCCCTGGGGTCGTGCCGCTCGATCCATCTCGGGTAGCTGCGCCGCAGATCCGCCGTATATACCTCGCGCGCCCACACGTGAGGCATTCCGGATGGGCAGAGGAGGACCTTCTCAAGTCTGCTGCTCGTTATTGCTGGAGGGGAAGGCGGACCCTCTCACTCCCCGGCGCCTGATGGGCGCCGGGCGCCTCTGGCGCGAGCAGCCGCAACCTTTCGCGGGCTGCAAATGGCCTCTTCAATGCCTGCGTGCGATATAACTACCGCTCGGGCGGGGGGGCTGTGCCGTTGAAGTAGGACTCGTACTTTGGCCAGCTGTAGTCTGCGACTTTGCGACCCAGAATCAGGCCTACATCATTGTCCGTGCGTATGTGGTAACCGCCCCAAAGACGTGAGACGGCGGCCATCTCCGCAGTGGCGGTGAACGTGGGCAGATCCAGGCGAACTTCCTTGGATTCCGGGACGTTTTCGGCTGGCTTACCATCAACCGCCTGCATTTGAGACGTGGAGAATTCGTCTTCGGTCAGCATCCCCACCCTGCGGATGGAGATTGCTCCGAAACGGTCGCTGCCGGTGAAGTGTTCCAAAATCCGTGCCGCACTTCCGCTGGCCGTGGCATGACCGGACGGGTAACCGGGAAATGGAGGCGTGACGAAGGTGTCCGGTGAGTAGGGGTGCCACTTATCAGCCGCGAGGGACGCCACGCCCTTCCCCGGTCCCGCCCAACCGCGTACTTGCTTGCCAGGGTAGTACATCCGCACCCACCAGTAGGGACGCGAGGTGTCGTAAAATCGCTTCGTCTCCCAGCTGGCGATGAACGCATCAAACACGATATTCGAAACTGAAAAGAAGAGCTTCACGTCTTGGTCCAGGCCGTAATGGTCGCGGCGTGAGACGTCCTGGGCAAAGCGCAGCCAGTGCCCCGATTGCCCCGTGGAACGGGGTCCGTCACGCATGAACTCGACAACGGCTTTCTGCTCGAGCGTGAGGTTTGCGTTGAACTCGATGCACTCGTCGACCTCTTTCTTGAGCTGCGCCGAGCCCCACAAGGGCGGTGGGCCGGGACGGAACTGGTCCCCACGTTCCAGCGCGAAGGGCTTGACACGATACCAGTGCGCTGTGAGGAAGCCGGGCGAGAATGTGCCCCCCTTGCCGTCGTTGAACGGAATGGGCATCCAGCAGGTCTCGTCCAGGCACTTGTCCGGTTTGTTGATCGGGCGGTAAAACGTGTAGTCCTCATAGGGTTTTCCGTTTCCGCCTGGCTCGTCTCCCAACTGGTTCGCCCCGTCGTGGTGGCGATGAGCAATGACCGCAGCCGCCGCGACGTTGCCCACCCCCGCAGGTGTTGTGATGTCCTTGGTATTGTTATCGGGGTCAAATCCCATCTTTTGCATTTGGCCCCGGAGCCAGACCGCGTCTTCCGCATAGACGTCGGTCAAGGAACGGTAGGCGGCATAAGCGATCGCCGTCTCCTTGTTGGCTTGGGTCCGCTCGGCCAGTGGTCGGCGCAGTTTTTCTCCCAGCCGCGTGCCAACCGCCTTGGCGTCGTAGGCGGCCCAGGCGTCATACATTGAGGTCAGGACGATCGCCATTGTCCGGGAAAGAATTGTTGGTCGTGCCCTATTGCGGTCCACATCACGGCCGCTGGCTTCCAGGGTGATTTCCAACCACTGATAGGCTGCAGTTGGGTTGGGATTGGGCGCCTGATGGATCAACTCCGCCGTGGTTGTCTGTCGTTCGTCTGCCCTTCCACGGGCGAGCGACAAGAGTCCAGCACCTGTCACCAAGAGCAGCAGTAAACCGCGACGATTCATGGGTACATTCCTTCAAAGATAGTAGGGAGGCTATGTTTATCGAGCGCCGAGGATGGGGAGGCAGCCGCCTCACGGCTGTTGCGGAGGAAAGCTTGCTCCCCCGCAAGGAGTAATCTTACATAAGTTCCATCAATTGGTACCATGCGCCCTGGAGACCGAACCTACCGCTGAGCGGACTTCGTGGTCTGATCTGCGGGTCGGGCCACCACCACTTGGGGTAGCGCTTTCACGTGGGCTGCGATTGACACTCCGTTGACCATCGCCTCGACGCGATCCACGGACATCTTCACGCCCTTCACGTCGTGTACCACACCGGCGGGTGAGATGGCCTTCACGCCGTAGAATTCGCCGTTGGGCGCAATCGCCTTGATGTGAAAGATGCTTCCAGAGCGGCTGACACCCTTCACGTCCAATTTCTCTCCGCTGGGGGTCAGGGCCTTGATGTCGAAGATTGTACCGTCCTCGGCGATCGCCTTGACCGGAGCGTGCTTGTCTTCGCTTGCCAAAATCTTTACCGGCAATTTCTTTTCCCCGACGAACACCTTGATGTCCATCACGTGCAGATTGCCGGCCTCTTCGATGGCCTTCACATTGTAGATCTTACCCGCCTTGTCCAGAGCCTTGACATCAAGGAGCCTGCCTTCCGGATGAATCGCCTTGATATGCCACAGGATCTCGTCAGCTGCAGAAATCTTCGGAGCCACAAACGCTATCAATGCCCCGAGGGCCAGCAAGCCTGCGATCCGTCTCGCTACTGTTCTTTCCACTGTGTTTTCCTTTCGAAAAAGCTTTCAAATATTACTGGGGGAGCTGCCATGCGGCCACGAAGTTGCCGACAACCGCTCCATCCTTGGCGGTCAGAGTCTTGTTTCGCGACCCTTGGGTGCAGAGCGTGGGCCTTTCGTCTTCAGGAATCAAATTCGGCTTCAGGAATTCAGAAATACAGCCCAAAGCTGACGGCATGACTTCCGGTCTGCTAGATCAGAAGCCATTACAAGAAAAAGCCCCCAAGGTGCTGAAAAATCCACATCCCTGAGGCATCTTCTTGACCCCAGTGGCTGTCTTTCCCGACGTACCTGACCGCAAACAACTGAAGACTAACTTCCCCACTATCCAGCGTCCACTCAGAAATGATTATGGGCACTCTCTGTGGTTTACGTCAATTATACCTCGCACGCCCACACGTGAGACATTCCGAATGGGCAGAGGAGGACCATCTCAAGTCTGCTGCTCGTTTCTGCTGGTGGGGGAAGGCGGACCCTCCCTCACGACGGCTCGCCGTCCGAGCGGAGCGAGGGCGGAGGCAACAACGCCACGCGGCCCCTCCGGTCGCACGCTGCGCGTGCGCTTCCGGGCCAGGCTCTCGGGAGCCGCCAGCTCTCGCTGGCGCCGGCTCCCTCCGAGCCGTTGGCGGCTCCGCCAGCTCGCCGCAAACCCCCTCCTCGGCGCCTGATGGGCGCCGGGCGCCTCTGGCGCGAGCAGCCGCAACC
>SXGT01368680.1_pt1 | contig 32780 bp, 30 predicted proteins | sample 3176221 | NCBI WGS metagenome assembly SXGT01 (sample SAMN11356862, study PRJNA531348) | freshwater metagenome | isolation source: freshwater sample F1-120 | place: China: Fuxian Lake, Yuxi | collected 2017-12-25
ATTGCGGCCTTGATTGCTGGTGGAGCGGCGGTGGGCGCCGGGTTGGCCTTGCTCTATGCGCCCCAGTCAGGCACGGAGACCAGGCGGCAGCTGCGGCACTATGCCAAGAAGACGCAGGTGCAGGCGACCCGCCTCGGCCGCGACCTGAAAAATGGGGCGGAGCGGATCATCGAACGTGGGAAAACGCTGGTGGCCAAGAAGGACGCTCCGCGGGCGGTGGAAGCGGCCTAAGCGAACGGGTCCTCCGCAAGGAGTTCCCCTCCCGCCGCGTCCGGTTCAGACCGGCGCCCTCCAACCGAACGGCCTGTGGCCATCCCCGGCCCAGGCCGTTCCTGCTTCTTCCCCTGCACAGAGGCCCCCAGGCCATTCAACTTTTTTCCTCTTCCTGCCGATAGGGTGATCAGGAACGGCAGAGGGGGTGACCATGAAGGTCCAGGCCCGCCCGGTGATTCCTGTGATGATCGGTCTGCTGCTGTCCTGTCTCTCGCTGCCGGCTGTCGAAAGACAAGCAGAGGCGGCGTGCGGGATCAAGCACTTCCTCTGCGAGCAGGCAGCCATCTCCTCTGAGGGGGCATCTATGGTGCCGACTCAGCCTGAGTGGGACGATCCCATCCGTGTCATCTACGAATCGCACCTGGCCCCGCTCTTTGCCGCCTGCCGCTGCCCATTTTACGGAATCGAAGAGACGGAGAGCTGGAACGACCCGGATACACCGGGACTCCGTTGGTGGCAAGTGACCGTCGTCCTCGGCGTCTTCGCTGAGGCAGGATGGGAAATGAGAGGCAGGGAGTATCTGTTTCAGGCCAAGGGCGCCGAACGTCCCCACTTAGCGACTCTGGGGCCGGAATATGCGTGGCCCAGCACGCCCATGCTGGTGCATTGACGGAGGGTCGCGACCCTCATCAGAGCCATCTTTCGAACCGCTCCCGCACCTCACCCTCAGAAGGAAACAATTCACCCCGGCTCGGTTGAAAGGACAGGAGCCCTCCTGTATCCTCAGCATCTCAATCTGCGCGAGTATTTCCTCCCGTAAGCGTGACCGAGTGCCGGAGTGGCGGAATGGTAGACGCCAGGGACTTAAAATCCCTTGCTCCGAAAGGGGCGTCCCGGTTCGAGTCCGGGCTCCGGCACCAAATTCCGTGCAGTTAGGAAACAGTCCGGCCTGTCGGCCCGGAGCCGGTCCTGTGATTTCCCGCCTGGTTCCTTTTTCAACTGGTACGTATAGGCAAAGTGACGTCGTTGCTTTCCCACCGCGGAGTAAAGCGACTACGTGACATTTGGCGCCCTGGTAATACGCCAGCGCGCCTGACTCTGAGGGTTACGAGCGAACGACAGTTCAGGCGGGAAGGGGAGACGGTCCAATATTTCTTTGGAGATGGTCATTCTGACAGGTTTGCCAGGCTTCCCGGCCATCCGCTCAAAGTGCTCTTGAATCTCGATTTCGGTGAACATCCGTTGATGGAGCGCTTCTTCCTTGAGGCGTATGACCAACAGCCGCATGGCATGATCCGTGGAGGCAGTGAGCGGAGCCTTTCCGTTCTCCCAGCGGGATACCGAGATCCTGGTTTTGACTCCCAGGAGTGCCGCTAACTGATTGGTGGTCAAACCAACCCACTTCCTAAGAAATCTAAACTCCGCACCAGTCAGGAGCGATGGCTTTTTGAGGAGATTATGGGCAATGGCATCGTGCAGCCGGTCAATGGCCGGGATCTGCACGAGTTTTTCCCCGCACTCACACGGATAGGAAGCGATATTCTCCAAGTAGACGTTGGAAAGCCCGGACTCCCGGTAATGATACTCTTTGAGCGTTCGCATGAGGCTTTCCATGGATGCCATCCGTGCGGTCATGTCGTTACAACGCAAGCGCAAAACGAAGGGCGTGACGCACCTGAGCCATCCGATCCGTGCTTAACGTCGTGATGAGGGCTCCTATCTTTCCTTTGGACACAGTCTGAATGTGATCCAGATTCACGGCGCAGGCCCTAGGCATGCCGTCTTCTTCTCCGAGAGCGATCTCGGAGGGTATGTCTCGAACGGTGCTGGTGACCGGCGCGATCGTCACTTCACTAAGAAAATCCAAAGCAGAATCTCTCGTCAAGATGAGCACTGGTCGGCGCTTATCCGGATGGGAGAATTTGTACCACCGCACTTCCCCGCGGCGCATCAGTCGCCCCAGACCTGCTCATGTTCCCAGGCGTCGAATTCACCTTTCTTCGGGGGCCTCTTGGTGTATCCTTCCCTGTGTTTTCGTTCCAGTTCCTGCACGCGGAGCCTTGCCAGCTCTGAGCGCAAGGCATTTCTCGTGAAGGCGGAGCGACTTGTCTTCAGTCGTCTGACCGCCCTATCAACCGAGCTGACCAAGTCGTCATCAAGGGTCATTTGGATAGTTTTCATAGGGTTTCCTCAAAGGGAATCTGATAGCTATTGTTATCCACATTCTTATAGGTATTGGAGGAAAAAAGCAAACACCAAATGTGTCAGGCTTCAGGCAACTTCGGCAGCCGGCGCAGGACAGGCAGAGCCAGGATTCCGAGGCGATCCTGTCTTGCTGATGCCAGACTCGCGCCCAGGTCCGTTCGCTCTGGTAGAACTCATAGAGCCGCGGGCTCCGGCACCAAATCAATCAACAGGATGCAGAGGCGTGGCTGCTCCTTAGCCCATATACGGGGGATGGGGTCGTTCTCCGGCCTACCGAAGGCGGGACGGTGGCTCGATCAGGCTGTGCGTTTCGGCCGGCGCCGGCCGGTGTGGCAGCGTGGTGCGGATCAAGATCAGTGCGGACATGTAGAGCACGATGCAAATCATCATGCCCAGCCCCCTGATCGCGAGGGACGGGCCAAATTGCAACTCCACATAGCCGGCGAGCAGGATCGCGGCCGATGTCCAGCGGAGCGCGGGGGACACGGTGGAATCGAAGCTCATGCTCACGAGCATGAGGGCCGGAATGAGCATCACCACGCCATGGTGCGGCTGTAACGCCGGACTGAACGGCAAGATCAGGAGCGTCAAGGCTCCGGCATCCAGCATCAACGTTTTCTCAGGATGAAGATCGGAGGATGGTTCGCGTGCAGCTACAAAAAAGTAGAACGCCACCAGCAATAACCAGATGCCTTGGCCCCATCGCGTGAGCCCGAACACCTGCTCTTCCCCGAGGTTCATGACATTGTGGAGGCCTTTCCCGCCTTTCTCGTTCAGCAGGATGAGGAGCGTCTTGTGCAAGCTGGTCAAGTAGGCCGGATACTCGAAAGGCAGAGACAGGCTGTCGCTGCTGCGCAGCACGGTGGTCACCCAGTTTTCAGTCACGACCCAGGCGTTGTCCGGTCCAAAGTACGTGCCCGGAAGAACGACAAAGAAGAAGCCGAGCCACAACAAGGTCGCCAGACAGAGGCGATATTGTCGTTTGATCAGAAAGTAGGGAAGGAAGACGATGCTGTAGACTTTCAGGACGATGCTGCCGGCGAGCAAAAACCCTGCGGCGCGCGGCCGGGACTTGTAGGAACAGATCAGCGCGCCGAGCAGCGAGGCCAGGTAGATCATGTTGCCGTTGAGGGCCCGCAGATCCCACTCGATGAAGTATTCGACGGAGCAGAGCGCGAGGAACGCCATGACATACTTGGCGGGATGGCGCGACAGCCCCAGGAGGTACAGCAAGGCTTCCAGGCAGGCCAGGGTCGCGGCAATCAGGAGCCCCATCCAGAGAATGGCCGACACCTTCAGCCCGATCTGTCCTAATCCAAGACGCAGAATCACGTTGGGCGGGGGATAGAGAAAACCTCTGGGCCATGACGGATAGGCGAGGGCCTTTTCGACCACCAGGCTTTGTTCGTAATTCAGTCCGTAATCGATCAGGCGGCTCACTTCCAACGACTGATGCCTGATTTGAAAGCTGGTCGTAAACCAGAGGGCATAGAGTACGATGGCCAGCAAGCTCAAGGTGTTGAGCGTCCTCAACTTGCGCGGGCTGAGAGCGGGAAGGCTTGCTATCGGTACGTTCATATTATCTGCTTTATCTGCTCTGCGGTAATTGTGTTCAACGGTGAACGGCACGCCGGACAATCAGCGCAACGAGACATTCTCCCGGCCATGCCGTGGAGCTGTGCCTGGTGTTGAGGTGCCGTTCACGCAGGGTGTCGCGGAGCGAGGAGGTGAAAGGGGCAATATCGCTCATGGCAGATCCCGCCTTCGTGAAAATGGCTGCAAAAATAGCACGAATGCCCCCGAAGGTTCTATGGGGAACTTTGTATGCATCCTTTGGCGGCAATCAGGGTCGTGTCGGTTCTCTCGTTGAACTGGATCCTAGACCGTCTGCCGGCAAGGCAAGGATTGATGCATAGCTAGTCGTGGGGGGAGAGGGTGGAGAGAAGAGATAGGAGGACAGAACCGGTGGAAGCGGGCATCGCGGTCAAGGAGGGGGACGGTGTTGCATCGAGTTGTTCCGAGTCAAATAAAACAACCACTTCGAGCGCCCTTGACTCTTGAGACCGGTGAGGCAACAATCAACCTAGTGAATTTGGATTGACGACCACACCGGACCGGCGTTGCCCGGAAGGATGATGAACCACGATGCTGCGTTCGCTCAAACGACATCCGATCCCCGAACATGTGGATTTGCCCTTTGGCTACCGGGTGATGATCAAGCAGGTCGCTCGCAAGGAACTGGAAAAACATCTCGGGGACGGAGTGATGGCGAGTTGGGTGGTCGAGGACCAGACGATTTATCTGGATAAATCCAGGCCGATCAAGAAGCGGCGGGCCGACTTGGCCCATGAACTGGTTCATGCCTTGGCCGACTGGCAGGCCAAGGTGCTTGGGGGACCGCTGGGCGACGCCAAAAACTAGCGGTCTTGCCTCGAACGTTCGTTCCGGTTCTCGTTCCGGCGCCACCGTCATGGACCTGCCTCAATCCTATTCCTCCGCTTAAGTTTTTCGGTCGATCGGCCGATACCGTCATGGCACTTCACGGCCTGCTCGACTATGCTGCCACTGCTTATTCAGCCTTCATTGATTCTTTCCGAGTCGTTCCGGCCCGGCGGCCAGACGAGCCTGGAGTCCTTGTTGGCGCCTGGCGAAGCGGTCCGGGCCACGGTCCTGAACGTGCAGGACGACGGCTCGTTGCTGCTTTTGCTCAAAGGCGTGACGCTGCGTGCTGCCTCCCTGGTCGGGAGTTTGTCCGTGGGGCAGGTGGTGGAGGCCCACGTCGAGTTGCGGGGCGGACAGGTCCTGTTGCGGTTGGATCAGCCACAGCCGACTTCGTCCGCGATCCAGGCAGGCGCCCTTTCCGCCGATCGGGCGGCTGCGATCAGGCCAGGAGGGCTCGGTGCGGCCGCTCAGGGCACTCAGGCCGTTCAGTCAACTCAGATCGCCGCGCTGCTGAAATCACTCCTGCCCGCGGATGAGCCGCTGGCTTCCGGTCTGGCGAAACTGGCTGCCTCACTCACGGCGGCGGCCGAGCGCAGCGACCTTGCGCCGCAAGCTCTGGCCCGCTTTCAAGCCCTGGCGCAGCAGATCTTGGTCGCTCCCGAACAACTGGATGGGCCGTTCACCGGCGATCGCCTCCGCGGCGCCCTGCTTGCGCTGGGTGTCCAGCACGAGTCAGCCCTTCTGGCTGATTGGCGCCGAACCGGACGGGTGACGGAGCAGGGCGTGGCGCCGAACCTCAAGACCTTGCTTATGACCTTGCTTACGGAGGTCGCCCAGGATGGGCCTGAGGCCCCTCCTTCCTCTTCTGCTGCTGCTCCGCCTGAACGATCGGTCGGGCCGACGCCGTTCACTGCGGTGCCGGCCTCTCCTCTCTATGATGTGGCCTTGGTCCGAGGCCAGACACAGGTGCCCTTTTCCGGCGTCGCCGATCGACCGGGGCTGACGGGGCCGGAGTCCTCTCCGTCGCAGCCGGCCGCTGTCCGATCGACGGAGGGTCTTTCGCTTCCGTCTCAGACTGAGGCGGAGGTTCTGCTTCAGGTCGAGCGGCCTCTGTCTGCCGCGCCTCTGCCGGCCACCGGGTCAGAGCAACCCTCCGCAGATCCTGCGCCTGTCCAGGCCTTGCCCGGACAGCCGAAGGAGCCAGAGGCGCAGATGCCGGCGTCGGTCGGCCAGAACCCTCTGTCCCAACCTGCTACGCCCCAGGGAGAGGGGGGCTTGCGTAGCGCTAGTCAGCCCCAGGCGGGGAAGGGGCGATCGGTGGCCCTGTCCGCCAGATTGTCCTCCATTGCCCAGGCCGGATTGGTCGATCAGGATGACGAGTCGGCCAAGCCGTCCGGAGCCTCCTCCTTGTCCGGAAACAGTGAACCGGAGGGATCGGGCCGGGGCGGCTGGATTCGTGACGCGCAGCAGGTGCTGACGCTCATCGAGCGGACTCAGGCTCTGGCTGTGCTCAATGGGCAGGCGGGCCAGCCGATTCTCTTTGACCTTCCCTTGGTCGGCTGGGGGCAGGCGCGGATCTATGTGGAGGAACGGAGGGCAGGCGGAAGAGGGGGCCAGGAACAAGCCCGTTCGTATAATGTGGTCACGCTTCTCGAGTTGGACGGTCTCGGAGCGCTCCGGGTGGATACATTGCTGACCGGCAAGCGACTCTCGGCGCGATTCTTGCTGGATCAGCCGGAAGTGCGGCAACGGGTAGCCGGCTATCTGCCGGCCTTGAATACGTCCTTGTCCGCCAAGGGCTATCAGGTGGATGTGCTGGCGGCGGATATGGGCGAGCCGCAACAGGTGCGGGGAGAGGATGTGCGGATCCGCGCGGTGCCACGCGTCAGTCTGGTGAGTAGAAAAGCCTGACCATGTCGCGTGTCGGGGAGGACGGGTGCCATCATCACGACGTAAATCGGCTGTGGCGCTGGAATATCTGCCGTCCGAGCGGCCGTCGCCGCGGGTGACAGCCCAGGGGCGCGGGGAGCTGGCCGAGCAGATCATTCGCGAGGCGCGACGGGCAGGGGTCCCCATTAAAGAAGACCGGGATCTCGTCGAGCTGCTCATGCAATTGGACTTGGACCAATGCATTCCGCCGGAGCTGTATCAGGCCGTGGCCGAAATCCTCTTTTTCCTCTCTGGGTTGAACGAACAGTGGAAGGCGGATCATCCGGCGCCTGCACAAGACTGGAAGGAGAATGTCGGATGAGGACCAGCTTGCCGGCGTTGCTGGCGTTGCTGTTGCTGGGCCAGACAGCCTGCGCGGCGCGATCCGGCCAGCCTGCTCCATCGGTTCCCGTCGAAACGGGCAAATCCCCGTCCGGCCCGGCGCCATCCGCCACGGCCGCAGCCATGGCCGCGGCCGGCGCCAAGTTTCCTTCGTCGCTGGTCCTGTCCGTGCTCTATTTCGAGGACCGGACGAAGGTTCCGGACCTGGCCTGGCTGCGCAAGGGCATGGTGGACATGCTCGTCGCGGAATTCGCCCGGAACCCTTCCCTGGTGGTGGTGCAACGCGAGCGGCTCGAGGAGGTGTTCCGGGAGCAGGCCTTTCAACTCTCCGGCCGGGTGGCGGATGAATCGACCGTTCGAGTCGGGCGCATGACCGGAGCCACGGTTCTTGTGAGCGGCAGCGTCAGCCACGTTGACGGCCAGGTTCGGATCGATGCCCAGTTGATGGGCGTCGAGCAGGGCATCATCCGGGGCACGGCCAGCGCCCAAGGGCCTGCGAGCGACGTGTCCTCCACGGCCAGGACCCTTGTGGCGAAGGTTGTCGGACTCATTCCCTCCGGCGGTCATCGGGCGGCTGGGGTGGTTGCGGAAGGGGAGGGGCAGAATCTGGTGCAAGCGGCCAAGGCCAACGATGCGGGAGAGCTCCACAGCCGCGAGGGCAAACTCTTCCAGGCCTTGGAAGAATTCGAGCGGGCCGTGGCCGCCGATCCCTCGAATCCCTCCGCTCGTTCCAACTATGCCAAGACCGTCAAAAGCCTCTCCGGGGCGGACTTGCTCCGGACGGGCCAGGCTGATGGCGCGGCCGGCGGTGATCGGCGTATGGTCAGCCGGCTGGTGGAGCGGCTGACCGGGTCCGGTCTTGACGCGGAGATCGGGGCGGTTCGGTCCGAACTGGCTCCGGATGGGTCGGTGCTGCTTCGGGTGCCGGTCCGTTTCCGATTGGCCGCGTCCGCCGTGGACGCTCTGGTGGAATCCACGCAGGCGTTGGGAGGCACGATCCAGCGCAGGCCCGGCGGTCCAGCCGGGAGGTCGGAGAGTGCGGGGATGGACGTTCTGTTGTCGGCTCGTCCCGATCTGAACCGCGAGTTTGCCAAGCAACTCGGCAGTCCTCGCCGGATTTACCTCCGGCTCCTTTCCTCGGAGGGACGGACCATCGCGATCTATTCGAATTGGCGCGGCTGGCAATTGGGAACCTGGGTGTTGCCGCTGGATGAGCAGCGGGTACGAATCGACAGCGACACGGTCTTGGACTCTGAAGCGCGGTTCATGGGGTTGACGCCCGAACAAGTGGCGGGGGTCCGCGGAGCCAAAGTCACGGTGGACGCCGTCCCGCGTGAGCGCATGACCCTGAGGCTGGAAGTGTCCGATCAGGACGAGGGGAAGCCGGAGCCTGGCCGGAACCGGCCCAGGTCCGGCCTCCCGGCGACGGAGCCGGAGGGGGAGGACATCCAGGTCTTACGGGCGGAGTTGGAGCAGGTCTGGAGCCCTCCGATCACGGAGCGTGGATGGGGGCGCGGCTACTTGCCCGGCAACGAGCGGACCGCGATCGTTACGGCCATGATGGACCGGGGGAGTTCCAGTCTGTTGGAGGGGCCACGCCTCACGAAGCTGTCGGGGGACACGGAGTTCGATCAGGTAGCTGTCTCATCGGTGAGACAAGCGGTCCAGCGATGGGCTGCTGCCCGTCCGAACGATGGGGCCGGACGATCCAAGGAAGGCTCTGCCCAGGCCAATCAGGCACAAACCACTGAGATTAAAGGCGGTCGAGAGCTGCGAACGCTCAAGCTTCGCATCCAGTTCCGGCTGATCAAAGATGTGCCGGCACTCAACTTGATCGGCGCAGTCGGCGCATCAGAACAACCAGATAGCGCAGGTCCGCTTCCTGCGGCTGCGCAACGTCCTCAGTAAACACGCCAATTTACTCTTCCGTCGCTCGACGGTCTTCGTCTATACGCCATCCGATTGTCTCTTCACTGATCGACGTTGTTTCATTTCAAAAATTTTGACGCAGTGGATTGTGTGGGTAAATGTTAATTTCCTGTTGATTTCTCGATAGCCATCCGCTGTCGCGACCTTGCATCTCTCGATCTGCTTTCTCATTACCAGTCATAACTGCTTGTGTCTTTGGAAGAAGAATTGATATTGGAAAACAAAGAACGAGGAGGGGTCTGTCGAGATACGTTAGAAGCGTCCGCCGGAGAGGACGCGAATGCATTCAGGCATGACATCTGCAGTTCCCCCGTCGTCAAAAAAATGGTCTTGACGGCAGTGAAGTAGAGAGGCATCATGCGCAGGATTTTTCGTTTCATCAACGTCGGTTGTCCTCCCGCGATGGCCATGGCGCTTCAAGAGCTTGCCGGAGCTCGGGGACGCAACGATATCCGTAGAATGTTTTCTCCCAGCGTTGCACCATTGGAGTGGAATCAGGTAATCCCCATGACTCAACAGTCAGTAATGGGTGTCAATCGATCAGTGGGCGTCAAGTTGTTGACGTCCCGATCTGCCCTCATGCTTTCCTAGGGAAGAAGGGAGCCCCATGAGTCACGCGCACATCGTTATCGTGGATGACGAATCAGCGGTCCGTGAGACCTTGCGCGACTTTTTAGTGGAGGAGGGATATCAGGTGACGGCCGTGGCGGACGGCCAGGCCGCCGTCCAAGCGGCCAAAGACGAACCGACCCAGGTGGTGCTGACGGATCTGCGGTTGCCGGGCATGGATGGGCTGGAAATCCTGGAGAGTGTGAAGCAAGTGAACGCCCAGATTGCCTGTATCGTCATGACCGGCTACGGCACGATCGAGCAGGCGGTCAAGGCCATGAAAGCCGGAGCCTATGATTTCATCACCAAGCCGGTACAGTTCGACGCCGTCTCCATGGCCATTCGCAAGGCCCTTGAATTTCAGCAACTTCGCCAGGAAAACCTGCTGCTGAGAAAGGCGGTCCGGGAAAAATTCCGCTCCAAATCCATGGTCGGGACCAGTGAAGCCATGCGGGAGTTGCATGACTTCATCGACAAGGTGGCTGACAGCGACAGTACCGTGCTGATCCAGGGGGAAAGCGGGACCGGCAAGGAATTGGTCGCGCGCATGCTCCATTACAATAGCTTGCGGCGGGATCGGCCGTTCGTGCCTGTGAATTGCGGGGCCATTCCCGAGACTTTGCTCGAGTCGGAGCTGTTCGGGCATGAAAAGGGCGCGTTCACCGGCGCCATTGCTACCCGGATGGGACGGTTCGAACTGGCGCACGGCGGAACCCTGTTCCTCGACGAAGTGGGGGAAATGAGCCAGCCCTTGCAGGTAAAGCTGTTGCGCGCCCTGCAGGAACGGGCCTTTGAGCGAGTCGGCGGGAGCAAGACCGTCCGGGTGGATGTGCGCATCATCTCCGCTACCAATCAGGATCTGGAGTCGGCCGTTCAAGAAAAGCGCTTCCGACAGGACCTCTACTATCGGTTGAACGTGATTCCCGTGATGATGCCGCCGTTGCGCGACCGGCGGGCCGACGTGCCGCTCCTGATCGATCACTTCCTGCGGCAGTTCAACGAAGCCAAGGGAACCACGGTGCGCGACATGGACGGAGCCGCAGTGGAAACGTTGTCGCAGTATGGATGGCCGGGCAATATCCGGGAGCTGGAAAACTTGATTGAACGGCTGATAATCATGAAGAAATCCGGCACCCTCACGGTGGCGGACCTCCCGGAGAAGATTCGCCAGGCCAGACCTGTGCCGGCCAGTACGCGACCGGCGGACGGTCCGGTGGACTTCAACGGGTCCGGTGTGGATCTGGTGAAAGAGCTGGAGCAGTATGAGAATCGCCTGATCCTGGAAGCCTTGCGACAGACCAACGGGGTGACCAGCAAGGCCGCGCAGCTGTTGCATCTCAACCGGACGACTCTGGTCGAGAAACTGAAGCGCAAGGGGCTCGAGACGAAAACTGCGGGTGCGTCCTGTGCCTGAGCCGGATATTGCGGCCCAATGATGAACGATGAGTGATAAATGATGCGGTAAGGCAATCGACCGGACATCGTTGTCCCCTCGGCCTTCAGCACTTCTCTTCCGTCTTCCCCCACTCAGCATTCATCCTTCCTCGTTCATCATTCTCCTTCGTGCCGTCAACTCGTTGACTGCCGCTCCTCGAACCCACCCGTTGACTTGACTCCTGCCTTGGCCAAGTCACCTGGCTTTCCTGATCCGCGCAGCTAACTCCTTAGAACTTCAGCGCTTCCCGTTCCCTATTCGTCCGCACTCACCGGCATAGAAGTTGCTGAGCCTAGGGCTCGTGGAACCGCATCCTTCACTGGTGCATATCATGGTCGCCGCTGCCCTTCTGGGAACCCCGGGGGCGGCGCCGTCGTTTGGGTCCGGGCCTTCCGCAGAACCGGCTGTGCACGATCCGGCCAAGTCGACTGCGCCGGAGGCGCCGAGGGAGGCAACGGCTCCCCCGTCTCAGCCTCAACAGAAGGGAGCGCAGTCGGATCAGGCCGTCGGCTCTTCGGAAGCGGCGGCGCCGGTCCCGCTGGCATCCTGGTTTCCGGACCTGCCGGACACAGGGCCTCGATACGATCTTTCTCCGGATGGCCCGGCCAATCAGCTGTTCGTGCAAGGTCTGATGGCGTATACCAGACAGGCCTGGCCCGAGGCCGAAGCTTCTTTTCGCCAACTCCTTGTGCAGGACCCAGACAGTCCCCTGACCGATACGGCACAAACCTTTCTCGCGGAGCTGCTTGTCGCAGGCCCCTCGGCGGAGCAACGAGGCCAGGCGGCCATCGACGCCTATCGCCGGATCATCCGCGATTTCCCGCAGACTTCCAACGCTGCACGCGCCTACTGGCGTATCGGTGACCTCTACGTCGGCATGGACATGCGGGTGGAGGCGCAGGCGGCCTACGAGCAAGGCGCGGCCACCCTGCCTGCGGGAGTGGATGCGGATCGAGCGTGGTTGGGGCTCGCCGCGACCTATGCGGCCGAACAACGCTGGCCCGAGGCCGAGCGCATTCTCAGACGGCTCAGCGGGCAGTCGGTCGATGACGAAATCCGCCGGTATGGCCTGCTCGCCCTGGCGGATCTGCTGCATGCCAAGCAACAGTTCCCGGCTGCGCAGCCGCTCTATGAAACGGCCGATCGGCAATGGCCTGAATTTTTCAAAGGGCGCCCGCTGTCGTTCCTGCGCGCGATCGAGAACGCCCGGCGGGCCGGGCAGTGGGGGCTGGTCCGCCGATGGGCCACGCTGTTCTACAATCTCTATCCACGGTCGGCACAGGCGCCGCTGGCCCTTGTGGAGATCGGGGATGCCTTCCATCGCGAAGGGGCTCCCGCGCGCGCGGCCCGGTTCTACGCGGAGGCGATCACGCGGTATCCCGAGACGCCAGGGGCCAGTCTCGGGCTGGTGCGGATGGCGGAATTGGGACTCGAACAGGCGACCGGCGATGCGCAACATCTGGTCCGATCCACCGTGCAGGCGCTGTTCCAGAACGGTCCGACCCCGAATCTGGATGCGACGCAGCGCGGCACGGCGCTCCGTGAGGTGGCGGATGCGAAGGCGGACGACGCAGCCGGGAGCGAGGCGCTCTTTCGCCTCGGCGAACATTACGAAGCTCTGCCGGATCAGGCGCGCGCGCTGGCCGCGTACCGCGAATTGGTCTTACGGGCGGGGCGGGTGGCGGACGACCCCTGGCCGACCGCAGCGGGACGTCGTCTCTCGGCGCTGCTCCTGCCCAGGCTCAAAGAGGCGCTTACGCAGTCGAACGACCTGCAAACCGTCACCTTGTTTTATCCGCTCTGGGGATCGGACGAACAGATTTTCGCCGATCAGGAAACCGTGCTGCAGGCGGTGGCCGTGTACCGCCGGGTCGGGTTCACGCCCGAGGCGGTGCGGCTCTGCCAGTACTTGCTCCGCCGGTCGTCCGACGGGCCGATCCGGGAAGAGGCTCTGTTTCACCTGGGGCAGGCCTATCTGGACCAGAACGATTTCGTTGCGGCCCGCCAGGTGTTCGAACGATACCGGTTGCAACATCCCCTGGGTCGCCTGAGGGCCGAAGCCCTGCTGTGCCTCGCCCGCGTTCACCGCGGGCTTCGGAACGACGAGACGGCGGTACGCGTTCTTCGCCGTTGGCTCACGCTCTTTCCCGCTCATCCGGCCCGCCAGGAAGCCCGGGTCCTGCTGGCCCAGGCGCTGGTGGACAGCGGTCAGCCGGACGAGGCGCTGCGCATCTACGCGGACATGGAGCGGGCCGGGGTGCTGGCGCGCCAGCCCGGCGTGGCCGCGCTCATCCAGTATGCGGACTTGCTGCAGGCGTTCCGGCGCTATGACGACGCCGTGACCCGTTACTGGCAGGCCTTGCGCACCTCGCCCGACGCCGCCCAGACCGACTGGATCCGGATCCAGTTGGCCAGAGTGTGGCGCGCCCAGGGCCACCGGCCGGAGGCGCGCAAGCTGCTCAAGGAGTTGAACCAATTGACGACCGATGAACTGCTCGCCCGCTTGGCCGCCTCGATGCAGGCGGACCTGACGGCGACGAAGACGGGAGGGTCGTAAGATGGCACAGCAGAGTCCCGCCGGCGCCTGCGAACTCGACCTGCTGCAAGATGCCTTCCGAAGTTTCGACCAGGCGGCGGCGACGCTCCAGGAATCCTACCAGACCCTGACCGCGCGACTGGAACGGATGGATCTGGAGCTGGCGGCCAGCAACGAAGCGCTTCGCCTGAACCTCAAAGAGAACGAAGAGATGCGAAGCCATCTCTCGGCGATTCTGGAATCGCTGACGACGGGCGTGATCGTGGCCGACGGGGCCGGCGCCATCGTCCGGTGCAACCGCTCTGCGGAGGTGCTGCTGGGGCTGTCGCGCAACCGGCTGTTCGGGCGGCCGATCTCGGCGGTGCTGGCGGAGTACCTGCCCGACGGCGGCGGGCACCCGATCGCGCCGAACGGCATCCCCCTGTCCTTGTCACGGGCCGTATTACGGAACAGTGCGGGCGAGGCGACCGGCGCGATCCTGCTCCTGCACGACATTTCGGCGGTGCGACGGCTCGAAGAGCGGCTGCAGCGGCGGGACCGGCTGGCCTCGATGGGCGAAATGGTGGGACGCATCGCGCATGAAATACGAAACCCGCTCGGCAGCGTGGAGCTCTTTGCCTCCCTGCTCCGGAGGGATCTGCGGGAAGACCCGGCGCGCCGCCAATATGCCGAGCATATCTCGAAGGCGGTCGAGGCCATGGACCGGCTCCTGTCCAACCTGCTCGTCTGCACGAAGCCGAATTGTCCGAACGCCGGCTGGCAGCGGACGGACCTGCTGGTCCAGGAGGCGCTGGCGCTGGCGCAGCACGCGACCCTGCGCGGGAACGTGGCGGTGCAGGTCCATCTGGACCCGGCGATTCCGACCCTCTGGTGCGACGGGGGCCAGCTCAAGCAGGTGCTGGTCAATTTGGTGCTCAACGCCGCGCAAGCCATGCCGGGCGGAGGCACGCTGACGCTGAAGGCCGGACCGGACCGGGAGGGGGGGAGCGGGCAGCCGGTCGTGCGCCTGTCGGTGTCGGATCAGGGGGAGGGCATCCGGTCCGATCATCGCTCGCGCCTCTTCGACCCCTTCTTCACCACCAAGGAGGAGGGAACCGGACTGGGACTGGCGATCGTGCATGCCATCGTCGAAGGGCATCGCGGACGGGTGGAAGTGGAGAGCGAGGTCGGGCGCGGCAGTACGTTTTCGGTCATCCTGCCGCAGCCGGAGAACGCAGAGCCGTCAGCCATCAGCGTTCAGCCTCAGAGAAGAAGCTGATTGCTGAAGGCTGAGAGCTGATAGCTCTTATCATTTAAGAGGAGGCACCATGTTAGGGATGTCAACGCAGCGCTCCAGTGCGGGGAGTCGCGAAGCCCGGTCGGTCCTGGTCGTGGACGACGAGCCGTCCATGCGGCTGGCTTTGACGGAATCCTTGCGCCGCAACGGGTTCGGCGTGTCCCACGCCGTCGACGGCCGTGAGGCGATCGAACGGCTCGCGCAGTGCAAGCCTTGGCTGGTGCTCACCGACATGAAGATGCCCCGCTTGGGCGGCATTGAGGTCCTCAAGGAAATCAAGAAGCGGTCGCCGGGCACGGCCGTCGTGGTGATGACCGCCTACGGCACGGTGGAGACCGCGGTGGAAGCGATGAAGCACGGGGCCAGCGACTATCTCCTCAAACCCTTCGCCACCGAAGCGCTCGAGCGGGTGCTGGCCCGATTGGAAGAAACGGGGACCGATCCGGCGCCGGGCCAGGAAGCCGGACGGTGGCCGGCCCGGTCGATCCTCACGGAGGACCCGGGCATGGTGCGACTGCTGGGCATGGCCGAGGTGGTGGCCATGAGCCAGGCCACGGTGCTGATCCACGGGGAGAGCGGCACCGGCAAGGAATTGCTGGCCCGGTTCATCCACAGCCGGAGCCCGCGCGCCCATCGTCCGTTCATCGCGGTCAACTGCGCGGCCTTGCCGGACGGACTGCTGGAAAGCGAGCTGTTCGGGCACGAACGGGGCGCCTTCACCGGGGCGCTGGTGCGGAAGCTGGGCAAATTCGAGATGGCCCACACCGGCACGCTCCTTTTGGATGAGATCAGCGAGATGGACTTGGGATTGCAGGCCAAGCTCCTCCGCGTGCTGCAAGAGCGGGAAGTGGACCGGATCGGCGGGCGCGAGCCGGTGCGGGTGGACATCCGGGTGATTGCGACGACGAACCGGTCCTTGCGGACCGAGGTGGACCGGGGTCGGTTCCGCGAAGACCTCTATTACCGGTTGAACGTGTTTCCGATCCTGCTGCCCCCGCTTCGGGAGCGACGGCCGGACATCCCGGTCCTGGCCCGTCACTTCGTGGAGGCGGCCGCGGCACGCAACGGGCTGCCGGTGCCCGTCCTGTCGGAGGCGGCGGCAGAGGTGGTCTGCGCGCGGCCCTGGAAGGGCAACGTCCGCGAACTCGAGAACGTCGTGGAGCGGGCGGTGCTCATGGCATCCGCCGGCACGATTCAGCCCGAACACTTCCAGTTTGACGAGAGTCAGAGCCCCGGCGTCAGCCCGGTGACGACGGCGCGCGGCTCCCTTGCGGACACCCGACCGGCGTTGCCGCCGGCTTCGTCAGCCGGCGCGTCCGGCGCGGCGGACGCGTCGAGCGGAGGATCTTTGTGGGAGATGGAGCGCGAGCTGATTTTCAAAACCCTCGCCAAGGTGAACGGGAATCGCACTCACGCAGCCAAGGTGCTGGGTATCAGCATCAGGACGTTGCGCAACAAGTTGCGTGAGTACCGGCAGTTGGGGGAGGCGTCGGTTCCCGAGGCGGGGCTGTTGGACGTCGGTAGGCAAGAGTTGCCCATGTCCCCGGCTCTGTGAGGGGACGCGGGGCCGATCCCGGCGCTCCCTGACGCATGCCGGGCCGGAACGGCTTGGATGACGCATCGGGTATACGGTTTGCAAGACATGCCCAGCGGATCGAGGAGAGGAGGCGAGCATGCAGATCTTCGATAAGACCATGCAGCTGTTGGAACAGAGCCTGGACCTCCGTGCCGCGCGGCACCGCGTGATCGCCTCCAACGTCGCCAACGAAGAAACGCCAGGATACCGGGCCAAAGAACTGCAATTTCTCGACGCTTTGGCCGCGGCAAGCCATGGCAAGTCCGGCGCCAAACTGGCGATCACGGATACCCGCCACCTGGGAACGGATGGCCAGGCGGGAGAACGGGTGCAGGGAAAGCTCATTGAATTGCCCTCGCCCGAGCTTCCGCTGGACGCCAACTCCGTCAATCTTGACATGGAGATGGCCAAGCTGGGCGACAACGCGATCAACTACAACGCGTCGGCGACGATGCTGTCGATGCGCTTCCGGCAGCTACTGGATGCCATTCGGGATGCGCGCTAGCGCGGTCTTGTGCCACGTCCGGCGAGGAGGTGCGCGATGAGATGTCCTCAATGCGGCGGGATCACCCTGGCGACGACGCAGACCCACGGTATCGCCAGCGCCTATTGCGAAGATTGCGCCCAATGGTGGGAGTGGGTGCCCAGGCAGCAGCGCATCGGACAGTCGGACCGGCAGGGCCGGACCGGCAGCCGGTGGATCGCGCGCGTGGCCGTCGGCTCCTCCGTCGATGAAGCCCGCGCCACCGGCGATCGCCCCGATGGTCGGACCCTGTTATGGCGGGGCCGGCTCTTGCAGGAAACGGAGACGCCGGAGTCGCAGCCGGTTGAGGTCGGCGGCTGACCGGCCGCTTCTCCCCGGTCATCACTGAGGATTGTCCTCAAGCAGAAGGAGCCCGACTCATGGATATCACCGATACGCTGGCCATCTCCGTCTCCGCGCTGGACGCCCAACGCCACCGCTTGAACGTCATCGCCAGCAATCTGGCGAACGCCCAGTCCACGCACACCGACCAGGGCGGCCCCTACAAACGGCACGACGTGGTGTTTCAGGCCTCGCCGATCGTCCCGAGGTTTTCCGGCGCCCTGCGCAAGGCGGGGATCGATGCCCAGGCGCAGGCGTTGCAGGGGGTGCGGGTGGCCCGGATCATTGAAGACCCCAAGCCGGGCAAAGCCATCCACGATCCCCAGCATCCGGATGCCGATGCCCAGGGGTTCGTGCAGATGCCGAACGTGAACGTGATGGAGGAGATGGTCAACATGATCTCGGCGTCCCGCGCCTATGAAGCCAACGTGCAGGCGATCAGCACGGCCCGAACCATGTGGAACCGGGCGCTGGAGATCGGACGGTAACAATGGTGAGTTGAGAATTAGGAGTTGAGAGTTTTAGCCCACTCTCAATTCACCATTCTCAACTCTCAACTCTTCCGGAGGAAGAAAGATGGACGACATCCGCATCAACCCCAGTCTCCAGCTTCCCGGCGCAGCGGGAGTCGGCGCCGCAGGGCCGGCCGGTTCGGCGGCGCCCGGTTTCGTGGGCACGCTGAAAGACGCGATCGCCAAGGTCAACGAGGTGCAGGTGGAAGCCACCCAGGCCGTGGAGAAGATGGCGACGGGGGAAAACCAGAACGTGCACCAGACCATGATCGCGCTGCAAAAGGCCGACATCTCGTTTCAGCTCATGATGCAACTTCGCAACAAGATCGTGACCGCGTACGAAGAAATTCAACGGATGCAGGTGTAACGACTCGCATTCAGCCTTCAGCCGTCAGCTTCGGGCTGAACGCTGACGGCTGAGAGCTGACAGCCTCTCGTCTGCGAAAGGGTTGGTGCTATGCTCGGAAAATTCAACGAACTGCCGGTGGGACGACGTTTCACGATTCTGCTCGTGCTGGCCGCGGGGGTCGCCGGACTGGTGGCCGTGGGACTCTGGAGTCAGCAGCCGGACATGCAAGTGCTGTTCGCCAACCTGACGCAGGAAGACGCCGGGGCCATCGTCGAGAAGCTCAAGGAATCCAAGGTGCCCTACGAAGTGGGGGCCGGCGGCGGTTCGATTTTCGTGCCGAGCGCCCAGGTCCACGACCTGCGCCTGCAACTGGCCGGGCAGGGGTTGCCGCACGGCGGGGGCGTGGGGTTCGAGATCTTCGACCGCACCACGGTGGGCATGTCCGAGTTCGTCCAGAAGCTGAACTATCGCCGGGCCTTGCAGGGAGAGCTGGCGCGGACGATCGCGCAGATGCCGGAAGTGGAACGAGCTCGGGTTCACCTGGCGGTGCCGGAGCGCCGCCTGTTCAGTTCCGAGCAGGACAAACCCCGGGCCTCGGTGGTGCTGTCGCTCAAGCGCAGCGGGTCGTTGAGCAAGGCGCAGGTGCAGGGGGTCGTGCATCTCGTCGCCAGCAGCGTGGAAGGGTTGCAGCCGCAACACGTGACCGTGGTGGACGGGCACGGCCGGATGTTGTCGGAGGCGTCGGATGACGGGCCGACGCGGCTCTCCGGGTCGCAGTTGGAGTATCAGCGGTCGATCGAAAAAGACATCGAGACCCGCATCCAGACCATGCTCGAACGGATCGTCGGAGCGAGCAAAGCGGTGGTCCGGGTGTCGAGCGTGCTGGATTTCCGACAGGTGGAGCTGACCGAGGAGCGGTTCGATCCCAACGGGCAGGTGGTGCGGAGCGAGCAGCGCAACCAGGAAAAGGCCAACGGCACCAGCGGGCAAGCCGGCGGGGTGCCGGGCGTCGGGTCGAATGTGCCCTCGGGGCAGGTGGCGCAGCCGGTCCAGAGCAGCAGCAACAGCACGCAGACGAAGAACGAGACCCTGAACTATGAGATCAGCCGGACGGTGTCGCGGATCATCGAACCGACGGGCACCATCAAGAAGCTGTCCGTCGCGGTGCTGGTGGACGGGACCTACGAGGCGGCGAAGACTGGCGAGGGAACCGGCGAGGCCAAGCGCAAGTATGCGCCGCGGGCGGACGCCGAAATGAAGCAGATCGAGGAAATCGTCAAGAAAGCCATGGGCTATTCGGCGGAACGACAGGACCAGGTCGAAGTGGTCAACGTGCCCTTCGGAGGCGAGGAGACGGAGGAAGGCCCAGGCGCGATCGCCACGGCGGTGCTCCCGTCCGCCGCCGTCTGGGCGCCCTATGTCCGCTACGGGGTGGCGGGCGTCCTGTTCCTCCTGATTCTGTTCTTCGTCGTCCGGCCCTTGCTGGGCGTGTTGACGGCGCCGCAGGGCGCGCCGATGCTGGCCGAGGGCCAGCTGGCCATGCCCCATGGCATGCAGCAGGCGCTTCCCATGACAGTCGGACAGTTGGAGTCGTCCCTGGGCGGCGCGCCGCGGACCCAGATCGTGGATATGGCCAGAGGCAATCCGCAGTCCACCGCGCTGATCGTCAAACAATGGCTGAAGAGCCCCGCTGAATGAACCACGCTATGGCCACGAATCTGAGCGGGGAAGAAAAAGCGGCGATTCTGTTGCGGGCGATCGGCGAGGATGCCGCCGCGGAGGTCATGCGGCACCTCGATCCCAAAGACATCCGCAAGATCGGCTCGCACATGAGCGCCATCTCGAACATTTCGCGGGAAGAGGAATCCGCCGTCATCGTGGAATTCCAGGCGGCGGCCGCCACCGGCGACGTCGGCTTCGAAGGCAAGGAATACATCAAGAGCGTACTGACCAAGGCGTTGGGGTCCGACAAGGCCGAGCGCATTCTGGAAACCCTGACCAATACCTCGTACCCGGGACTCGAATCGTTGAAGTGGCTGGAGCCCAGAACGGTGGCCCAGATGATCAGGATCGAGCACCCGCAGACGGTGGCGGTGATCCTGGCCCATCTCGATCCGGATCAGGCCAGCCAGATCCTGACCCACCTGCCGGATTTCATGCAGGCGGACGTGGCCTTGCGGTTGGGGACGATCGAAGAGATCCAGCCGGAGGTGCTGCAGCATTTGAGCGAGGTCCTGCAGGAAGCCTTCAAGGGCGGCGCCAAGGCCAGGGGCTGCAGCGTCGGCGGCACCAAGGTGGTGGCCGACATCATGGGGCGGCTCGACAAGGCGATGGAAGGCAGCATCATGGGCAAGCTCGCCGAAAAGGCCCCCGAACTCGCCGAGACCATCCGGTCCCTGATGTTCGTGTTCGACGACCTCGTGAAGGTGGACGACCGCGGGATTCAGGAACTCATGAAGGAGGTCAGCAAGGAAGAACTCCCCGTGGCGCTCCGCGGCGCCGGGCAGGAGGTGCGGGACAAATTCCTCAAGAACATGTCCAGCCGCGCGGCCGAGACGTTCAAGGAAGACATGGAGGCTCGCGGACCGGTCAAGATCAGCGAAGTGGAGAAGGCCCAGCAGAATATCTTGAAGCTCTGCCGGAAGCTGGAAACGGAGGGCCGGATCGTGATTGCCGGAGAAGGCGAGGAGTTGGTGTGATCACCCAGGATTTCGCGCGGATATTGAAGACTGCCGATGCCGAGTCGGCCAAGAGCTACCAGTTGGAGCCGGCGCCGGCCGGCCCCGGCGCCTACGATCGCGAGTCCCGCGAACGGGCGGCCTACGAGCGGGGGGTGGCCGAGGGGACGCAGCGGGCGAGGGCCGAAGCGGCGGACCTGCTGGAGCGGCAATGTCAGCTCTTGACCGCGCTCGTCCAGGAACTGCGGCTCACCCGCGACTTGTGGTTCAAGGATGCGGAGGAGCCGATCGCGGCGCTGGCGCTGGCGATCGTGCGGAAGGTGCTGCGGGAGCAGGGCGACGGGCTGCGCGAGGCCGTCGTGGCGCAGGTCCGGGAAGCGCTGGCGAAGGTGCGCGAAGGCGGACCCATGAAAGTGCTGGTCAATCCCGGAGACGCCTCGCTCCTGGAAGAGGCGCGCGAGACGATCGCCACGTCCTTCGAGGGCCGGATGACGCTCCAGGTCGAGGCGGACCCGCGTATCTCCTCGGGCGGATGCCTGGTCGAGACCCCCTCCCGTGTGGTGGATGCCCGGATCGAGGTGCAACTGGCCCGTATTGCCGAGGCGTTGCGGCAGACGATCAAAACATGACGCGCGTGGCTCTCAGCATTCGGCCCTCAGCTCTCAGCTTGAATCGGAAGCTGATTGCTGATGGCTGACAGCCGGTGGCCGCTTATCCGGAGACCTTTATGCTGAACCTGACCGAACGGCTCGATCAAATCGCGGATCTGGACTCGATTGCGGTCCGGGGGCGGGTGGCCCAGGCGGTGGGGCTCGTGGTCGAAGGCTACGGGCCGATGCACTCGATCGGCGAATTGTGCGAGATTGTGCGCGAAGACGGGACGGACCGGATCCTGGCGGAGGCCGTCGGCTTCCGCGACCAGCGCGTGTTGCTGATGCCGCTGGGCGAGATGCGCGGGATCGGACCCGGGAGCCATCTGATCATGCAGGGCCGCACGGCCTCGGCGCCGGTTGGCCCGGGCCTGCTGGGCCGCGTCCTGGACGGGCTGGGCCTGCCGCTGGACGGGAAGGGGCCGGTCTCGGCGGAGGCGGAGTATCCGCTGTACGCCGCGCCGCTGAATCCGATGCACCGGCGGCGTATTACCCACCCGCTGGACCTGGGCGTCCGGGCGATCAACGGGTTTCTCACCTGCGGCCGCGGCCAGAAGGTGGGCATCTTCGCCGGATCGGGCGTGGGGAAAAGCGTGCTGTTGGGCATGTTGAGCCGATACACGGCCGCCGACGTGAACGTGATCGCGCTGATCGGAGAACGGGGGCGCGAGGTCAACGAGTTCCTGGAGCGGGACCTCCAGGCCTCCGGCCTCAAGCGGTCGGTGGTGATCGTGGCGACGTCGGACCAGCCGCCGCTGGTGCGCCTGCGCGGCGCGTTTCTCGCCACCGCGATCGCGGAATATTTCCGGGATTGCGGGAAGCACGTCCTGCTCATGATGGACTCGCTGACCCGCTTCGCCCACGGGCAGCGCGAGGTCGGGCTGGCGATCGGCGAACCGCCGACCACCAAGGGCTACACGCCCTCCGTGTTTACGCTGATGCCGAAGCTTCTGGAACGGGCCGGCACCTGCCAGGGCGAGGGCTCGATCACCGGCCTCTACACGGTGCTCGTGGAAGGCGACGACCTGTCCGATCCGATCGCCGACGCCGCCCGCTCCATTCTGGACGGGCACATCGTCTTGTCCCGCGACCTGGCCGCCCGCAACCAGTTTCCCGCCGTCGATGTCCTGCAGAGCACCAGCCGGGTCATGCGGGACGTGGCGGTGCCCGAGCACTATGCCGCGGCCCGGAGCGTCCTGGAAGCGCTGGCGATCTATCGCCGTTCGGAGGACCTGATCAATCTGGGGGCGTACAAACCGGGCGTGAATCCGAAGTTGGATCGGGCGGTGCAGCAGCACGGCGCGATCACGGCCTACTTGCGGCAGGAGGTCAACGACAAGGCCGTGCTGGGCGAATCGGTCGTCGGCCTGTTGAAGCTGGCAGAGGCGCTCCGGTGAACCTCACGGTCCTGAAGAATTATCGCGGCCAGTTGGAAGAGGGGCTGCGCCTCGAACTGGCGGGTCTCGATCAACGGCTCCGCGCGGCCGAGGAGAGTTTGGCCCTGGCACGGGCCGCGGCGGACGACGGTGCTCGCAGCTATCTGACGGATACCAAGGCCGGGTTGACGGCCGACGAGGTGATCGGGCGGTATGAAGCCTGGGAGTCGCTTGCGGACGCGATTCGGCGCGCGCAAGCCGTCGTGGAGGAGACGCTCCGGCTGCGGAACGAGAAAATGCGGGAAGTGCTGGAGATGTCGCGCGAGAAGAAACAGCTGGAGCTGCTGGAAGCGCGGGAGGCCCGTCTGCGTCGGGGGGAGGAAGGCCGGCGCGAGCAGCGGGCCACGGATGAAGCGGCGGCGGTCCGGCATTGCAGAGACGGCCGGAAGGGGTGAAGGGCGTTGCGATGAAGGGCGGGCGTGCCATGAGGACGCTGGTCATGCAGGCGGTCCTGTGGGCTCTGTGGGCCCCGCCGGTCGCGCTCGCGTTGTCCGGCAAGGCGGCGCAGGATGCCCCGCCTCCGGCTGCCGACGCGAAACAGAAGGAGGCCGAACTGGCCGGCCCCGCGCAAGGTCCGGCGATCGGGGTTCCCCAGGAGATTTTAGAGATGCTCGACCGGCGCAAGCAGGCGCTGGACAAACGGGAAGAGGCGATTCGGGTATCCGAGACGCGCCTCGCTTCGCTCAAGGGCGAAATCGAGGAGATTCTGGTGCGCCATGAGCAGTCCGTGAAGCTGGCCGAGAAGGCGCGCAAGAATGCCGAGGAACAGAAAGCCGCCGGGGCCCAGAAGCAGGCCAAGGTCGATGATGAGACGCGCAAGGCCGATCAAGCCAGACTCGCGAAGATGTACGAGACGATGCCGGCCGAAGAAGCGGCGGCGCGGATCGAGAAGATGCCCAACGCCAGGGCCCTGGAATTGCTCCGCCTTCTCAAAGGGAAAACGGCGGGCGCGATCCTGGCCCAGATTCCGCCCGTCAAAGCCGCCAAGCTGACCGAACAGTTGATTCCCAAACAACAGTAAAAATGCGAGTGGTCGGTTTTCAGTTGTCACTTCCGGAAACTGAGAACTGTGTGCTGCGCACCGTCAACTCTTCGCACCGACTCATTCTTGCCGCCTGCGCGGCAGCCTTTGCCTAGTGAGGCGCCTGCTCTTTGGTCTGTCTTGGGGCTGGCTTATGGATCTGTTGATTTTACAGGTGATTTTGCAGGTCGAACGGGAAGAAGGGATTGGCACAGGGCTTGAATGAGTACGGGCGGCGCCTGGTCTTACCGGGCGCAAGATTCAAGGAAGGGAGCGATTCGGTGAACGCTGGTTTTCTCATCTCTCTCTCGACCGGAACCAACGGCGCCCAGGCGGCCGGGCAGCCTGCGGCGGACGCGTCGAAGGTCGAGGGCCGTTCCGACGAGGCGTCTTTCGGGCAGGTGTTGACGCAAGTCGGGGAACAAGCAGCAGGCTCGACCGAACCGGCCGAGGCCGTCGCTCCAACGACCGAATCCTCCGATTCAACAGCCGCCCTCTCTCCGCTGCAAATCGTCCTGGCCCTGCAAGCGTCGGCCCTGGCGGTGGTTCAGGCGGGACAGGGCGGCGAAGAGCATGCCGGCGATGGACAATCAGCCACGGCTCAAGTAGAAGGCTCGCCCGTGATGACCACCGGATCGGGTGCGGTCCTGTCCCTCCAGTCGGGCCGGGCTGGATCGGCGACGCAGGCGGGAGCCGAAGGACCGCTCCCCTCTGATTCCGTATCGGTCGCCGGCGGTGGCGCAGTCTTGGACGGAACCGTCCAGAGCGGGTTACCCGGCGGCCTCCCATCCGTCGAGCAGGGCGACGCAACCGGGACCAATCAGCCGGAATCGAACGGTCAAGCGGGGATGACGGCGCAGGGCGATCTCCGCACGACGGTCGCGCCAGGCCCCTCCGATCCATCATCCGACTCTTTCGCCGAACAGATCCAGGACGGGCCAGCCGCCGACCGTGCGACACAGGATCGCACCGGGAATCGGGGGCCGGCCGGTGAGAACACAGGACCAGCGGAGGTATCGGCTGCCCTGGCCGTACGCGTGGAAGCTGGGCAGACCGATCGGGATACGGAGCCGCTCAAGACGGCTGCTCCGGCCTTATCGCGCCATGGCGCTGCGGTGAAGGTTGAGACGATGGCCGAAGCCAACAGCAACGCAGGCGAGCCGATCCAAGCGTCATCCGAACTCAACGCGGCCCTCAATGCCGCCGCCGCGCCGTCGTCACAAACCGGTCTTCAGGACCGGGCGATGAGCGAGCAGGCGCGCCAGCTCGCCGCCTCAGGTCAGGCCGACAAGAGCAAGGACTCGGGCAAGGGCCAGAAAGAGCCCCAATCGTCCCAGTCGGTGACCGGGGCCGAGCGGTTTGGCATCGGCATGGGTGACGGCCGGACGGGACGCATCGACGGAGCGGCCAAGGTCGTCGCCGCGGCTCCCGTGGCGGCCCTTCCGACGGAGCCGGCCGGGGTGTCTTCGGTCCAATCCCTGCGCCTGGAAGTCGAGCGGCCGGACCTCGGTGGCGTCCAGGTCCGCGTGGTCCTGGCCGATCAGACGGTGCATGCCAAGGTCACGACGGGGCAGGTCGAAGTACGGGATTTTCTGGTCGCCAGGCAGGACCAGCTGGCCGTGGGGCTCAAGGCGTCGGGGCTGGAGATGGGCGAGTTCCAGGTGGACGTGGATCCCCAAGGCCGCGGGCAGTCCGGTCCCGGTTGGTTTGCCGGAGCCCAGGGCGATCAGGCGGATCAAGGACGCCGGCAGCCGGAGCCTCCGGTGACTCAGCCGCTGTTTGTGGAATCTCGGACGGAGCAATGGTCCGGTTACGGTCATGGGACTTCCGGCGGAGTCTTGGAACGCCGAACGTTGAATGTCTTCGCCTAGGATGGACGAGAAAGGATAACCATCATGTCGTCAGTCGCTTCGACTCAATCGACTTCGCTGGCCGGCGCGCTCAACTCGGTGACCAACGCCACGACCGACTCCGGCACTCCCATCGTCAGCGGTCCCAAAGCGCTGGGCCAAGCGGATTTTCTGAACCTGATGATCACGCAATTGAAGAACCAGGATCCGATGAATCCGATGGATAACGAGGCGTTCATCGCCCAACTCGCGCAGTTCAGCCAGCTCGAGGCGAGCAACCAGTTGGTGACGCTCATGCAGCAGAACAACACCGATCTCCAGGGCGCCAAACAGGTCGGCCTCGTCTCCTTGCTGGGCCACCAGGTCAAGTTGAGCGGCGCGATGGTTCAGCTCGGGAATGGCCCTGCATCGGTCCAGTACACATTGGCGGGGGATGCGGCTTCCGTTCAGGTGAATATTCTGAACGCCGCCAACCAGGTGATCCGGACGATCGCGGCGGGCGGCCAAAGTGCCGGCAACCAAGAGGTGTCCTGGGATGGGCTGGATCAAAACGGCGTCCAGGTGGCTCAAGGAGCCTACGGGTTCTCCGTCTCGGCAAACGACAGCATGGGTCATGCCGTCACGGCCACACCGGTCACCATTGCCACGGTGACCGGTGTGAAGAATGACGCCAGCAATCCCAGGTTGCTGATCGGCAATCAGCAGGTCGATCCGAATCACGTGCTGGAAGTCTATTAGAACGAGAGCCGGCCAGGGCGGAGGAAATCGGAGCCATGGACACTTTTTCGACCTTCTATGTGGGGATGAGCGGCCTGAACGCCAACAGTCAGTGGTTGTCGAACATCGGCAACAACATTGCCAACATGAATACGGTGGCGTTCAAAGCGTCCCAGCCTCGGTTCGCCGAATTGATGGGTGGGTTGTTGGCCGGAGGCGGTCACGGAGAGGATGGGATGGGCGTCGCCGTGTCCAGCCCTCAAGTGAACTTTGCGCAAGGGCCATTGGCCGCTTCCAACAATCCCATGGACTGGGCCATCGACGGGAACGGGTTTTTTGTGGTGAAGGATGCGGCCGGCAACAGCTTCTATACCAGGGCCGGCCAGTTCAAAATCGAGGCCGGGCTGACGAGCGACAAGATTACCGACGCGACCGGGCACGTCTTGCAGGGGTATCTGGCGGATGAGGAGGGCGTCATCGGCGACACGTTGGGCGACGTGGCCCTGGAGACCGAGATGGCGGCCAAGGCGACCTCGAACGTGGCCATGGTTCTGAACCTGGAGTCTTCGGTCACGGCGCCCACGGCGGCGTTCGATGCCGAGGACGGCACGACGTACAATTTTTCCGTCAGCGATGCGTTTTATGATTCGCGGACGGACGAGGACGATGTCTCTCACACGATGACCACGTATTTCGTGAAAACGGATGACAACACCTGGGGGCTGTATGTGCAGGTCGACGACGGGGAGGTCAGCGATGCGGGAGAGCTGGTCTTCGATACGAGCGGGACCCTGACGTCCGGAGCCGAGCAAACCGTCACGGTGACGGTCCCGATTTCCGGCACGCCGGCGACGAGCCTCTCCCAGTCCCTGACATTGGATTTCACGGGGACCACCCAGTACGGCATGACGTCGGCGATCCTCAGCCAGTCTCAGGACGGGTACAACATGGGGCGGCTGGATACGCTCGCCCTCGGCGAGAACGGCCGCATCATCGGAAACTTCTCCAACCAACAGCACCAAACGGTGGCGCAAGTGGCGCTGGCAAGCTTTGAAGCCCCCTGGGGACTGACCCAGGCGGGAGAGGGCTTGTTCGCCGTCTCGGAGGCCTCCGGCGACGCGACCACGGTCAAGCCGGGAAGCACCGTGCTGACGGGGCAGCCGTCGGTCGGGGAGGTGCGGGCCAACATGCTCGAGCTCTCCAACGTGGAAGTGACCGACAATTTTGTGGACATGATGGCCGCCCAGTTCGGGTTCCAGGCCAACTCGCAGGCGATCAAGACCACCGATGAAATTGTGCAGCTTCTTGTGGGACTGAAACGGTAGGGAACGCACGGTCAACGACCGCGGCGGTGAACCCGCCGGCGGTGTCAGCAACGGAGGGATCAACACATGGGCATTCTGTCGTCGTTGTTTGCGGGCGTCAGCGGGTTGAACGCCAACGGCAACCTCCTGTCGGTCATCGGCAACAACATCGCCAATCAGGGCACGGTCGGGTTCAAGTCCAGCCGCGCGACGTTTGCGGACCTGGTGAGTTCGTCGTTGGGCGGCGGCACGGGCACGGTCCAGACCGGGATCGGCGTCGCGCTGACCAGCATTCAGGCCAACTTTACGCAAGGCTCGTTGGTGACCTCCCAAAACGCTCTGGACATGGCCGTGGACGGGAACGGCTTTTTCATCTTGAAGGATTCGCAAGGCGGCACCTTCTATTCCAGAGCGGGGCAGTTCCGGTTGGACTCGGAGAACCGCGTCGTCAATCCCAACGGCCTGTTTCTGCAAGGCTACCAGGCGGACTCCAACGGCACGATCACCGGGTCCATCGACGATATCGCGCTGCCCAGCACGACCGCGTCGCCCAACACGACGACCGAAGTCACCGTCGCGGTAAACCTGCAGGCCGATGCCACGACCTCGGCCTTCAGTCTTGCCGATCCGACGGGCACGTCCAACTTTTCGACATCCCTGACCGTGTTCGACTCGTTGGGCATGAGCCATTTGCTCACGACCTACTATACGCGGACGGCGTCCAATACCTGGACCTACAATGTGGTTGGAGATTCCAGTGAAGTGACGTCGGGTGTCGCGGCGGGCACCTACCATACGGACAACATCGACAGCACGTTGGGCATCGTGCGAATCGCCAAGGGCACCTTGACGTTCACGACGAGCGGTGCGTTGGACACCGAGAGTGTGGTGACCAAGTACGACACGGGGACCTCCGCCGGGTCGGCCGGCGCGTCGGCTGGTTTGGCCACCATGAGCTTTACGGGCGCTGCCGCCAGTCAGTCGGTCACGTTCGACTACGGCACCAGCTTGACCACCGACAGCGGGGCGACCGGCCTCGACGGCACCACCCAGTTCGGCGCCGCCTCCGCGCTGGTCAACCAGACGCAGGATGGGTATGGAGCCGGATCGCTGCAGGCCTTTCTGGTGGACAGCAAGGGCACGATCAGCGGGCGGTTCTCCAACGGCCAGATCCGGACCCTGGCGCAGGTGACCCTGGCCAAGTTCCCGGACCCGGTCGGACTCATCCGGTCGGGCAAAAACCTCTATGCGGAAACGGCGGATTCCGGGCAGCCGCTCAAGGCGACGCCCGACAGCGCCGGGTTGGGCAAGGTGGCCTCCAATTCCCTGGAACTGTCCAACGTGGACTTGGGCGAGGAGTTCATCAGCATGATCAGCGCCCAGCGAGGATTCCAAGCCAACTCCCGCATGATTACGACGTCCGACGAGATCTTGCAGGAACTGGTGAACATCAAGCGGTAACGATCGCAAAGTCGGAAAGTTGAAAAGTCCGAAAGTCTCTCCATGAGGGTTCGTGACTTTTCGATTTTCCGACTTGATCGACTTTCCAACTTGCGACAACTGCCATTCCGCTGACGTTGTCAACCGGCTGGCTCCGATCCGGCGCCAGATTTTTCCCTGCCCGCCTCTCCACCGCTTCGAACCGCTTAAAAATCCACGCTTCGCAGGTGTCCTGACGGGTGGCCCTGGTCCGGGCCGGTTCGGCTTGGTGTGGCACATCCATTGCACAGCTCCCGGCCACGGAACCCACTCCTTATCGAAAGGGTATGGCCATGGCAGACGCACCAGCAACAAACGCACCGGCAGACAAAGAAGCGAAACCCGCCGCCCCGGCGGGCAAGGGCCTGTCCATGAAACTGCTGATCATGATCGGCGTGGGCGCGCTGCTGCTCGGGCTCGGGGGAGCCTTTGCGGCTTTCAAGCTCAGCGGGCAGGGGCAGTCTTCGGCGGCGGTGGAGGCGCATGGCGGCGCGCCGGCGGCCGGGCACGGAGGTGAAGCCGGGCACGGAGGCGAGGCCGCCAGGGCCGGGGGGGAGAGAGGCGCTCCGGCCGCGATTCTCGACATGGATCCGTTCATCGTGAACCTGGCCGATGCGGAGATCCGCTATCTGAAGCTGACCGTGAAACTGGATCTGGACCGGCCGGAAAGCAAGGAGGAAATCGCCGCGCGCATGCCGCAGGTGCGCGACGCGATCCTGATCCTCTTGACGAGCAAGGATGTCGCCAGCCTCCGCACCACCCAGGGAAAATTCCAGCTCCGCGACGAGATCGTCAACCGTGTCAACAGCACCTTGCCGAAGAACGGCGTGAAGACCGCCTATTTCACCGAGTTCGTCGTCCAGTAGTGAAGAAGCCATCAGCCATCAGCGTCCAGCCATGATCCGGAAGCTGACGGCTGAGAGCTGACAGCTAAGAGCTAAAAAAATGGAAAAGATTCTCAGCCAGGACGAAGTCGATGCGTTGCTCAACGGAGTGGTCTCCGGGGACGTCGATACGACGCCCAAGGAGGAGGCCCCGCCCACGGGGACCCAGAACTACGATCTGTTGAACCAGGAACGGATCATCCGGGGCCGGATGCCCACCCTGGACATGATCAACGACCGGTTCATCCGGCTGGCGGCCCTCTCCTGGGCGAACGCGCTGCGCAAGGCGATCGACTTCACCATCGAGTCCACGCAGATCGTCAAGTTCGGGGAAGTCGTCAAGAAGTTTCCGATGCCGTCCTCGCTGAACATCTTTCACGTGGACGGACTCCGCGGCCACGGGCTGTTCGTCATGGACGCCATGCTGGTCTACTTGCTCGTGGACCATTTCTTCGGCGGCAACGAGCAGACGCATGTGAAGCCCGAAGGGCGGGACTTCACCCTCATCCAGCAACGCATCATCAAGACGATCGTCGGCCTGGCCTTCGGGGATCTCCAGAAGGCCTGGGGGCCGGTCCATCCGTTCAAGATTCAGCACGTCCGCTCGGAGAGCAATCCGCAGTTTGCGATGGTGGTCGCGGCCTCGGAAATCGTCGTCGTGATCAAGCTGCAGGTGCAGATCGAAGAGAGCATGCGCGCCTTGTTTCTGGTCTATCCCTACTCGATGCTCGAACCGATCAAGGAAAAGCTCTGCTCCGGATTCATCTCCGAACACCTCGCGAATGAATCGCCCTGGATGAGTCGGTTCACGGAGCAGTTGAAGGAATGCGAAGTGCAGGCGACGGTGCAGCTCGGGACGGCCCGTGTACGGGTGCGGGACGTGCTGAACTTCAGCCCGGGCGACGTGCTGATGTTGGAACAGAGCCCGGGCGATCCGATCCGGTGTTTCGTCGAAGGTCTGCTCAAGCTGGAAGGCGGGGCGGTGGTGATGAAGGGCAACCAGGCGTTCCGGGTCAGCCGGGTCCTGTCGTGAAGAACGATGAATGATGAACGCTGAATGGCTCGGAGCGTGATCGGTCGGCGGTAGCCAAGTAGGAGGAGCGGGGTATGGGAAATCAGGAGGTCGTTCAACAGGGGGCCGCACCGGCCTTGTCTCCGGCGGAGCCGAAGGGCGGCACGGCCACGGCCAACGGCATCGACTTCATTCTCGACATTCCGATGCAGGTCTCGGTTCAGCTCGGCAGCACCAGGATGCTGGTCCGCGAGTTGTTGCAGCTGGGGCAGGGGTCGGTGATCGAGCTGGACAAGCTGGCGGGAGAACCGATGGAGGTGCTCGTCAACAACAAGTTGGTCGCGCGCGGGGAAGTGGTGGTGGTGAACGAGAAATTCGGGATCCGGCTGACCGATGTCGTGAGCGCGACCGAGCGGATTCAGCAACTGGCGTGAAGCGCGAAGGGACAATGATGAATGATGAGCGATGCGTGATGACCGGCGGACCTCCGATCCGACATTCATCGTTCAGCGTTCATCATTCAGCATTGCCGAAGGAGTGACGTGGATTTCTGGGAGAGTCTCATCCGGATGGTCTCGGCTCTGGCGGTGGTGCTGGGCCTCATGATGCTGCTGGCCCTGGCGGCCCGCCGCTGGCTGGGGGGCCGTGTTCTCGCCGGCACCGACACGCCGTTGGTGCAGGTGCTGGGCACCGGCTACCTGGGACCCAAGAAAAGCGTGGCCTTGGTGTCCGTGGCCGGCGACTTGCTGATCGTCGGGTCCACGGCGGACAGTTTGGTGTCGCTGGGCCGCGTCAGCGACCCGGAGCAAGTCCGGCTGGTGCTGGCCAAGCGGAACGCCGGACCGGCGATCCGAGAGGTGTCTCCGTGAAGCGGACGGATCGGCTCTCCCTGGTCCGCCGTTTGAAGGTCCCGCTGGCGCTCGGCCTGGCCGCGCTGTTGCTGCTCGCCTGGGCCGTCGAGCTCCGGGCCGAGGGCCCGGCCATCACCATCGACCTCGGGGGCGGAGCCAAGGGCCAGACCTCGGTGGTCATGCAGATACTGGGCTTGCTGACGGTCCTCTCCCTGGCCCCGGCCATGCTCATCATGGTGACCTCCTTCACGCGCATCGTGATCGTGCTGTCCTTCCTGCGCCAGGCGTTGGGGACGCAGCAGGTGCCGCCCAACCAGGTCCTGATCAGTCTGGCCCTGTTCCTGACGTTCTTCGTGATGACGCCGGTCTGGCAGTCTGTCTATGGGGACGCGCTGCAGCCCCTGTTCGCCGAGCAGATCACGCAGGAGGAGGCGCTGAAACGGGGGCTGACGCCGATCCGCGCCTTCATGCTCAAGCAGGTTCGGGACAAGGATCTGGCGTTGTTCATCGACCTGGCCAAGTTGCCGAAACCCAAGTCGGTCGAGGACGTGCCGACGCACGTGATCATCCCGTCGTTCATCCTGAGCGAGCTGCGGATCGCCTTCCAGATCGGCTTTCTGGTCTACATTCCGTTTCTGATCGTGGACATGGTGGTCGCGAGCGTTCTGATGTCGATGGGC
>SXGT01531884.1_pt1 | contig 32764 bp, 27 predicted proteins | sample 3176221 | NCBI WGS metagenome assembly SXGT01 (sample SAMN11356862, study PRJNA531348) | freshwater metagenome | isolation source: freshwater sample F1-120 | place: China: Fuxian Lake, Yuxi | collected 2017-12-25
CATGAATGTCGTAATCGTTGGCGCCGGTCGGCGAGGCATTGTCCACGGGCGTGCCGCCGCTGCATTTTCCGGGACAGAGGTTGTGGGGGTTGTCGATCCCGACACCGCCCGTGCTTCAAGGTTGGCATCCGAGATTGGCGGGGAGGTGTTCACTGACCACCGTCAGGCATTTGAGATGACCCAACCTCAGGCCGTCTTCCTGACGTCACCACCACCGCTGCACGTCGACCAGGCCATCGATGCAATTGGCGTCGGCGCCACGGTAATGATTGAGAAGCCCGTCGCGTTCGACCTCGCGGAGGTTGCCCGTCTTCGGCGCGTCGCCACCACGGCAGACCGATTGGTCATGGTCTGCCAGCAACACCGCTACGCAACCGGAGCCACCCGCACACGCGAGGCTCTTTCAGGCCGGAAGATCGCCCTGATCCACACGTGGGGATACCGACAGAAGCCCGACATCAAGGCAAACTGGCATCGGGCGTGGGGTGGCGGACACATCGTCGAGAACCAGATACACCCTCTGGACCTGACGCGCTACCTTCTTGGCGACCAAGGCGAACCGGTCTCCATCTACGCCCGGTACAACGAAACCTTCTACGAGAAGTCCGATGGGTGGGACAACTGGGACTCCTACAGCGTCAGCTTTGAATGCAAGGGCGGCGCGGTTGGAAGTGTCGCAACGACGTACGGTGCATTTCCAGGCATCCAGGGTTCGTGGGGCCATGACATCGTGGCCGAAGGTCTGGTTGTCAAGATCCGGGGACACGACTTCGAGTTGCTCTTCGAAGACGGAACCGTGGAAACAATCGGCTCCGAGATTGACCCGACCATCACCATTGCCCACGCATTCCTTCACGCGTCACGGACCGGGGACCGCTCTGCTTTGCGTCAGGATTACGACGATGCAGCGCGAAGCTTGGAGATTTGCCTCGCGGCGAACACGTCCGCTTTGACGGGCAAAGTCGTCAGATTAGCGTGAACCCTCGACCTTCCGCTTGCGTACGACGCAGTTCGGAGTTCTCGCCAAATCGAAGTCAATCATGAACCGGGATCGTGTCAACGGTCGTGACATCTGCGGGACGGGGGTCATGTGCCATGGCGATCATCATGACGGTGCCGGCGACCGAAATGGCTGCTAGCACCGTGATTATCGTCATCAAACCAGAACCGAGTATCTCGGTCAACTTGGCAGCTGTGACCGGGTCAATCTGGGCACGGTTCGACGCCGATAGTAGCTGGGACACGAGTGGCCCGGCCTCTGACCTTGTTGCACCGGACGCTTCGGCCGCTTCAAGGAGACGGCCATTCAGCAATCCCCCGCCGACGGCGACCCCGATGGCTCCGGCGATATTCCTTGCAAACTGCGTCGACGAGGTCACCGCCCCTCGCTGGTTCCATGGGACTGCACCCTGTGGCGCGTAGAGAAAAGCCGTCGAGGAAAGCCCAAGACCGATGCCGGTGACGCCCATGGCGAGCGCGATCACCCAAAGTGGCGAATTCTTGCCTGCCATGGCGAGGCCGATGCACCCTAAGGCCATTGTTCCAGTTCCCATGAATGCCGACATCCGAAACCCAAGTGCCAGGTAGATCCGTCCGCTCACGATCGCCGTGATGGACCATGCCGACGCCAGTGGGGTAAGCACGGCACTTGTCCCGGTTGCGCCATCACCCCGGACGCCTTGAACTAGCAGCGGCACGAATGAGGCAAGGACGAAGTTCGTCAATCCGACCAGCACATTGCCAACGTTGCCCACCGCGACCGGCCGGAGACGAAATGCTGCGAACGGCAGGATTGGTTCCGATGCCCTTAGTTCGACAAATCCGAAGACCACAAGCAAGGCAACTGCCGAGGCAATGCACGCGTACATTTCTGGGGAGCCCCACGGCAGAGTTCGTCCACCTTCAAGGGCGACAAGCAAGAGGCAGACCAGCCCCCCCGTTAGGGTGATGGCACCTGCGTAATCAATCGTGACTACTCGCCGGCTGATCTTCTCCTTGAGGTGAATGCCAAGAAACACGATCGACAGCAGGCATAGCGGGAGGTTTGACCAGAACACCCAGCGCCACGACACGTATTGCGTCATCAACGCGCCGACCGACGGTCCGATCAGGCTGAAGAACCCCCACATGCTTGAGGTAATCGCTTGGACACGGACCCGGTCTTGGATCGAATAGATGTCTCCCATGACGGTTAGCGTCAGAGGCATCACCGCACCGGCTCCAACCCCTTGGATCAGGCGCGCAATGACAAGCACTGGCATGCTCCACGCCAACCCGCAGAGGAACGTCCCAAGCGTGAATATCGTCAACCCGAGAAAGAAGAGCGGACGACGCCCGAACACATCGGACATCTTTCCGTAGAGGGGCGCGGTAGTCGTGGTCGTTAGCAAGTATCCGGAGAACACCCACGGATAAAGCTCAATTCCCTTGAGTTCTCCAGCGATTGACGGCAGGGCTGCGCCAACGACGGTCGTTTCGAAGGCGACGGTGCTCATTGCAACAAGCAGGGCACCTGTCAGGAGTTGCCGGGAGCGCCCCGCCTCCATGATTCCGTCACTCGCCGGCACCGGGCCTGTCGCACCCATGAGTTACTCTTGGTTCCCCTGTCAGGTCACGTTGCTCAGACCCGCCACACCTCCCCATGGTACGTTGCCCGTAGCCTATCCCGACCTTAACTTGGCACAGGAGATCATCAATGCGCATCCTCATCACCGGCGTCACTGGACGCATTGGCGCAAACCTCGCTTCGTCGCTCGCGGAACAGGGTCATGACGTTCGAGGCCTTGTCTGGGCGCGTGACGCCCGCACCGATAAACTCGCGGGGTTGGGACTGGAACTCGTCGAGGGCACGCTGACCGACCCGGAAGCGATCTCTCGCGCATGTAATGGTGTCCAAGCGATCTATCACTTGGGTGGTGCATTCCAGGGCGGAGGACCATTCACGCCCGCGGAGTACTTCGACATCAACGTGCGTGGCACATTCAATGTTCTCGAGGCGGCAAAGTCGATCCCTGATCTCGCGACCATTGCCATCGCCAGCACGGACGCCGTCTACGAAAAGTATCTTCCTGACGGCATGACGGCGCCAGTCAGCGAGGCACTGCCCGCGAAGCCCGCCGGGTACTACGCAGTCACCAAGTCGCTGGCCGAAGACCTCGGACTTGGGTATGCCAGAAGTTTTGGCATGCCAGTTGTGGCACTGCGGTTCGCCTTGGTCGTCGGCGCCGGTGAGTTCGCCACCTTCCCCCAGTTCTACCTCGCCGAGATGAAAGCCCAGCGAAAGGGACTGGAAGTGATTGGCTCGCAGCCGGTCGCCGCCGAAGCCCTCGTAGTCATGCGTGATCGCAACGGGCGCCCATGGCGCAAACACGTTGCTGACGTCCGCGACATCGTCGGTGGCTGCGTTGCTGCCCTTGACCACCCTGCCGCTCGAGGTCACGCGATCCAGTTGGGTGCGCCAGAGGCATTCGACTGGGACACTGCCGTGCCCTACCTGGCAACGAAACTCGGGCGAACCTATGTGGATGCCCAGGACACGGGAAATCCAACATACTATGAGTTCGACCTCACCCGATGTCGTTCCCTACTTGGTTACCAACCGCAGTACGGCACTCACCGAATGATTGACGACGCCGTCGCCTACCTCAGTGGATCAGACATCAACGTCGTGCCCACCGGCTAAAACCGACCACCTCAAGGCACTTGGATAACCGGCACGGGAGATGGGAAAGGGACATGCGGACCTGCACGGCCCCTCCCATTGCCCGCTGGCATCTACGGACGCGCCTGGGTCAGTGCGTCTATCGACGCCAACTCGTCGCCCGAGAATGACAAGTTGTTCAGGGCACCAACGTTCTCGTCAATCTGCTCGGGACGAGACGCGCCGATCAACGCACTTGTCACACCCGGCAACCTGAGGATCCACGCAAGCGCCATTTGTGCCAGCGACTGTCCCCGCGCCTTGGCAATCTCGTTAAGTGCCCGAACTGTGTTCAAGTCACGCTCGGTTAGGCGCTGTGCCGTGGTCTCTTCACCCCACCGTAGGGCCGCACGCGAATCCGCAGGCACGGAACCATTCAAGTATTTCGAGGTGAGCAGACCACTGGCCAACGGACAGTACGCAATCACGCCTGTACCCGCCCGTTCGGTCTGCGGGAGCAGATCCCACTCAATCGTCCGACGCAATAGGTTGTAGTACGGTTGGTGGATCGTTACTGGCGCCCAGTCATGTTCACTCACGATCCGAACCGCATCGGCGAAGTGCGCGCCGTTGAAACTGCTCACTCCAGCGTAGAGGACCTTGCCCTGCCGGATGAGAAGGTCAAGCGCGCCCAGACTCTCTTCGAGGGGCGTAACCGGATCGGTGCGGTGCAGGTAGAAGATATCGAAGTATTCGAGACCCATGCGCTTGAGGCTTTGCTCGCAACTCGCCACCAGATACTTCTTTGACAGCATTTCGCCATAGGGTCCGGGCCACATCCGGTAGCCGGCCTTTGAACTGATGATGAGTTCGTCCCGAGGCAGGTCACGCCGGATGACTTCGCCGCAGATGATTTCTGAACTGCCAGGCGGGGTTCCATAATTGTTGGCAAAGTCGAAGTGCGTGATCCCGAGGTCAAAAGCCCGGTGGAGGCACGCCTCGGCAACCTCGGCCCCACGATAGCCACCGTAAGTCTCCCAACCGCCGAGGGAAATGGCCGGCAAGAGGAGGCCGCTACGACCGGACCGGCGGTACTGCATTTTGTCGTACCGGTCCGGCGCACTGCGATCTGTAATACCACCTGCGATTCCTGTCGCACTAAGGGGATGGGTGGCGAGGGCGTGGCCGTCAGGAAGGTTTGTTCGGGGATCAATCGTCATCACTCGAAGAGGGTACATCCAAACCTGCCAGTGACAGCACTACCGCAGGCCCACACGGATAGGATTGGCCTGAGGAGATCGCCCATGACCGCACCTGCGACCGGACCGACCACCATCCTCGCCGGCACCCTGATTGACGGTACCGGGAACGAGCCCCGGCATCATGTCAAGATCACGATCACTGGTGACACCATCACCGAAATTGCGAACGGCCACGACGTGCCCGCCAACAGTTCGGTCATTGACGCAAGTCACCTGACCGTGATGCCCGGGTTGATTGACAGTCACGTTCACCTTGCCATGGTTCCAAAGGGACTTGAGGATCGCCTTCAGACCCCATACTCCTTGCAAGTAGCGGAAACGCTCGTAAACGCCCGGCTCACCCTTGAGGCCGGGGTAACCACGGTCCGCGACGCCGGTGGCATGCCGAGGGGCACGAAACTCGCAATTGACCGTGGCATGTTTCCAGGACCGCGCGTCAGGATTTCCGTCGGCGCGCTTTCGCAGACTGGCGGGCACGGCGACACAACCACTCGGAGCGGTGTACGACTTCGCGCCGACGCCGCCACCTCACCGATGTCCGAACACCCTTGGACGGTCGTGGATGGCGTGGACGAAGCGCGCAAGAGTGTCCGCGAACTGATCCGCGCTGGTGCCGACCAGATCAAGATGATGACATCGGGCGGCGTCATGAGCCCCGGTAGCGAACCCGGCCGCCCCGGGTTCAGCATCGAAGAAATCACGGCCATTGTCAATGAAGCCCGCGCCGCCGGCAGGACAACAATGTCGCATGCGCAGGCCGCGGTCGGGATCATGAATGCGGTCCGGTGCGGGGTCGACTCGATTGAACACGGGATCTATCTCACCGAAGAGATCTGTGAGGAAATGCGGAAGCGCGGGACCTATCTTGTGCCGACCCTGGTCGCACCTCTCTGGGTCGTAAGGCGAGGCGAGGCAGACCCCACATCCGTACCCGCCTGGGCGGTTGAGAAGGGTCGCGCCGTCATGGCCGATCATCAGGCAAGCTTCAAGTTGGCGGTTGAACTTGGCGTCACCGTGGCAATGGGAACAGACAGCGGGGTAGGTCCGCATGGCACCAATGCCGAAGAACTTGAGCGGATGGTCCTCGGCGGCATGACGACAATGCAGGCGATCGTGGCTTCAACCTCTGTCGCAGCGCGTTGCTGTCAACTCGGTCACCTCACGGGGACGATTGCCGTGGGAATGCGTGCCGACATCCTGGCGGTCCACGGCGATCCACTCGCCGACATCCGCGTGCTTCAGGACACTCAGAACATTCACCTGATCATCAAGGACGGTCGTCCCTTCAAGGAGCATGCCTGACCGACCTGCGCTCGCGAAGGCCACTCTTGGTTTCCCGCGCGATGGCACTCCTAATAACTGTGGCTACGAGCACAAGAAATCACTCAGGACCGCACCTGCTTCAGTCGTCCACACCCAGAGTGGAAGTTCCGACCGGTTAGAACGGCACTTCCAGACCGTCGTTCGCCACGATGACCTCACCTTGGTAACCGGCATCCCGTGCCTCCGATATTGCCCTGGCCGACCCGATGTCACCGTGGTATTCCTCGCTCAGGTGGACGAGCAGGAGCCTCGGCACTCCGGCATCCTTTGCGACGAGTGCCACCTCGCCGGCATGAAAATGCCCCAGTTCATGCACCAGCAGATCTGCCCCGGCAAGGTAAGGGCGGCAATCCTCTGGAGACCCGGCATCCCCGGAGTACACAAGTGTGTGGCCCTCTGCCTCCAGACGGATCCCGTACCCGACTGGCGGAACCCCGAAATTCTCACCGATGAGTCTTTGGGCGTGCGCGTGGGTCCAGTGGGTTGTCAGGTACATGGAAGCGGACGCACTGCCACCAAGGTCAATCAGCTCATCCGGAGCCATGTCAGTGACCGGCAACGGAAAGATGTCGCGTCGCAATATCTCGTCGAATGGAAGAAGGTAGAACGAGCGGAGCAGGTCAAGCCGATATGCCGAAAGGGGCGGACCATACAGCGGGATGATGACCGGAGGCGTCCCCATCTTTGGTGCCGTGACCGCATTGTGAAGCCAGAGCCTCTGAAGCAGGAGCGGCAGGCCTGCACTGTGATCGGCGTGCCAGTGGGTCAAGAGCAAGGCACGAATTGATGAAAACTCAATGCCAGCCTGGGGGAGGAGCGTTGCAAGCGGCGCGCCGGCATCCAGCACGACCACCCCATCCCCAATGTTCACGACCAGCGACGTGCAAAATCTATTGCCCGGAACAAGCCCACTTGTCGAACCAAGCACCCGCAATCCAGACATCAAGATGATGACCATCCTTCCACGGCATGGCTTGTCTGCCCGGCACGTCTCTGGTTCAACATGTCCGGGCAAAACACGTCCGACTTAGCCGATCTCCAGCAAAACCTTCCCAAGCCGAGCCGGGTCGCTCAGCACGCGCATCGCGTCAGCGGCACCTGAAAGTGGATATCGCGCGTAGATCGGGGCCTTGAACGTGCCTCTCGACATTGCATGGAAGCAGTCGACCAGATCCCGCCTTGAACCTCCGGTAGAGCCGATCACTTCCTGTTCTTGCGCGTAGAACGGCGCGAGGTTCAGTGTGACTTCCGCGCCGGTGAGGATGCCGCAGGTCACATACCGTCCGCCGCGTGCCAACGCACCAATGCTTGCCGTCCATGACGCCGCCCCGGTCGGGTCGAGGACGACGTCCACGCCCCGTCCATCGGTCAAATGACGCACCTCATCGACAATGTTTCCCGCCGTTCGGTCGATGACCGCCTCGGCACCAAGGTCGTGAAATGCAGCCGAATGTGCCATGTTCCCCGTCACCGCAACAGGAACTGCGCCACGTTGGCGTACGAGTTGAAGGAAAAGGGTCCCCAACCCCCCAGATGCACCAACCACTAGAACCCTCTCGCCAGGGGCAATCCGCGCCCGCTCAATCATGTGCCACGCAGTGACGCCATCTAGGGTGGCCACGCACGCGCTGTCATCGTCGACCCCGGCGGGAACGGGAATGGCATTTATGGCCGGCACAATCGTGTACTCGGCGTAGCCACCCTCGGTGAATGCACCCGGAATGGCCGGTGCGACGGTCGTGCGCGGGTCAGACATGCACAACTGTTCCTGACCGCGCAAACAGTAGTGGCATTGATTGCAGAACAAGCGGAGAGCCACACCCACTCGCTGGCCAACCTTCACATTGGCGACACCCGGTCCCAACTTGTCAACCATTCCGAGAATTTCAGAACCGGGGATATGAGGCAAATGGAGCCATGTCCAACGCCCTAAAACCTGCGACCGGTCAACTGGGTTCACGCCGCAACGCGTCACCCGAATGCGCACCTCTCCGGGTCCGGGTTCAGGCGTAGGTACATCAGCAAGGTGGAGATGTTCGGGACCGCCAAACGCGGTGATTTGCATCGCCTTCATGAGTTCTCAGCCTTCCAACTAATTGACGGGTCACCACCAGTCGCCAGGATGGCGCGACCCCGCGAATATTTGTTCGCACCGGATGTCATTCAGGGTACATCGGGCAGTTGCCAATCAACGGGCACCTGAACCCGAAACTAGTGCAACCCGCAAGTCGGACGTCTGGATACATTGCCGTGCCCCGCCCCCGGTACCATCTCTTTGATGCCACCAAAACCACGCATCCTAGCGGGAGAACGACCCCACTCGGCCCATTCCGACGGTCTCATTATCGACTGGCATAGCCACTCATACTTTTCCGACGGGCGCGCCACCCACGAGGCGATGATTGCTCAGGCCTCACGGCACGGTGTGGTACTCGGCCTCTCCGATCACATCCTCATGGACAACCCACGCCTGCAGTCAGTCGAAGAACTCACTGGCTACATGACAGCACTTTCAGCGCTTCCCGTGGTAGTCGGGGCCGAAGTATCGGTTGGTGACGTCAGTGATGAGGCGCAAGTTGCGATCGCTTCCGGTGTTCTCGACGAGTTCGACTACCTTATCGCTAGCCTCCATCAAGTGGACCTGCCACAAGGCCGCGTTACGGCTGCCGCGTATCTCAACTGGCGGTTCGGCATGTACCCCCGATACGTACCGACGGTAGTCCAATATGACCGTCGCGACTACTTCGACGAGTGGCTCCGTATGCTTGCCATCACCCTCAAGACGATGCCGGTGCGTATCCTCGGACACTTCGCCCTGTTTCCCGAACAGGCGGACGCGACCGGAACCTCACTGGCTGCAATTGATCCAACAGCCGACCCGGAGCCTGACAGTCTCGCCAGGGAATGGCTAGACGCAACCATCGACCTGTGCTTGCGCCATGACGTCGCGATCGAACTGAACAGCAAGAGCAGGGTGCCACACCGACAGTTCATCGAGAGAGCGGCCGAACGTGGTGCGCGCTTCTCTCTGGGGAGCGATGCTCATCATCTGGAACGCGCCGGCGACATTGGCTTCGGCCGGGCGATCCTTCACGAACTCGGGATCGGCAATGAGCGAGTGCTGAGTGGGACAGACCTGGACGCATGACTTCCCAACCGTCACGGTGCCAGGCCATCGAAACTGGATGGTCAACTTACTCCAATCTCGCTGCAAATCCACGACGACTTTGGTAACAATCGACATGGGGGTCGGCGGGTCCAATCGGATAGATGCTGTCCCCTCGCCATTCGAACGACAAGGAGTGAACGATGCCCGAAGCCCATCGCGTTACCCGATATTCGGACGTGTGTGGAGGCACCGACGAGTTCAAGCGCATGCTCACTGAAGAGCCTCAAGTTGCCACTTCGCACGCGGGGCGCGAGTTGCTCGCTTCTCTGCTGGACGATGGCATGTACATGCTCGACCGAATGTCTGGTCGGCTCACCGAATACGAAGCGTTCCGCGAAGAAGTGCGTCATCTTCTTGCAAGTCTCGATGCCGTCGTCCCGCCTGACATGCCCCTGGCGGGACGTGAGGCTTCCCTTGTCAGGGGAGCGATCACCCGTGGCGACACTGATCTCGATGCCAGAACGCTCATTCACCAAGTAGAAGAGGTGCGCCAGGTGGCGAACGACATGGAGGGAGCATTGCGTCGACATCAGGAAGGCGCAATCGTGCTTGCCCGCGCGTACGCCAGCCTCCGGGGTCAACGCGGATGGCGGGACGGACTGTCAACCGAGGAGGCGGAAATCCACTCAAGTACAGATGTCCCGGCGTGGATCCCGCAGGCTTGGTTGCCTCCGTCCCCGCACGCCGAACAGATCGTGAACCAACTGATCAGCGGTCGGGCATCACTCCTTTCAGAACTTGAACTGGATAGCTATCCGGTCGGACCACAAGGACGCGAACCAATCGTTCAGTTCGAGGATGGCGGCGTGATGCCTCTGCGTGTGGTTCGGTGGGATGAGGCCGTGCAGAATTTCCACCCGCTTGGTCAAGTGCCGCACCCGCGAGGTCTCAAGTACCGTCCGCGCGATGCAGGCCCTGATGCACTGCCTGCGTGACGCATCGGGTCAGCTGTTCGTACGGCATCCATCTACTATGTTGTTCGGGCCGTCTCGGGCGCGATCGGAACTAAACGAAGCTACTGATCAAGCTGGCGCCATGATGCGTTGTGCGTGGTCAGTGCATGTGTAATAACTGGTTCAGGCATGTCCCCGAGGATACCGCAGAGGGTGAAGAGGGCGGATCACATACCCCCCTGTAACCTTTCGTAGTGCGGTGACAAACAGCCCAGTCCACCGTCAGCGAGTTCGGAGACGTGCCAAATGAGGTTCGATGGTCAAACAATCTTGATAACCGGCGCATCATCGGGGATTGGGACTGGGTACGCGCAGGAGTTCGCCAGGCGCGGTGCAAATCTGATCCTCGTGGCGCGGTCCGGCGATCGTCTGTCTCGCTTGGCGTCCCAACTCCATGAGCAATACGGGATCACCGTTGAACCGATTTCAACCGATCTTGCCGTGCCGGGCGCCACCGCGGTCCTACTCGAACGTATTGGTCAGTCACCGAACCCAGTGGATGGTGTCGTGAACAACGCGGGGTTCGGGGAACTCGGCGATGTCGTGACTACCGATCCGCACCGACTTTCCTCGATGGTCACCCTGAATTGCACCGCACTTGTAGAACTGACCCGTGCGACGTTGCCTCGGATGGTCGCGAACCGACGTGGGGTCGTCGTGAATGTCGCAAGCGTTGCGGCATTTCAACCGATCCCAACGATGGCGGTCTACGCGGCCACCAAGGCCTTCGTGCTTTCGTTCACCGAGGCGCTCTGGAACGAAGTGCGTGGAACAGGCGTCAGTGTGGTGGCCATCTGCCCGGGGGGTACCGACACTCAATTCTTTGACGCCGCAAATGCCACAAGCACGCGTGTGTCCGCGATGCCGAAGCGAACAGTCGAACAGGTGGTTGCGACAACTTTCCGCGGTCTTGAACAGGGTCGCCCGAGCATCATCGACGGAGGATTGAACAATGTCCTCGCAATGGCAAGCCGGTTCTCGCCAAGGCGATTAACGATGACGATCGGACGTGCAATCTTCGCCAAAAAGTGACCTCGGTGAACCGTGAAGAACAACGACGCCCAATTGCTTGGGACGTGACTGTTTGGAGAATGAGTACAGGAGGTGCGTCGGCCCTAGGCACGGTGGTCAGCCAGGTCAGGTTCCCCCGCGGTTGAGACATGATCCTTCCGTTTCGGTCCCACGTTTACCCGCCAATCCGTGCGTGACCAACGACGGCCATCGTGCGCGGCCGGTCGGGAATGCCTCAATCGGTGCGGTACCGGCAAGCAGATAGGTGTCACCGACGGTCTGCTCATCAAGCAACGTGCCAGTCGACCTACCTGCTAATCCAGTTGACCGTGACGCGTGTGTCGGCCTCGGAGTTCTCTCCAACAGCCCCTACCTCCTCCGCGGCCGTCTTCGCAGTTTGGTTTGACGCGCCAGCCTGCAGCACCCGGTAGAGAAAGCCGTTGAATGTGCGCGCCGGACATTCCCCAGCACGTACCCGCGCCAACGCAGCCTCGGCATCATCTGCAACGTCGCGGAAGAACTCGCTCACCACCGCCCGAAGCGATCAGACTTGGTGGGAAAGTCGCGGTAACGGGTGCCAACCGTGACACCCGCCCTTCGGGCAATCAGGTCCATGCCAAAGTCAGGAACGTGAGCGCGCACTAGACCGCGAGCCACAACCAGAATCGACGCAAAGTGCCGCACCGCGCGAGCCCAGAGTGAACCCGGCGTCGTCATCGAGCCTCCGCCAACGTCGCTCCCGCTTTAGCCATTGAGCGCCACTGAGGCGTCGCGCGCGTGGCTTTTATGTCAACATGCTCTTTCATGCGTGCCCACACCACACACATCCCGATCAAGCCCCGACAAATGACCGCAGGCCATCAATTAGCCGGTTGACGTCATCATCGTTGTTGTACGGAGCAATTCCGATCCGTAAACCGTGGGTGTCCCCGGTACCGAGGTGCATGAATGCCTCGTAGGCGTAGAAGGAACCCGCGGGTGCCTGCACATCGCGCGATGCCAGGAAACGAGACACCTCGGCCGACCGACCACCCGAGACAGTCGCCAGTAGCGTCGGAGTTCGGTCGGCAGCACGTGAATGCATCTCGTACCACTCTGCAAGTTCTGCCAAAGCAGCCTCCACACGGACACGCAGACCCATCTCGTGCACATGGATTGCCGAATAAGACGCACGCAAACGGTCGCGCCTCGCCGTCGCAAGTCCCGGTGCAATCCCGGAGATGAAGTCAACGGCCGCCGTCGCACCAGCCATCGTCTCGTACGGCAACGTGCCGAATTCGAACCGTTCCGGAACGAGGTTCGTCGCAGGGAGTAACTTATCCGGTGAAACTGTTTCCAGCAGTGCGGGTGCTGCACCGAGCACTCCGCAATGGGGGCCAAGAAACTTGTACGGCGAACAAACGTAGAAGTCTGCCCCGAGTGCAGCCATGTCGACGAATTCATGCGCCGCGTGGTGCACACCATCCACCCACACCAGAGCGCCGGCCGCGTGCGCCGCATCGGCAACCGCCCGAACCGCCGGCTTGGTACCGATGAGGTTCGACGCCGCAGTGATCGCGACAATGCGCGTATGTGGGCCAACCATCGCGTTGAGGGACGCCATGTTGACCTCGCCCGTCGCCGGTTCAAAGTCAAGCCATCGGACCGTTGCACCCACAGCCTCGGCAGCCTGGATCCACGGCCGAATATTCGAATCATGGTCCAGGCGAGAGACGATCACTTCGTCGCCCGGCCCCCATCCCTTAGCGAGGTTGCGCGAGAAGTCGTACACAATCTGCGTGGCACTACGCCCATAGACAATGCCTCGTGGGTCTGTCCCGAGAAAGTCCCCGAACGCCTGCCGGAAGGCGGCAACTGCGTCGTCGGCGTTCCGTTCAGACAGGACTGATCGGCCCCGGTTCGAAAGTGGTCCTGTCAAGGTCGAAGCAACGGCTTCGCCGACCTGACGCGGCGTCTGGGTGCCTCCAGGACCATCGAAGTGGGCAATGCCAGAAGTGAGCGATGGGAACTGCCCTCGCAAAGTAGTAACGTCGAAAGTCATCATTTCACCCTCTGATACCGCATATGGGAAATCGTTGCAACTCTGTACCAAAGCATTCCGCCAACGGTATTCACCCAGATCCCCAGCGTCTCGGGACGATATTCAGGACGAGCGCGCAACCAGCCGAAATCGTGGCCCCACCGATGATCTGTGCAGTCGTCAGCCGTTCGCCCAGGACCAGCGCTCCAATCGCAACAGCCACCAATGTGACCGCGAACTCGACACTGATTGCGATTGTCGCGCCGACCTCAGCAACTAGCCGGAAGTACATGATGTAGGTGACACAACTGCAAAGTCCCGCCAGTAGGAAGAGTTCTCCAACATCTGAGAGGGTTGGAGTGACCGGCACCGGCACCAACGGCAGCATCGGGAGCGCGACTATCCCACCGAACAGGAATGCCCCGATCGTCTGTTCCCACGACCCAATTGTTTGCAGGGAATGGCGGGCCACATTGCTGCCAATCGCAGCCGAAAACGACCCAGATAATGATGCCGCACACCCGAGGGCGAACTCTGGGGTGAAAGGGACCGACGGAAAGCCGACGAGCAGGATGATGCCACCGATCCCAAGCACGAGCCCGATCCGCCCGTGTCGCGTGAACTTCTCGATCCCCCAAGCCTGACCAATCACCATGGAGAACAGAGGGATTGTTCCCACGATGATTGCCGCCATCGCCGTGCCGATGCGAGGCGTCGCGTATGACAGCCCGAGAAGTTGCCCAGCCACCGTCGTCGATCCAACAATCGCGATGGGCCGCCACGCTCCGCCGAAGTCCAACTGGCGCCTTGTGGCAATCGCCAGAACCCCCATGATCACGCACGCGGCAAACGCCCGGAGCGAGACCGCACCGACCCACCCAAACACGGCCACAACTCGCACGATAAGGGTGAAGGAAATCCCCCAGATCAACGCAAGGGCCACGTAATAGCCGAGTTGTCGGGAGTTCATCCGCCAACTCCATTCCACGACCGCAGATGCACTGGCAAGACCAAAAGCGCTATCCCCTCACGCCAACGTCAAATGCGATGCCATTCGTGACCTCTATCAACTCGGCGAACGACGTCGGATAGACATAATGTGGATGCCCGCCCGCCGCCCACACGACGTCCCATGACCCCAGGTGAAGATCTACGACCGTCCGGATTGCTTTCGGGTGACCGAGTGGTGCCACCCCACCAATCGGTTGCCCGGTGTGTTCACGAACAAAGTCCGCACCGGGACGACGCACCGCTCTCGCCCCTACGAAGGAAGCGAGACGCGCCAGGTCAGCGCGGTGTTGCCCGGACGTGATAACTAGCAAAGGTTCGCCATCGGCCTCGAACAACAGTGAATTCGCAACCTGTCCGACTTCGATGCCAAGTTGTGCCGCCGCCGTCACCGCCGTCGGTGAACCCTCCAGCGTCTCGACGATCCGGGTGCGAACCCCGCGGGCCTCAAGCGCCACTTGCACGCGCACCCCGTTTGGATGCATCGTCACGATTTCGCGGTATGCCATCGTCACCCCTTCCAGGCTCCGAATGAAATCAAGGGTCTCGGGTCAACCCATCATCGAGGTACCGCGAACTCTGCCAAACCAACACCCACCAACCACCCCGCCAATCCCCGGTCCACCCGTGGGTCAGACGCGAAGCGCTTCGGAAACCGCCCGCCGAAGGTCAATCGGTAAGGGTGCAACCAGTTCCATCCTGACGCTAGTTTCAGGGTGGCGAAAGGTCACCCGCCATGCATGCAGCGCGTGTCTGTGCATTCCATATCCGTCGGCGCCCCCATAGAGGCCATCACAGACAATCGGATGCCCTATGGACGCAAGGTGAAGGCGCAATTGATGGGTACGGCCCGATTGTGGTCGCAGGGCGACCAAACTCGCCGCTGGCCCACGCGCAACCGTGCGGTACGTGGTCTCACTCCACCCAGCCACTTTCGGCAACGGATCGCCTGTCGGTGAGTGGGTGGGCGCCAACTTCACTTCTGTCTCGTCGAGCATCCGTTGCTTCGTCAAGTGGCCCGTTTCCGGCCCCATCCACCCCGCAATCATCCCGCACGCCGGCAAGGTGCCAGTTACGAGTGCGAGGTAATCTCGCTCGAGTGGTGCCCGGTCACGATGGCGTGACAAAAGCCTCGCCGTGCGACTGTCTCGCGCGAACAGGAGAACTCCGGACGTGTCTCGGTCAATCCGGTGGATGGGCCTCACCGCGTCTGGTGACCTCCCATCCCGGCCAAATCGCGCGGCTACGGCATTTGCAACCGTGCCCGTCTGTTCACTGCGCGCGGGATGGGCAAGTTGGCCCGCAGGCTTGGCAACTGCGAGAAGGTACGCATCCTCGTGGATCACTTCAAGCCCCAACTTTGGCTCCGGAATGACGGTGGAAACGGTGTCGGGAAAACCGACAGAGACCACGTCACCCGGAACGCAATGCCGGTGTTGTGCTTCCACCCTGACACCATTTACCTCGACAATCCCGTCGCGCCACGCCCGCGCTCTTTCCGGCTGGGACAAGCCAAGGACGTGGCGCAGGACCGACCCAACTCGCCAAACAGGATGATTGCCGTCGGTTCCCATCAATGGAACCGTGCACCTCAGATGCCGAATTCCATCAATGGATGCCCCTACTCCCGGTCCCCCGCCCGAACCGGACCCGTCGCGTTCGATCATTTCTTCATGATCACGCGCCGTCGACCGCTCTCGCCAATGTGGTTCGAACGTATCGACAGACTTCGAATGCACTACTATGTGGCATTCCCATTGTCGCACGTTATGATTTACAATTTTACTGTGCTGTTTGACCAAATACAAATGTCGAAGTATGAGTGTGATCATCATGAACCGACGTGCACGTGATGCAGGCGAGCTTCCAATAACGAGCGTCAAGCGGATCTGGGCAACTTCATCATTTGCAAAGTCGCTCGGACGCCACAGTCGGAATACCCGTCTGCTCCAAAGCATTGACGACTGCGTTGACAGCCTCTTCACCAACCACAGGTCACCGGGACTGAACCTCGAGAAGCTGAGGGGCGGGGGGCGTTTCTGGTCGGTGCGCGTCGACGGAGAGGCTCGACTCATCGTGGTGCCCGTCAAGCAGACGGAAATCGCGCTGGTCTACGTCGATCATCACCAAGCGGCGTATCGGTGGACAGACGAACACGCGAGCAGCGCCGAAAGGGTCCTGACAGAAATTGCCGATGTGCCCCGTAACGGATCGGTGGAACAACTCATCGGGCAAGTCGGGGTCCCAAGCGCAGCGGACACTATCCGCGCAATTGACGGCCTGAAGATATTCCGAACCATGATGTCCCGCGGAGTTGATACCTATTTCACGCGTCTCGATGATCGTCAGCGCGATTTGGTCGAGATGAACCCCGCGACACCGTTTCTGGTGCTCGGCGGTCCCGGGACAGGAAAGACGGTGATTGCAGTCAACCGTCTTGTCCGGCGTGCATCGGAGCCGACCGCCCGGCCAATACTCTACCTGTGTTTCAACCGTCCGCTTGCCCAGGCAGTCAGACAGATGGCCGAGGCACTCGCCAATGGTCCGCTTCCGTCTCACGTCAAAATCATGACAATGCATGATTGGTGCAAGCGCGTGATGGAAATTTCGGGTCGCGAAATCCCGGGGCTCACGGGTGCCGTGAACGGTCCCGAACAGGACACCATGCGCCAACTGACCTACAGGAACTTCGGGCAGCTGCCAAGCGAGCAGAAGTCCGCGCTTGGCGGACGCGATGGGCGGTTCGTCCACGAAGAGATTTCGGCAGTCATTAAGCAGTCAAACCTGACACAACGCGAGGCCTATCTGAGCATCGACCGTGGATGGCGCGGTGGCATCCTTGGGGAGGGCGCTCGTCACGCAATCTGGTCCGTCTGGGAGATGGTCCGGGCGGATCTCAGCCGTAAACGCATCGCCGATTGGGACGACCTGCCCCGTCTTGCCTTGGAAGCCCTTACTTCGTCATCGACACCTGTCGAGCCTTGTCAGGAAATCATCATTGATGAAGTCCAAGATGCAACCCCAGCGATCATCGACCTGTGTCGTCGGCACTTGCCTGACAACGGGGCTGGCCTGTTCGCGTTCGGTGACCCAGTCCAGCGCCTATACAACCGGCCATTCAGAGCGATTCGGGATGCCATAGCTCCAACCGTGGCGACCCGACGATGGATCAACAAGGATTACCGCACCACTCAGCAAATCTGGAATCTCGCGAAGGGATGGCGAGTTGTCGATCAGTCCCGCGACGACGTTGCCGAAGCGGATATCGATCCGGACCGACCCGGACCGGCGCCGAAACTTTTCATCGAGAAAACGACTGGAGACGCGTTGAACGCGCTGATCGATGCGGTCGTTGACACAGCAAGTCAGATGAACCCAGGTCTCATCGGGATCACTTACCTCGGAGACACGCTCGGCACCGAGATTTCCAGACGCCTGACGGACCGGAATGTCGCCTCAACGATTATCGACGGCCGAACAGAAATGCTGCTTGGCGCACCAACCGTGAAACTCATGACGATGCGCCGTTCCAAAGGGCTCGACTTCCCGACGGTCTTCATGATGATTCCTCGGTGCCCGGACAGCTCCAGAGACCCGATTACGTGGAGGGCCAACGCTGAGATGGACGAGGCTCGCCGCGTCTTCTACGTCGCCGCCACACGCGCCTCCCGATCACTGACCATTTTCACCAGTGATGTAGATACCCACCCGTTGCTTGGCGCACTCGACCCGTTCACGTATGTAGTGGCGGGTTCGGGCGGGCAGCTCTGGAGGAACCGCCATGGGGGGGCTGACGCACCTGATGGGATTGAGCCACCCCTACCGGACGCCAACGATGGAGATTGACCCGGCTAGCCAACACAGTTGCACAGCCGTCTGCCGCCGGGGATGATTAACCCAATGGCGACGTTGATCCTTCGTCTGGGCTATTCGTGCAAGCCACGTCGACGTCCCGACGTGATCTCCGCAATCCGTCAGATCGACGCTATTGGAGCGTCGGTTGGTTGGCCCGGCGGGCGTTTCGTCAGTGTCGACACTCGCGGTGCAGGCGACCCCGACCTTGAGGTTGAATACCTGTTTGCAAGCCTCTCCGACATGGAGGCGCAGGAAGGTCGCTTGCGTGAAGCGCTACGCGCTGCAAGCCGGGACGCAGTTATCGATACATCTTCGTGGCAGGAAACCTTGTTGACCGCACCCGGAACACGTAGGTATCTGACGGTCATGCCAGACAACGTCGGCCTGCGAAGGGACGACCGGCCTTCAAGTGTCCTGAGAGGGTCTGGATTGGAGACAGGAACCACCCTCGTCGAAGAGCAGTCCCGGCACGTGGAAGGGGCCAGACCGGTGTCCCAAGGTACCGATCGATTGACAGGCCCTGTCCCGGTTGATGGCTTCGACGACGACGATGATCCACCCGATGAGGACGACGACCTTTCCGACTACGACACGTCGAGTCTGGTTCCTGATGCCTCGCTTCCGCCTGAACTTTCGCGTCACGAACAACAGGCCGCAGTTGACACGTTGATGCGGGAAATGCCGGGGGTGGTCCGACGAGGGTTCAATAGCAGTCCAACCTCAACCACCGGCAGCCGTCGGCGCCCCCTCCCCAGAACCTGAACAACGCTGTCTTGCCTGCTAGGCGAGGTGCTTGGAAAACCAATCAAGCGTGTCGCGCCACGCCTGCACCGCCGCCTCCTCGGCGTAGACTTGTGGTCGGGTGTCGTTGAAAAACGCATGCCCTGCACTTGGATAGACCCGCAGGTCGTGAGCGACACCCGTTGATCGGAGCGCCTTCTCAACAATCGGGATGCTGGCATTGACGCGTGCATCTGAGTCACCGTAGATGCCAAGACAGCTTGCTCGGATCTCGCCGAGTTCCTCAGGGAAACCAGGTGGACCGTAAAACGGCACGGCAGCCCGCAACTCCGGTTCCCGGCAAGCAACATTCCACGTCACGCTTCCACCAAAGCAATAGCCCGTCATCCCGATTGCGTCGCTTCGAACCCCAGGATCACCCCGCAACATCGCCATTGCCGCCCGGAAGTCGTCCACGAACAGATCAGCCTTGCCAGGCGCGGTCAAGGCTGCTGCACGCTGGTTCGGCGGCACAGCCTCGGTGCCACCTTCGCGGGAAAGCAGATCAAGATGTATTGCTACGTATCCAGCCTTCGCGAACCTCCTCGCGACATTGCGGAAATGTTCGGCGGTCCCTGCATTCTCGTGACAGATCATCACCGCGGGAAAGGGACCATCGCCCACGGGTCTTGCTAGATAGGCCGCAACGTCCACGCCTCCGCTAGGAACAATCGCATCCAACGCGACGATCGCTGGATCATCGCGCGAGACTGATGCGGGGCTAGTAGCTTCACCGGGCATCGAATAGACCGGTGGCGTTGACTGCGCCGAGGACGTGTTCGGGCGGATTCCTAACGCAAGGAGTACTGACGCCGCCGTGCCAATCCCTCCAGCAATCCTCGCAACCCGTTCGATGAGGTCTCGTCGAGGCAGGAGCCCGTCCTCATAGCCATCAGCAAATTCGGTTGCCAAGTAGCGTTGGGTGATATTCAGCCGGTCAAGAGCGGACCCCGCTCTTTCACTCCCCGGGTCCAATTCCTTCGGGCTCATGGTTTCATTCAACTTTCCGAACCGAACGGTCGTCTCAGCCTCACAAGGCGCGTGCTCCGTTCCGTGGTCACCACTGACCGAGTTTATCGGGACAGTTGCGCTAATTGGCTACCACGATGGTGGATGGGTCACGCGTCTTGGCGCATCCCGGATTGATCCGGCGCGTTATTGCCGCCGTACGGCTTTGACAAAAGCGAACTTGCTGCGGCCGCAACGACGAGGTTCGTGTGACTTCGCGGCGCCAAGTCAGCGCTAGTGATCGCAATGCCTGTCATGTCGGGAGGGACCAACGAGATGGTGGCGACGAGACCTGCGATCGAGAGAACTGAAAGCAGCGCTGCTTCTGTCGCTCACGACGACAGTGTTTCCGGAACGGAACGTGGCACCGACCAACCGGTGGCGACCGCACCTGTGTCACTCTCCGAGAACCTGACATGCGAGACCACTACCGCGGGAAAATCTGGCGGATCCGTCCCACCTTTTGTTGCTCTGATGTATTCGTCAGCATCCCGACCAAGCGCCCCAAGCTCAAACGCTGAAGCTGTTGTGCGATCAGGAACCTTGGCCCGCCACAGGACCCTGAGATCCGCACGTCTCGCCACGGATCGTGAGGTTTTGCATCCAGCCTGGTTCGACGCACTTCCTGCAAGCCTCGACGACCTGTCGACGGACGATGGTGCCGACACCGACACAACACCGACTGGTAAGAGCGTTCGGGAAACTCCCGCTTCTAGCACCCCCCGTCTGCGTCTCGAACCGAGGACGCAGCGCCCGCGCCTGGCCCTTCCGGGCAGCGCCTGGCCTTGGTGGGCCTGGGTAGCCTACACCGCAACAATTGGGGTTCTCGCCTTTGCCGCGCTCTACTTCGCCGCGCTTGCACGGCTTCTCCTGCCTCGAACACAGCGCTTCTGGGCCTTCCGAACCCGTGAAGCCGCCGCCGAATACCTCCTCTCGGTCACGGCGACATGCCTTTTCGCGACCGGCATCTGGGTTGTTGCCCAACCGTCGTATGGTCACGAAAACATTTTTGGCCTTACCGCACCGACTGTGGAATTGACACCCGCACTCCCACCGGAAGGTGAGGCATTCGGGTCTGACCCGTCGATGACCGTCGACACGTCTGTTGCGGACGACGCGAATGGAACCGACGCCGACTTGACACTCGCTTCACTGCCCGATGTGACGTCAGAGGCAAATCCCGGCACGGACCCGGCCGCTGCGAGCAACCTCGTTGCCGAGGTTGTGCCGACGGACGCGACACCTGCCGAGACGTCGTCAACGGGCGATCAGCTCGTCAAAACAGCATCACCAGTCGATCGAGCCCCATCGAGGGTGTCTTCAGCCCCGGCAGCAGCAAACGGTTTGGCACGTGTCAGCGTCGCCAACACCGGTGGTCGCGGCGTCGCATTCCGCAACAGTCCCCAGTGGGATGATCGAACCGTGCCCAAGGTTGCGTTCCGGGAAGGCACATCACTGACCATCGTGACCGCGGGGATTGTCGGTGACGACGGATCGGGTGGAACGGGCATCTGGTTGATGGTTCGCGACAGTGTTGGGCGTACTGGCTACGTTCCGGCGCAATTCACTACGGCTCGCTAACAGTGGCTAAGGTGCCGTCGCATCGTGCATCGACAGTTCCTTCTCCGCTATGTCCCGATCGAGGTGAAGCGCCATCAGCACGGTGACTTCGCGAGACCTTGAGCATGACCCCGGCCCCCGCAAGATGCTGGTCGCACTCACACTTCGGTAGCAACAGTGGTCGCGCGACGTGGTTGCGAGTACGGCTTTCAAGCCATTCCCATGCGGCAGCAAATCGCCGGACGCGGTCGACGGACTGCCGTTCTTCGTCGACGATACTGATCAACCGTCGAGGGTTCGACCATGGTGCCGGGAACATCTCGACCTGCTCTGGGCGGTCCAGCGAGGCGACCGCACGCCATTCACTGAGCACCAGCGGAATCACGTTCCCGCCACGATCATGATCGGGTCCCGGCGATTCTTCGGGGACCCACGGGCCGAACGCGGTGCGTGCCGCATCCCGTGTCACGAGCGCATTCTCCAGACGCTGACGTATCCAGACAATCGCAGTTGATCCACGTGCATCGTTATCGCGTCGCTCGACCCTCGTCCGCACATAGGTTCCCACGATTTTCCGCAGCGCTCAGAAAGTGCGAGGGTGGTGGAGAATCTCGACGGCTTCATCGATGCCAATCGGTGCCAAACCCAACACTTGCCCAAGAAAACTTAACTTCAACTGGTAGCTTGCCGCAATTGTTGTTGCCCGTCGAAATCCATGACCTTCGCCCTCAAAGACGACCATCGCATGCGGCACACCCCTCCGGTCAAGTTCCTTCGCCATCGACCGCGACTGATCCGGGGGCACGACACGGTCCTCTTCGCCCTGCAGAAGAAGCAGAGGAGTAGTCATCCGATCGGCATGCCCAAGCGGTGATCTTGCGCGATACGTTGCAATGCCCTCGGGATAAGGCGCGACAACGGTATCCAAGTAACGCGACTCGAACTTGTGGGTGTGTGCCGCCAAAGCCTCAAGGTCGCCGATGCCGTAGTCGCTCATTCCAGCGGCAAAAACCTCGGGACGAAAAGCCAGCGATGCCAGCGTGGTGTAGCCTCCGGCGCTGCCCCCCATGATGCATTGACGCTTCCGGTCAATGCGATGGCTCTCCGCAAGGAAACGCACTGCCGAGACACAGTCCTCAACGTCATATTCACCCCATTTGCCGTTCAGCGCCTGACGGTAGTCCCGACCAAAACCGGTACTGCCACGGTAGTTCACATCGACGATTGCAAAGCCGCGTGTCGTCCAGAACTGGATGCCGAGGCGATACCCGGAACCTACGGCACTCGTCGGACCACCGTGACTCAGCACGATCACTGGGGGCAGTTCATTTGGCGGCGCAACCCAGTCGGCATTTGTGGGTGGATAGAAGAGCGCGTGCGCGCGCCCCCCGTCCCCAGTGTCAAAACTGATAGGTTCGCCAACCGAAACAGACCCGGCAACGACCGGGGCAGCACTTTGGCGCACCTGAACGACCGTGGATGTCGGATTGTCACCTTCCAGATCAAATTCGATCAGCGAACTTGGAAGGGTGGGCGACGACGCAACTACCGCAACTGTCAATCCGGCGCTGGCAATCGGTGCCTGAATTTGGGTGCACGGCAGGCTGACTTCGTTCGCTGTCCCGAGCGGAACATCGACCCTGGAAACGGTGCCGTCGGCTCCATTCAGCGCGACCACCAACACACTGCCATCAGGCAGAAACACATACGGTGCCGACCCTAATCCCCACATTGGCCCGGCGCAATCCTTATCAACCCGCCATACCGGTGCCATCAACTCTGAGCCACCAACCGACCGGTACAGGTTCCACCAGCCCGTTCGGTCCGTCATCGCATACAGGTCGCCCTCACTACTCCAAGCCGGATGCGTCACCGCCTCGCCACCGCCAGAACCACCCGCAAGGAGACGGGGTTCTCCAATGACCCGCGCACTCACTTGATCGAAGTCAGCTACCCAGAGCGACGTTTCGTCCCACGGCATGTTTGGGTGGTCCCAAGCCATCCATGCGATGCGTGCACCGTCCAGCGACACTGTCGGACACGCCACGAAGTCCGCGGGAGGAATGCGAAGGCCACTATCTCCTGCACCACCGGCCACCAGGTGAGTGTCCCGAGTGCCGTCGGTCCTGAAGGCGACGAGCTCGTTGACGACGTCTGTGGCTTGCTCACCTTCGTGGCGCTCCCTGACGGCGACAACCCAGTCGCCATTGGGTGTTACGACGCCATCTGCGTAGCGATGCCTCGCTCCCGTTTCGTCAGTCACGTCGACCGGAACGCGATCGCTTCCCGCCTGCTGGTAAACACGCTGCGATGCAAAGTCGACAAACCACAATAGCGGACTGCCATCTTCGCCCTGCGAAAGCCAATACGCCCCACCGCCGTATTCGTGCACGCGCGATCGCACGTTGAACGGTGGTTTCGTCCAGTCACGGACCATCCCACCCACGGTGCGCTCTACGACTACGACGCGCCCCGCTTCGCTCGGACGTCCCTCAAGCCAGAACAAGGATCCGTTGGATGCATACCTGGGAGCCAGTAGCTGAAGCCCACCCGATGCCATGTCTCGGGGAGCGATTGGAGATTCCCATTCTCCGAACGGTGCCACCCGCTGCAAGTGCAATGCATTCACCGTACGTATCCCCGCGGCGTGACAATCCAAACCCAATTGAGACAGTTGTGTGCTTACAGTTTTCCTGAGTGTCTGTCAAGCCGTCAATGGTCACCACCGAGGTAGCCGGACCAGTCGCACGCTACACTTTTCCCTATGAAATATGGACGCGTTACCGGTATCGACCGACCCGTTGCGAGGATCGTGCTCGGCTCGACCTCATTTGCCCAAGGCCGCGCTGACCTCGCCAAGGACCTCATCGAAACGTACCTCTCGGCCGGCGGAAACATCGTTGATACCGCCGCAATCTATGCCGGTGGATGGTCTGACCGGAATATCGGCGCGTGGCTCCGCACAGGTGGTCGGCGTGAAGACATCCTGATCCTGTCGAAGGGCGCCCACCATGACTCACGGGGTGACCGAGTGAGCGCTACCGAAATCAGTCATGACCTTGGCTTGAGCCTTGAGCGCATGGGCACTGATCACGTTGACTTGTACGTCCTCCACCGGGACGATCCGAATGTCCCGGTCTCCGAGGTCATGAACACCCTCCACCACCATCACGCTCGTGGACGTATCCGGGCAATTGGCGGATCGAATTGGTCAATCCCGCGTCTCCAAGAAGCCAACGCATACGCTAGACATCATGGCCTCGTGCAGTTCACCGCGAGCAGCCCGAACATGGCCCTCGCCGTGGCGAAGGAACCGATGTGGGCAAACTGCGTGTCGATCTCAGGCGATGAAGAGGCAAAGGCCTGGTACAAGAACCAAGCAATGCCCCTGTTCTCATGGTCGTCGCAGGCAGGTGGGTTTTTCTCCGGCAGGTTCAAGCGTCAAGACCACTCCAATGCAGACATGGTCCGGGTCTACTACAACGATGAGAATTGGGCTCGTTACGACCGTGCGGTCACTTTCGGCGCAGAACTCGGACTGACGCCGACGCAAGTAGCCTTGGCGTGGGTGTTGAACCAACCTGATCTTCAGACACACGCGCTTGTTGGGCCCGCCACGGTCGAGGAACTTCAAAGCAGTCTTGCGGTTGCGGACCTCGATCTATCGCCAGAACAGGTGAGGTGGCTGTCACACGGTGACCAGTGACCCGCGCAACCGATGACGGTCCTCGCACCGTCGTCAAGCTTCACCTGAACCAATTCATCCCGAAGACCCCATCGCCATCACAACCCCCACCAGAGGCCATCCTTCTTCACGGCCTGGGTGTGTCCGGTGCGGTGTGGGCCGGGTTTGCCCGCAGGTTTCTCGCGCGGCCAGTGATCGCTCCGGACCTGCGCGGGCATGGTGCGTCTGCCCGGGCACCGTTGGCACACCAATACACCCCGTCCGACTACGCGGCTGATGTCCTTGCGCTCCTCAACCACAGCGGAACCGCCGAACCGATAACGGTCATCGGCCACTCACTGGGTTCCCTCATCGCACTGGCGATGGCCGTGGATGAGCCCGGACGGATCAAGCGACTAATCCTCCTCGACCCACCACTCGATCCAACGATCAGCAACGGGTCTGTCGAAGAGATCGCACGGCTTCGTCACGCACCGCCAGGGCCCCTTGAGGACTATTTGGCAGCCCGCCACGGACACAGCGCAGCACGGTCGCTTGCAAGTGTCTTGAGACGGGCAGCACCGGGAACGCTGGAGACGTACATCGCATCCCCCCGGGGCGCGCCCTGGGCGTGGGATGCCGCTCCCCAACTGAACGTACCTGTGCTGATCCTCCAAGCCGATGTGGCCATCGACGGGGCACTTGGAAATGACGCAGCAAAACGGTTCACCCGGCTGTTGCCTCGGGGGACACTGGTAGAGATCCCCGGCGCATCACATGCAATCCATGCTTCGAAACCCCGTGAAGCAGTCACGCACATTGATAGGTTCACTGCGTCGACGTGATTGCCTACCCGCTACCTTGGCTTCTCACGTCGAAGCAGACGGATATCCATCCAAAGCCATCACCCGGTCAGCGCACCGAATGCATCGGCATGATCACGTGCGTGTAGTCCTCTACACCGACCCCTTCGATCACCGCAGGGGAAAGCGGACCGGTCACCTTGAGGTGAATTCGGTCGGACTTCAAGACCCCTAGCACATCGGACAGGAACTCGGCACTGAATGAGATGTGCGTCTCGTCTCCAGTGATCCCCGCAGGCATCTGGCTCTTGTTATCACCGACGTCGGGTGCCGTAGCTGTGATCTCGAGCGTGCCCGGCGTGACGCCACCTTCGTCCCCGGGTTGAAGGTCCAAACGAACGACGTTCGCGGCATCCCTCGCGAAGATTGACGCGATTTTGATGGCCGTCGCCAGTTCAGACCGCGATATCGTCATCTCAGTGGTGGCGGTCTTCGGGATCACGCGCTGCAGATCAGGGAACTGGCCCTCGAGCAACCTGCTCACCAGAACTGTCTCACCATCAGTAGTCCGCACGCGGAAGAGGACTTGGGTCCGGTTTCCCGTGACGCTCAATTCAACTTCGTCGTCGTCACCGCCGAGCAGGCGACCGAGTTCCGTGAGTGCCCGCGCGGGGATGATGATGTCCAAGGGAGTCGGCAATCCGTGGTCGAGACGCGCGTGCCGGACAGACAGTCGGAAGCCATCGGCTGCGGCAAGCGTCAACTGTGCGCCGGATACCTTGACATTCACCCCGCCAAGAACCGGACGAGACTCGTCACGGGCCGCGCTGAACGCAACCTGCTCAATCATTGTCCTGAATTCGCGCGATGGAATACGAATTGCTGGACGGTCATCACCGGTCGCCAATGGTGGGAATTCGTCGGGATCCATCCCCTTGACATTTGCGCTGATACGATCGCATGAGAAATGAACTGGCGCCCCGCGGGTCCCGCCCTCGATCGAAACATCCTTGCCGGACGGCAGAGAGTTCACGAACTCCGCAAGGAGGCGTGCAGGCACAGTGGCGCGTCCCTCCTCAGTTACTCGGGCGGAGATCCACGTCGTGATCCCAAGTTCCAGATTGGTCGCAGCGAGACGAAGTCGCTCACCATCGGTCGCAAGCAACACGTGCCCAAGAACCGGCATGGTCGTCCGAGAACTCACGGCGCGGCCCACGGTAGCAAGGCCACGGCTTAGCTGCTCCTGCACACAAGCGATACGCATCGGATTACTATTCCTTTCCGCAACCCGTAAGTACTGTACCGCGTGTCGACAATGGGTTTTAGTTGAAACCGCCCGAGTGATCGTTTCCCCATCGATTGGGCGTCAACCTTCGCGATGTGACCTGAGAGACCGAGAGACCTCTTCGATCATCTGCCCGAGGTTTGCGTCATCCTGCCGAAGCGCACTGATCCGTGCGACAGCATGCATCACCGTAGTGTGATCGCGTCGACCAAGATGGCGACCTACTTCCGACAGGCTCATGTCAAGCTCCTCGCGCATGAGATACATGGCCGCGTGGCGTGCGCGGGTCACATCACGGCTCCGATCCGGACCAGACAACATTTCGACGTCAACCCCAAATACGGCGCTGATTGACGCAAGGACCCGGGACGCCAACTGCGGCACGGCACGCTGAGGCTCTCTCGACACGAGCCGCGTCGCCCCCTCCACGGTACTTCTGGGAATTTGTGACCGTTCACCTCGCGCAACCGGGTCATTCCCGATCGCCAACCCTGCTCGACGTGCCGGACGCACGGCAGGGTCTGACGCCGGAGGTTGCCGTCCTATCGTCCCGGCCGCCCTTAGCCTCAGGAATGCTCCCTCAAGGTCACGAACGCTACCTCCCAGACGGTGCGCAAGGTGTACCAGCGCCTCATCAGGAAGCGAAGGAACGACGCCCGCCGCACGTGCCCGCAGGATTGCAAGCCTAGTCTCGTGGTCCGGCGGGGGCAATGGGGCAACAAGTCCTGACCCGAGGCGGGACACGAGTTCCGGTTCAGCTAAAGTCAAATCGCCAAGAGACGCGGGTGTAGAAACCACGACTTGGCTCCCGGCATCCAGGGCACCGCAAATCAGTTGTGTGGCGACAGTGCGAGGAATGGGACCAGACGCCAAAGCGACATGCAGATCATCAACGAGAACCGCCGATGCGCGTCGGCCCCAGCGACGGGCACGCGCGGAGGCCTCACCCAAGTCATATCCGTCAAGCCCAAGGTCACTCACGATCGTGTGCCCGTTAAGGAAGAAGCAGCTTGCAGGCATTGCGGTTGGTTTCGTTTCGTGTGGGACGAAGTCCCCATTTCCGGCGACGCGCCGCCCGGCGGGATCAACATCCCTGTCCCGATCATCCAGCCACATGGAAGCAATCGCGCCAATCAAGTGAGACTTGCCCGTCCCGGTTGGCCCAACGATCGTGAGCGGGTTGTATTCCCGCCCCGGTGCCAATGCGACGGCCCGCGCAGAGGCAAGCGCAAATGAACACGTTGGCCCAGAAGTAAATGTCGCAAACCGCCATCGCTTGTTGGGTCTCGTTCCAACAAGGCCCCGAGCATCGATTGGCGGTCCATCCAGACCCGCGCGTAAAGGCTCCTCTGAGTGGTTATGAGGCGCGATCACCTGAACAATTGGTTGAACCGCGATATCATCTTGTCCATTGACTTGATCTGCCGACCCTGCATCGGTTGCGACTGGACTGCGTTCTTCCGCAACTGTCGACACGGTCGGTGAAGTGCGAACCGCAGCCGATCTCGGCGCACCCGTGACTTCAACTTGAACTCGGACGGTCCCACCGAAAACCCTCGTCCAGGCTGCCTCGAGCGCTCCAAGGCAGTCCTGCCGGACCTTGTTCTGGGCCAACCTGTGCGACACGCCGACCACAATTTCCGTGTCAGTATTGACGCTGCCGGATGACACGGAAACGAGGACCGAGTTGACAAGCCACGACGAATACGTCGCGCGAGATACCGTCCGATCACATTCGACTACCGCAAGGACTTGAGACCACGTGGTTGCAAGCACCGCAACCGCATTCCGACCCCTCGGCTCTTGGCTGCGAGAACCAGGATGGCCCACTGGTAATTCGTCTTCACTCGCGATACCAGCAGTCCGAGTGACTTCGTGTAGTCTCTCGTCTCGATTAGTCATGGCGGTCATATGCCTGGATCGTTTCCAATGACCGCCCTGTAACGGCACTCTGTGCGTCCTGGCGCGACCCAAGCCGTGCGGAACGGCGCGCGTCGGCAATTTCAGATTGGCCCACGTTGGGAACGGACGGCTACGCGTTACGTTGCGTTGATGCTGAAAAAATGCCCGCTATTTGACCCCGAGGTCTCCGAGAAAAACACGAAAGACAGCCGATTCCGGGAAACCCGAAACCGGGGAGTGATGCACGATTTCGAACCGGTATCCGATACTCGCTGCGATGACCGCGCCCACGAGTGACGAGAGAGATGCACAACGCGATGACGCGGTCGCGACCCCTGGGGCCGATCCGTCACAACCGGCAAGCCATGGCGCCGGTCCAGCCGTACTCTCCCCTCACCGACCACCGCCCCACCCCGCATCCGTCCACCCGGCACGGATCACCGCGTCAAGGCGCGCGTCGAGCGACCGGATAACAATTGGCGATACGGTCACCTTGGAGACCGGCCCCGAACTCCTTCGCCTCCTCATGTCCCGATACCGTGGCGCCAGCGCGCCGCTCGGAAGGGCCATTCATCCCATGACAACCGTCCCACTCGGTCTCGCCATCGACGCCGCAATCGAGGCAGTTGGGGGGTATCGCCTAGAAGTCACTTCTCTTCGCTACTCCTCGTTCTCGATGGAGGCACCTACCTCGAACCGCCGCACCTTGACCGCAATGGCAATCGTCACCCTGATCGGCCGACGCCACGTCGAAGTTTCCTGCACCGTCACAGAAGGCGAGCGCACGATCCTTCTGGGCACTTTCGGCCTCGTACGGGTCGTCCACGGGCGCGCCTCTCGCCTCACGGACGTCGTCGGCGCGCCGGATGGTCATGGCGAAGCGCCCAATCCAAAGTGAGGAACTAATCATGAGTCGTCTCGTTCTGGTAACCGGCGGGGCCGGGTTCATTGGATCGCATACAGTCGACCTCCTTGTCGCCCGGGGCGATACCGTCAGGGTGTTGGACGCACTCATCGAACCAGTCCACCAGGCAGGCACTTGGCCGGCATACCTATCGGAAGGCGTTCAGCGGATACACGGGAACGTCGAGGATCCGGCAACGCTACGGCACGCCCTCGACGGGGTAGACGCGGTCATTCACCTCGCCGCCTACCAGGACTACTTGCCCAATTTCAGCAAGTTCTTTCATGTCAACGCCGCTGGAACGGCACTTCTCTATGAGCTTCTCGTCGCTGAACCAATCCTTCGGCGTAACCTCCAGAAGGTCGTGGTCGCGACGTCCCAGGCGGTTTTTGGTGAAGGCCGGTATCTCTGTCCGGTCCACGGTGTGCAGTTCCCCGGGCAGCGCACTTCGGCACAGTTGGAAGCAAGCGACTGGGAACCACGATGCCCGGTCGGCGGCGAATCCATGGTTCCCCAAGCCACTCGCGAGGACGACCCCCCACGACCACATAACCAGTACGGCATCTCCAAGTTATCGCAGGAACTGATCGCGCTCAATCTCGGAGCGCGGTACGACATTCCGACGGTCGCGATGCGCTATAGCATCACCCAAGGCCCTCGGCAAAGTTTCACGAACCCGTACTCAGGCGCACTCAGGATCTTCGTGCAACGCGTACTCCACGGACGATCACCAGTGGTCTATGAGGATGGCATGCAATTGCGTGACTACGTTTCCGTGTGGGACGTAGCGCGGGCTAACCTGCTTGCGCTTGACGATCCTCGGGCCGACTTCCGCGCCCTGAACGTGGGCGGTGGCCAGGCAATCACCGTGCTTGACTACGCGCAAGTGGTCTCCAGAGGTCTCCGGGTGCCGGTGACAACGGAAGTGCCAGGCCGGTTCCGTGTCGGCGACACGCGACACATCCTGTCAGACATCTCAGGCCTCCGGGGCCTCGGTTGGGAGCCGGTGCATGCACTGGAAGAGGCTGCCGCCGCGTATGCGACGTGGGCCCAAGGTCAGGCTGGGTTCCGGGACTACTCCGAACAGGGCTTCCGCACGATGACCGACCAAGGGGTGTTGCGCGATACCCACTGAGCATCATCCTGCCCCCTCGGGTCACAAGTCAACCCGTTGAAACGAAAGCTCTCAGGGCGTAGGCCCACAACTGCACACGTCTCAATGCTCGCTTCGATCGCGGAAGGCGGTTTGCCTCGCCCTGCCTGGCCAGTGCGGCGATCGTCTGATCAGTGGAGAGACCGGCTAAATGCATCGACCTGCAGAAGGTCCAGAGCCAATCCGGATTGAACCAGGTTTCCCTTGAGACGCGGTCCACAACCGGTCGTAGGCGTTCCAAATCCGGCAGGGTTGCCAAATCCGGGTTCGCCTCCTGATAGCCGGTATCCCGCGTCATTGCGAACCGGACCCCACCGACAAGACTGACCCCCATTACGACCCCGGCGAAGATCAACGACGACGCAATGGCAGCCGTAGGCGCAATCGAGCAGCATTGGCCGAAAAGCAATGCGTACGCGCCTTCACGAACGCCAAACCCACCGAGTGAAACCGGCACCAACTGGATTGCCGAGATAACTGGAATGAGGACAAAACAGACCCCAAGGGAAACCGGTGCTCCCACCGCCTGAAAGCCCGCCCACGCCACCGCGACCACCAATGCCTGAAACATCACCGACAAGGCAAAGACCGCGAGCACCGTCCACGGGTCCGACAAGGTTCGCCCGAGCGAGGCAACGCTCCGTGCGATTGACCCGCGCCTGCCCGACTGTCCAAGGCGTCCGATCAAGTAGCTCCGGACCTGTGGGATCGAAGAAAGGGCGGTCAGTGCAATGAACCCGAACATCACCCCGCCGACACCCGAGCCGACAATACCGACAAGGTCCTGTCTCACAAGCAGGGCGACCGACGCCGTTGCACCCAGCGCAAGGCCAGCAAGCAACCTCTCTCCCGCGATCGAGGCAACCACAACCCCGAGGTGCCCGGTATGACGGCCGATTGCGTGAGCCCGGGCAACATCACCTCCGATATTTGAAGGCAGGAAATTGTTAAAGAAGAGACCGACCAGATAGGCATCCGAGAGGCGCACCAGACTGACATCCTGATCGACTGATCGAAGCAGAAGTTGCCACTTCCACGCACTGACGATGACTGCCGCGATCGTCAGCAAGGTCGCTAACCCGGTTGCCAGTGGATCGGCATCCGTGACGGTTTGCCAAATGTCACCTGCGCCGAGTTGCCAGAAAAGCGTCCCCAGAAGCGCGATGCTAATGATTGGGCGGAACAACGCAGGGCCCAGCTTCCGTGCCGATGTCACTTCCCATTGCCCAGATGACCGAGTTCGGACGCACCCACAGGACCAGTGCCGTTTTCATCGCCTGCAACTGTGTCATTGGCCCGCCGGGTAGGTGGTTTCGTCCTCCTGACGGTTGCGAATAACACTCCAAGTAACCCGACTGCACCGCAAACCCACAAGCCAACGCTGACGTCGGCCACCAGTTGATTGCCGATCGCAGAGTACGCAATCGTCGCCGGCGCCTGACCGACCCCCGTTGCGAGCATGAA
>SXGT01390377.1_pt1 | contig 32748 bp, 25 predicted proteins | sample 3176221 | NCBI WGS metagenome assembly SXGT01 (sample SAMN11356862, study PRJNA531348) | freshwater metagenome | isolation source: freshwater sample F1-120 | place: China: Fuxian Lake, Yuxi | collected 2017-12-25
CCGGTGGACTCGGGGAGGGACTCCGCCACACCTCCGGTGGACTCGGGGCGAGACTCCGGCCCGCCCCCGGCCAACCCCGGGGTGGTGGGCAACGACGGGCCCGCGGACTGGGACGCGCTCGCCGCCTCCGAAAAATTGAAGGTGAGGACCTTCCGCAGCTTCTTCTTGCATCAGTCCGTCGGCGGAGATCTGGAGGACGGCAGCCAGGCGGTCGGCTACAGGTTCTCCTACGTCACCAGCGGCTCGACGAGCCTGTCCGCGGGCCTCAACGGCGGGCTGTTCTCCTCGAGCAACGGCAACCCCACTGGCAAGATCAACGAGTTTCGCAACATGGCAATCGCGAACGCGGGCAACCTCCGCGTCGCCATCATGAAGTTCGGATATGCCGATGTCCTGTCCGGCTCGCTGGCGGGGGCGCAGAACAACTACCTGACCGCGGTCAACGCCGTCAAGGCGCAGGGCGTCCGGGTGCTGCACGTCACGCCTCCCTTCGTCTACAACGTGCCCTCCGAGAACGCGCCCAAGATGCAGATGCGCACCTGGATGATCGCCACGTTCGCGAGCGACGTGATCTTCGACCTCCAGGACATCGAGAGCACCCAGCCGGGGACCGGCACCCGCTGCGAGCGCGGCGGCTCCTGGGAGATCTGCAACTCGATACGATCCACCAGCGGCTGCCCCAGCCTGAACCAGGGAGTGGACTCCGCGTCGGGCCAGGGCCACATCTGCTATAATCCCCACGCCCAGCGGATCGCCAAGGCCTTCCTCTACTCCATCTACCGGGCAGGCAACTAGCGGAGGGTGGTATGAGGGGCCTCCCATGGCCGCTCTCCTCGACCTTTCCGCTGTTGCTCAGGCCACACTCCTCCGTCGACGCGAGCTCTCGTCGGAGGAGCTCGTCCGCCTCTACCTGGACCGGATCCAGCGCCTGAACCCGGTGCTCCACTCCTTCGTGGAGATCTTTGCCGACGAGGCGTTGAAGGAAGCCCGCACCAAGGATGCGGAGCTGGGGAAGAAGCGCGCAGATCTCCCGCCCTTCTTCGGGGTGCCCTCGGCCATCAAGGACATGAACCTGGTGCGCAGGCACAGGACCCGCTTCGGCTCCAGGGCCGGCAAGCTGGGCTGGTCTCCGGTGGACGACAGGACCACGGCTCGGATGCGCGAGGCCGGCTTCGTCTTCCTGGGCAAGCTGGGCACCTCGGAGTATGGCGCCATGCCCATCACCGAGCCCGACATCCACCCGCCCTGCGCCAACCCGTGGGCGCTCACCCGGACGCCGGGGGGCTCGAGCGGAGGCTCGGGGGCGGCGGTCGCCGCGGGGCTCGTGCCCATCGCCCAGGGGAGCGACGGAGCCGGCTCCATCCGCATCCCCGCGGCCTTCTGTCACCTCTACGGCCTCAAGCCCGCTCGAGGCCGGCTACGCAACGCCTTCATGCTCCCCGATGAACATGTACTCTACACGGATGGCCCTCTGGCCCGCACGGTGGACGACGCCGCGGCCATGCTGGACGCGATGGCGGGGATCACGGTCGGCAAGCCTCACTGGGCGCCTCCTCCCCCGAGGCCCTTTGGCGAGCTGGCCAGGGAGGCCCCCTCCAGGCTGACCATCCGCTTCGCCACCCGCGTCCACCTGGCCGACACCCACCCCGCCGCTCGGGATCTGGTGCTCTCCACCGCCAGGTGCCTGGAGGGGCTGGGGCACCATGTCGAGGAGGCTCCGCTAACGGATATCGCCCTGGAGACCTTCCTGCCGCTCTGGCAGAAGCTCATCGCGGACATGCCCCTGGTGCGCTGGGACGACACCCAGCCAGTCACCCGCTGGCTGGCCCTCGCGGGCAAGCAGATCTCCAGGGCGCGCGTCGAGGAGCTGGGGGCTCGCCTGGAGTCGGAGCTGCTCTCCTGGTTCGGGGACGCGGATCTCTGGCTCACCCCCACGGTGCCGGAGCTCCCTCCGCTCCTTGGCCTGGCCAGGATCCCCGAGAGCCCCGAGAGCATCTTTGCCAGGGCCGCCCAGCTGGGGGCCTACACGGCCACCTTCAACATCACCGGCCAGCCCGCCGCCTCGCTGCCCCTGGGCCTGACCGAGGACGGCCTGCCCCTCGGGGTGCAGATCGCAGGCCGCCGCTTCGACGAGGCCACCGTGCTCGCCATCTCCAGGGTCCTGGAGAGCGAGATGCCCTGGAAGGGCCGCACGGCTCCCCTCTACCGCGCCTGAGTCACGCGCACCCCGTCGACGACGCTATCGGTCGGGTGGACGACGACGCGCTCTCCCTCGGAGATCCCCTCGAGCACCTGGGCGAGCACCCCGTTCCTGCGCCCCAGCTTCACGGAGCGCAGCCTGGCCCTCCCGGCGTCCACCACGAAGGTGCTCCACCCCTCGCCGCTGCGGAAGAGGGCCCCGTCCGGCACCACCAGGGCCCTTGACTCCTCCCATACCAGCACGCGCGCCTCGACGCGGAAGCCGTCGCCCAGACCCTTCCAGCGCTCCCGGGGCTCGTCCAGATCGATGATGGCGTTCACCCGGGACTCCTCCACGCCAAGCGCTGACACCTTGACGAAGGCCGAGGGCTCGATGCGGCGGATGTGCGCGGCGAGGGGGTCGCCGCCCCAGCGCTCGATCGAGACGTGCGCGCCGGGCAGGATGTGGAGCGCGTCGGTGGTGAGCACGTCGACCGCGATCTCGAGGGCCGAGGGATCGCCGATCTCGACCAGGGGCGCGCCGGCGGCCACCACCCCCTCGCTGCCCTGGAGGACGCGGAGGATCACGCCGGCGGTGGGCGACGTCACCTCGAACTGCTCGTCGTCCCGCGAGGGGCGGCCCTTGCCGTGCTGCGCGGCGGCCCTCGCGCTGCCGAGCTCGTGCGAGGCGATGTCGGCGCCGAACCTGGCCGAGGCCAGCTCCTCGGAGCGGGCGCGCACCCCGAGCTCCGCCCGCTCCAGCTCCACCGGGGGCACCGCCAGGCTCCTCACCAGATCGCGGGTGCGAGAGAGCTCTTTCTCGGCCGAGTCGAGCGCGATCCTGGCGCGCTCGATGGCGGAGCGAGACTGGAGCACCGCGGCGTTGGCCGCGGCGACGCGGGCGTCGGCCATGGCGTGGGAGCGAGGATCGAAGAGCGGAGGATCCGCGGGGAGGATGCGGGCCACCACCGTGCCCTTGACCACCGGATCCCCCGCGCGAAGCTCGATGCGCGCCACGCGCCCGGACAGGGGCGCGCCCACCACGTACCTGTCCTTGACGCGGGTGCGGCCGTCCTCGTCCACGGTGATCCTGAGCGGGGCGCGGCGCGCGGCCTCGCTCTCGACGGGGAGAGGCTTGGGGAGCCAGGCGTAGACCAGCCCCCCCGCGGCGCCAGCGACGAGCGTGGCGGTGATCGATCGCTTGAGCCAGCGGGAGGGGCGTCGGGGAGAGGGAGGGCTGTTCATGGTCACTCACGGGTCTTGAGGACGGCGACGAGATCGAGGCGATCGAGCTGGCGACGCACGAAGAGCGCGCTCGCCGAGGCCGAGGCGAACACGATGGTCACCGCGTAAGCGTAGGTGCGCGCTGTGATCAGGATCGGCATCCGGAACTGCTCGGTGTCGACCCCCAGCATCATGGCCTCGGCGAAGACGCGGCCCAGCGGGAGCCCGAGCGGAACGGCCAGCACCACGCTCACGGCCAGCTCTCCGAGCAGGATCGCGGACACCTCGCCCCGGGTGAAGCCGAGCACCCTCAGGCTCGCCAGCTCCCGGCTCCTCATGGAGAGGGCGACCCGCGCCGTGTTGTACACGATGCCCACCGAGATGATGGCCGCGAAGACGGTGAGGAGGGCCGAGAAGAGCAGCATGCTCTCGGCGGTCTGCTTTCGGAAGGTCTCCACCACGTCGGCCCGACGTCCGATCCCCATGATCCCCGGGATCTTCTGGAGGCGCCGCTCCAGCCCCGCGCTCTCCTCCGGATCGAGCACCAGGTAGACGGAGGAGACCGCGCGCTCCTCGCCCAGACTCGCCGAGAGCCGATCGAGATCCATGGTGGCGCCCAGCCCCATCATGTCGTCGACCAGGGCGGTGACGGGGAGGCGAAGCTTGCGGCGATCCCCCGTGAGCACCTCGACGTCGACCCGCTCGCCCTCGCGTAGCTCGAGCACCTCGGCGAGCTTCCTGGAGAGCATCAGCCCCTCCTGCGGGGGCGCGAGCACGCGGCCGTGCACGTCGACCACGCGCCGGAGGGTCGCGTCGCGAGGCTTGCCGGTCAGGCTCCCCTCGCGCAGGTGGTGGCGGCTGCGGAAGCGCACCGGCACCGAGCGCTCGGCCTCGAGCAGCCGCACGCCTGGGAGGGTGCGCAGCGCGCCCAGCTCGTGGGGGGACACGGCGCGCTCCAGCTGCACGCTCAGGTCGTCGCGCACCCCCCGCGCGAACTGCACCTCCATGAAATATCCGATGACGTCGCTCGAGAACATCCCCAGCACCAGCACCGCCATGGCCATGGCGATGCCGAGCGACGCCATCGCTGTGCGGAGAGGCCGGCGGAGCACGTCGCGGAGGATCATCCTGGAGGCTGTGCCCACCAGCCGGAAGAGGCCCAGCCTCTCGGCCAGCGAGGAGCCGTAGACCGGAGGGGCCGGCGGGTTCATGGCCTCGGCGGGGGGCAGCCTGGCCACGCTCCGCACCGTGCGCAGCGCGCCCGACGCCGCGGCCGCCACGCTCACCAGGACGGAGGTGGCCACCAGATCGGGCTCGAGGTGGAACTCCAGATCGGGGAAGCGGAAATAGGGGGTGTACATGGCCGTCCAGCTCCGCCCCACCCACGCGCCCAGCGGCACCCCCAGGAGCGAGCCCGCGAGCACGATCGCCCCCATCAGCTCGAGGTAGTGGACCGCGAGCACGCGGCCCGTGTAGCCGAGCGCCTTGAGCACCGCGATCTGCCCTCGCTGGAGCTCCACCAGGCGCGCCAGCACCACGTTGAGCAGGAACGCGGCCACCGCCAGGAAGATGGCGGGCACCACCAGCCCCAGCCCCCTGAGCTGCTTGAGCTCGCCCTGCACCATCCGGTTGGAGAGCTGCTTCTCCAGCGGGACGGCGCCCCGCCCTCCGTAGGGCTCGAGCAGCCGGTCGACCGAGGCGACCACCGAGCCCTCGGACACGCCGGGCCTCAGGCGGACCGCCACGTCGTTGAAGCTGCCCTCCATGCGGAACGCCGCGGAGAGCGCGCCGCGCGCCATCCAGAACACGCCGAAGCGCCGATCGTCGTTGGTCATCATGGCGCCGGACATCACGAAGACGTACTCGGGCGACATGGCGGTGCCGGCGATCCTCATGTCGTGACGGCGCCCGTTGAGCACCACCGGGATCACGTCGCCAGGCTCCAGGCGGTTGGCCCTGGCGAAGGGCTCGCTCACCAGGATCTCGTCGGAGCGCGCCGGATCGACCGTGCGCCCGCTCCGCAGGAGCACCCCGTTGAGCGGGGGCGCCCCGTGCCCGGGGAGCGACACCACGATCCCGGTGGCCGCCTCGGCCTCGCCCTCGAGCGGGAAGGTGGCCCGCTCGACCACCCGGGTGTACACCGAGCCAACGCCGGGGATCTCCTCCAGCCTGCGCGCCGCGGTCTCCGGGGCTCGATCGAGCGTGGCGAACACGTCGGCCATGCGCTCCCGCTCGTAGTAGCGAGCGCAGGAGCCGGCCAGCGAACGCCAGGTGCCCACCGCCGCCACGTAGCTTGCCACGCCGCACGCCACGACCAGCGCGATCGTGAAGAGCTGCCCCTTGAGCAGGACCAGATCGCGGAGGAGCTTGCGGGTGAGCGCGGTCACCAGACGATCTCCGAGGAGCGGAGCTTGTGGGCGTTGCGGGTCTCCTCCTTCACGGCGCCGCCGGAGAGGGTGATCACCCGATCGGCCACCGCCGCGATGGGGGCGTTGTGCGTGATGATCGCCGTGGTGGTCCCGAGCTCGCGGTTCACCTGCTCGAGCACCGAGAGCACGAGCCGCCCGGTCTTGTAGTCCAGGGCCCCGGTGGGCTCGTCGCAGAGCAGCACGTCGGGGCGCTTGGCCACGGCCCGGGCGATGGCGACCCGCTGCTGCTCCCCGCCCGAGAGGTGCGCGGGGAAATGATCCATGCGATCCTCGAGCCCCACGAGCGCCATCACCTCGCCGGGATCCATGGGATCTTCGGCGATGTCGGTCACCAGGGCCACGTTCTCGCGCGCGGTCAGGCTCGGCACCAGGTTGTAGAACTGGAACACGAAGCCGATGTGCTCTCGCCGGTAGCGGGTGAGCCTGGCCTCGTCGGCGCGCTCCAGCGGCTCATTCCTGTAGCTGAGCGTGCCGCTCGTCGGCACGTCGAGCCCGCCCAGGATGTTGAGCAGCGTGGATTTCCCGCTCCCCGACACCCCGAGGAGCACCACCAGCTCGCCCTCGGTCAGCCGGAAATCCACCCCGGTGAGCGCGTGGACGAGCACCTCGCCCATCCGGTAGACCTTGGTGAGCCCGAGCGCCTCGAGGATGACGTCGGCCATGGAACGCGCAGTGGAAGAAGCGTGCCACGCGCCCCCGCTCCCTTCCCACGGCAGGAGCGAACCCTCACGCGCAGATCTCGCGCACCGCGCAGACCTTGCGGGCCAGAGGCAAGGTGAAATGGAAGCGCGTGACCGACCCGGGTACGCTCTCGGCCCAGATGCGTCCCCCCTGCGCCTCGACGAGCCCCCTCGAGATGTGGAGGCCGAGGCCCAGCCCGGACACCCCGGGCTTATGCGCCTTGCAGCCTCGCTCGAAGCGATCGAACACGCGCGGGAGATCCCCCGGCGAGATGCCAGGCCCGCGGTTCTCCACCGTGACGCGGAGGCCGCCCCCGTCCCTGACCACCGCGACGCCGATGGGAGCCCTGGGCTCCCCGTACTTCACCGCGTTGGTCAAGAGGTTGCCGAGCACCTGCTCGACGCGGTCGGCGTCGGCCCACACGCGCGCGTCGGCGTCCCGCTCGACGCGGACCCGACATCGAGCGGCGAGCTCCGGGACGCGCTCCATCGCACCCCGGACCAGGGTCGGGAGGTCCACCTCGCCGCACTCGAGCGTCAGGCGCCGCGCCTCGATCCTCGAGGTGTCGAGCAGATCCCCGATCATGCGGGCGAGGCGCCGGCTCGCCCGTCGGATGTGCTCGACGTACCCGTCCGACGTGGCCTCCTCGATCGATCCTCCCCTGTCCAGCGAGAGGAGCTGGGCGAAGCCGGCGATCGCGTTGAGGGGCTGCTGCAGATCGTGCGCCACCACCGCGATCCACTCCGCGCGCCGCCGCTCGAGGCGGAGGAACTCCTCCACATCCTCGAGCCGGTGGATGATGTAGGAGAGGCTCCCATCCGGCCCCAACACGGGGGAGTTCCTCGCGCTCCACCACAGCTGCTCGAAGCCACCACCATTCTCGGGAGGCCGGCGAACATCGTATTTCTGGGCGGCCATGACGTCGGTCACGCGCTCCTGGATCACCCGCTCGAGCGACGCGTCGAGCTTGCCGATGACCCCCCTGGGGTAGATGTTGGAGAACAGCTCGAACCCCTCCCGTCCCAGGATCTCTTCCCTCCGGGTCATGGTCGCTCGCGTGTAGGCGTCGCTCACGGCCACGACGGTGTAGAGCGGCGGGTCGGGCCGGAGGACCAGGAACAGCCCGGGCGCAGATTCGAAGAGCGCCCTGAAGTCAGGGGAGGGCGCGAGCACCTCAGCACCGCCCCCGGAGCCAGACGCTCGCCGTGGTGCCCACGCCGGGGGCCGATTCGAAGCGGAGCAGCCCCCCGTGCCCCTCGATGACCGCCGACGCGAGGGCCACCCCGCGGCCCCCCTGCCCTGCCGCGCCGCTCGGCCGACCGAGCCCGGCGAGGACCTGCTCGGACATCCCCTCGCCCGCGTCCTGGATCTGCCAGAGCACGTCCCCCTCGCCGGTGTCGCGCACGTCCACGATCACGGGGTAGCCTCTCCTCGTCGCCTGGACGGCGTTGTCGAGCAGCTCGTAGAGCGCCTCCTCGAAGGACCTCGGCTCCACCCACACCCGGCCGCACGTGCAGTGGAGGACGACGTCGACGTCGTTCGCGTCGGCGCGCTCGCGAACACGCTCCAGGACCCGCCTCGCGAGCTCCCTGGCCTCGATCGCGACCAACGAGTTGGTGTTGTAGGAGAGCGGGCGCAACTCGACCGTGAGCTCCGATCCTCGCGAGATCGCCTTCTCGACTCGGGCGAGGGGCTCACCGTCCTGCTCGTCGAGCGCGGGCTCGATGAGGCGGACGACCGCCCTCGAACGCAGGCGCCCGGTGTGCTGATCCGTCATGGTCATGGCGATCTCCCTCTCCGGTTGACTGCCAAGATGATGCGCCCGGCCGAACTCGACCATCCTCGAGATCCATGAGAGGGTCTCCCGAAACCATGGGGATGCCGAGAGCCGACGGAGCCCGTCAGTCGAGCGAGGTCAGCCCCTCCCGGATCGCGTACTTGGTGAGCTCGGCGATCGTTCGGAGGTTCAGCTTGTCCATGATCTGGCGTCGGTGGGTCTCGACCGTGGGGACGGCCAGGTCGAGGCAAACGGCGATGTCCTTCGAGGATTTGCCCTCGGCCAGGAGCTGGAGGACCTCGCGCTCCCTCGGGCTGAGCGGCCTCTCCGATCGGGGCTGAAGCGCGCTCGCGACCAGGGTGTCGACGACGACGGCCGCGATGGAAGGGCTCACGTAGGTGAGGTCCCCGGCCACGGCTCGGACCGCCTGCATCAGCTCCTCCGACGCCGAGTTCTTGAGCAGGTAGCCCACGGCCCCGGCCTCGAACATCGCGACCACGTAGCGCCGATCGGAGTGCATCGAGAGCCCTATGACCTTGATGTTTGGCAGCTCCGCGACCAGCCGCCTCGTGGCGTCGATGCCGTTCAGCTCGGGCATCGAGATGTCCATGACCACGATCTCCGGCCTGAGGCGGCGAGAGAGGGCGATGGCCTCGTGCCCGTTGGCGGCCTCGCCGACGACCAGCATCCCCTCCTTCTCGAGGATCGCCCTGAGGCCGTCGCGCATCATCTTGTGATCATCGACGAGGAGGATCTTCATGGCGCTCGCCCGGTTGCTCCGGTCCCCTCCGGGGCCCCGACCTTCAGCGGGACGCGCATGCTCACGCGGGTCCCCTCGTGCGGCGCGGACGTGACCTCCACGGTGCCACCGAGGCGGCGGATCTGCTCCCTCACGCTGAAGAGCCCGAAGCCGGAGCCGGCCGACTGCAAGTTCACGTCGCCCGGGTCGAAGCCGACCCCCTTGTCCTCGACCTCGATCTCGAAATGATCTCCCACGCGCCGGAGCGACACCCGCGCCGTGGGCGCCTTGGCGTGCTTGAACACGTTGACGAGGAGCTCCCGCACCGAGCGGAACAGCAGGCCCGCCGTCGCGTCGTCCAGGGGCTTGTGCACCTCGTCGTCGTGGAGCTCGATCTTTATGCCGTGGCGCTTCTCGACGTCCTCGACCAGCCAGGAGAGGGCGTCCTTGAGCCCGAGATCGTAGAGCACGGGCGGGCTGAGCTCGAAGGTCAGCGTGCGCGTGTCCAGGACCGACTGCGCCAGGAGCTGGATCGCCTGGTCGATCTCCTCTCGAGGGGGGCCTGTCATCGCCTCGCGCGCGGAGGTCAGCTTGATCTGCACGAGCGCCAGGGTCTGGCCGATGCGATCGTGCAGATCGGCCGCGATGCGGCGGCGCTCCCGCTCCTCGGCCAGCGCGGCGTCGAAGGCCATGTGCTGGAGCTTGTCCTGGTACTCGCGGATCTTGCCCTCGCTCTCCCTCCGCCGCGTGATGTCGTTGACGAAGCTCACGACGAGCGCCTCGCCCTCGCGCACCATCGAGCCCAGGACGACCTCGATCGGGAACTCCACGCCGTCCTTGCGGACGCCGACGAGCTCGCGATCGCGCCCCATCAACCTGGGGGACAGGTCCTTCATGTAGTCCGCGCGGTGCCGGGTGTGGCGCCCTCGCAGCCGCTCGGGCAAGAGCGAGTCCACGGGCAGCCCCTCCATCTCGTCCGCCGCGAAGCCGAAGATCCGCGCCGCCGCCTGGTTGGCGAAGACGATGCGCCCGTCCCTGGCGGTCATCAGGATGGCCTCGGCGGCGGTGGTCAACATCTCGCGGAAGCCGCTCTCCGTCCGCCGGGCCACCTCCTCCGCGCGCTCCCGCTCGGTGACGTCCTCGAGCGCGAGCAGCACCGACGGCGTGTGCTCGATGCGGCGAGCGTTGAGCACGAAGGCGCGAGCGCCGTTGCCCTCGAGCTCCTGCTCCACGCGGAAGCCCTCGAGCTTGTCCCCCTCGCCCAGCGCCTCGAGCCTGGCCCGGAGGGCCGGGATGTTCCACTCCCCTCGGCCGATCTCGTGGAGGCACCGCCCCTCGATCTCCCTCGGGGTCACCCCGAAGGTCCGGTAAAAGGCGCGGTTCGCCGAGCGCACCCGTAGATCGCGGTCCAGCACGACCAGGCACTCCCGGACCGTGTCCACGATGCTCTCGGCGTAGTCCCTGGCCTGCTCGAGGAGCTGCTCGGCCTTCTTGACCGCGTCGATGTCGAAGAAGGTGATCACCGTGCCGTCGATCCGGCTGTCCGACGTCAGGTAAGGGCGCACCGCGAGCTGGTACCAGCGCCCCTCCTCGTCCTGCACCGCGCGGCCCGCGGCGCCCAGGCGCTCGAGGACGTCCGCGATCATCCGCGCCAGATCGGGGATCTGGACGATCGGCTTGATGTCGCCGATGGGGCGGCCGACGTCGCTCGCGACGAAGCGGAACACCTTGGCCGCCGCTGGCGTAAACCGGCGGATGCGCGAGTCCCGCCCCAGGATGACGATCGGGATCTCGACGCTGCTCAGCACGTTGCTCAGATCGTCGTTGAGCCGGGTCCCATCGAGGTTGCGCACGGACATCTCCTCGTTGACCGTGCGGAGCTCCTCGTTGGTGGCCTGGAGCTCCTCCTTCGCCATCTGGAGCTCCTCGTTGGTGCTCCGGAGCTCCTCGTTGCTGGAGACGATCTCCTCGTTCGCCGCCTTGAGCTCCTCGTTGCTCGCCTCGAGCTGCTCGATGACGGACTGGAGGTAGTCCCGCGTCGACGCGAGCTCCTGGCCCAGGCTCTCGGCGCCGGGCCCGGCCGAGGGCGCCGCTTCCTTCTCCGTCGAGGCGCCCGGATCGGGCAGGATCTCCTTGAAGAGCACGACGAAGAAGCGCTGCGCGGCGGACGCGACCCCGAAATAAATGACCTCGATCTCGACGTTCCTGGGCGCCGATCCCGGGGCCGTCAAGAGCTTCGCCCTCCGCCTCGCGCTCCGCCCGGAGCGGGCCTCGTCGACGGCTTGCCTGAGCGGGACGCGGAGCTCCTCCTTCACCATGCGGAGCAGATTGAAGCTGGCCACCCCCGGCGTGGGCTCGAGGAAGGGGCCCGTCTTGCCCCGGAACTGGACGATGGCGAGATCGTCCGTGACGACGACGCCAGGGGGCGCGAACTCGGCGAGGACGAGGCGATCGGCCTCCCGCTGGACGTCCTGGGAACCGGACGGGCTCGGCGCCGAGACGGCGTGCGGCAGCGCCTCGAACCGGGGGTTGGTGAAATCGAACAGGAGGCGCGGCGCCGCCGCCGTGCGCGCGTAGATCTTGTTCTTGGCGTCGAGCTCGGAAAATCCGGGAAACGCCCGGATCGTCTCCGAGGTGCCGAGGACGAGGAACCCTGGGTCCTTGAGCGCGTAGTGAAAGACGGGCAGGAGCCGATCCTGGAGCACGGAGCCGAGGTAGATCATCAGGTTGCGGCAGCTGACCAGATCCATGCCCGAGAAAGGAGGATCGCGCGTGACGTCCTGCCTGGCGAAGACGCACAGATCGCGGATGTCCTTTCGAATCTGGTAGCCCCCCTCCGTCTTGGTGAAGAAGCGCTGGAGGCGCCCTGGCGAGACGTCGCTCTCGATGCTCGCCCCGTATTTTCCGGAGCGGGCCCTCTCGAGGGCGCCGAGGCTCACGTCGGTCCCGAACAGCTTGAGGGGGAGATCTATGGCGCCGTCCGAGAGGAACTCGAGGAGGCTCATCGCGAGGGAGTAGACCTCCTCGCCCGTGGAGCAGCCCGGGACCCAGACGCGGACGCAGGCGTCCCGAGGCCGGCTCTCCAGGAGCCTGGGGTAGACGGATGTCTTCAGGACATCGAAGGTCTCGGGATCACGGAAGAAGCTCGTCACGTGTATCAGGACCTCCTCGCCGAGCGCGTTCACCTCCGCTGGCTTCTGCTCCAGCAGATCGGCGTACTCGCGCAGGCCGGGCAGCCCGTGGACCAGGACCCTCCGCTGCACCCGCCTTCGGACCGTCGAGCGCTTGTAGCTGGCGAAGTCGACCCCGGTGGCCTTCCGGAGCGCCGACAGGATCCGCTGGAGCTCCGGCCCGTCGTCCGCGGAGGGCGTGAGCGGCGCCCGCTCGCTGATGCGGACCAGCTCCCTCGCGATCCGCTCGGGCGGCAGGACGAAGTCCACGCAGCCCGTGGCGATCGCGCTGTCGGGCATCCCCCGGTGCTCGGCGCTGGCGTCCTGCGCGAAGGTGACGCCCCCCTCCGCCTTGATGGCCTTGATGCCCTGGGAGCCGTCCGAGCCGGTCCCGGTGAGCAGCACGCCCACGGCGCGGCTGGCGCGGTCCGCGGCCAGGGACTCGAAGAAGCGATCGATGGGCAAGTGGAGGCCGCCCGTCTCGATCCGCGGCGTGAGCCTCAGGAGCCCGTCGGCGAGGAGGAGGCCCGCGTTGGGGGGGACCACGTAGACGTGGTTCGGCTCCACGGGCGTGCCCTCGCTCGCGGTGCAGATGGGCAACGGCGTGGCCCTCGAGAAGATATCGACCAGGCTGCTCTCGTGCGTCGGGGCGAGGTGGTGGACGATCACGAGCGCGACGCCGGGCCTGGGGCCGAGGTGCAGCAGGAGCTCGGCGGTGGCCGCCAGCCCCCCTGCGGAGGCCCCGACGCCCACGATGGGGAAGCCCGGCGCCTCGGGTGCGGCCGCCGGCCTGTCGGTCGTCTTGTCCTCTTCCACGTTCCCCTAGACTCTTATTAAGAACCGCGCAAAGCCAGACATTCGCCCACGCGGGGCGCACTTTGCGCCTCTCCGCAGATTCTTGCGCCGGAGCCCGACCGCCCTGTGGAGCCAGGGGGCCCATCGAGGTTACGCTGGGTGACCATGGCGCTCTTTCCCAGGTGCAGGTTCGAATTTCTCCTGAGCTCGGGGGTGCTGGTCGCCGGGCAGCGCAACGAGGGCTCGGTGGTGCTGCACGTCCCGGAGGCGATCCCCAGGGCGGAGCACGTCTTCATGGTCTTCCAGAGCGAGGCCTGGGCGGGCTACGGCGGCGGGAAGAGCCGGCGGATCGTGCGGCGCCCGCTCCTTCACGTCCCCTTCAGGGTGGACCTGCCCGAGCACGGTATGCCCCCGGGCGATCACAGCTACCCCTTCTTCCTGGACGTCCCGCCGTGGCTGCCTCCCGACCTCCATGGCAACGACTGCGGCATCAAGCACAAGCTCGCGGCCACGCTGGACGTCGACTGGGCCATCGATCCCTCGTCCGAGGTGCACCCGGCCGTGGTGCAGCCTCCGTCGCAGGGCCATCGTGGGGCCGCCATCCTCCACTCGCCCAGCGGCTTCCACGACAGGCTGGTGCTCGAGATCACGCTCGGGACGCAAGTCATCGTCGAGGGTGAGCCCCTCGAGGGGCAGCTGGCGCTGCGCGCCGGGGCCGACGCCAGGTTCGACGGGGTGGTGCTCACGCTCGCCCGGATCGAGACCATCGTCATGGGTACCGGCGACGCGAGGCGCTCCGAGCTGGGCGTGATCCGCGTGCCGGCCCGGCAGCTCCTCGGCGGCGAGCCCGTGGCCTTCCGGTTCCCCGTCGTCGTGGGCACCACCTTCACCTCCGGGCACATCGACAGCCGCTTCGCGCTCGTCGTCGAGGCGGACATCCCGTGGGGCTTCGATCCGGAGTTCGCGATCCCGATCACCGTGCTGCCCAGGGGCTCCGAGGTGGCGGGCGACGTCCAAGAGATCGCCCTCGGGAGCGAGCGCATGCGGCAGATGGCCCGCTACGTGGCGGCGCGCACGGGGCTCGCCGAAGGGACGCCGCCGGTCCTCGTCCACGGCAGGGAGCGCGCCGTCTCTTTCACGCTGTCCGACGCGCCTCGAGGAGGTTCGCTGGGGGTCGAGGCCATGCTGGTGCACCCGCCGCTGGGCGTGGACATCCGGATGCGCACCCTCGGCGTGCTGGACGGGTTCCGCACCTCACCCCTCCTGCCCCCCGAGCTGGCCGACCAGCTCTTCCTGCGCTGCGAGGTCCCGGAGGGCCGCTTCGAGCGCGAGCCTCTGGACCCGCGCGCCTTCCACCGGCTCCTCGAGGGGCTGGGCGCGGCCGACTCCGTGCGCATGTCGGACAGGCACCTGGCGTTTCATTTCCCTGTCGAGGACGACGCCGACAAGCTGGCGCAGATCGCCTCGTTCGTCGCGGCGAGGGCCAGGACGCTCTCGGAGATCCACGCGGCGATGCCCTTCCCCACGGCGCTCCTGGCCGCTCGCCCCTCGTGGGAAGCGGCCGCGGCCGAGCGAGGAGGAGAGCTCGTCCCCTCGGGCCCGTCGATCGCGGGGATCTCGCTGGGGGTTCGCACGCTTGGCGGCGAGGAGCGGACCTTCTCGGTGCAGATCGGGACTGATTGGGACGACGACGCGCCGCTCACCTGGGTCGACCTGGGGCTGGTGGGCTTCACCTTCCCTGGGGCGGCGCAGGCGCAGCTCGAGGGCCAGGGGACGCACCCCCTGCTCACGTCCGTTCGGGGCGTGCTCCCCCGCGTGACCCACGAGGGCCCGAGCGCGCTCCGCGCCCACGCGGAGCGCTTCGTTGAGGATCCTCGCTCGCTCTTCCCTGCGCTCGAGTCCCTGGTGGCCTGGGTGCTCGATCTCCGGGGGGAGAGGCGAGTGGACGCGCCCTACCGGTGAACCTTACAGCGAGAGTGGCCTCCCACAGCGAGGCCAGGATGCGTGCGGGGTAGAGAAGATGGATAAAGAAGAGAAACGACGGCGAGAGCAAGCCGAGCGACAGCAGCGCGAGCAAGCCAGACAACGGCTCGAGCAAGACATGAGGCGCCTCTGCGACGTCGGCGATCACGACGGCGCGGCGACGCTGGCGATCCGAGGCTACGGTCCAGAGATCTTCGGCGTCCTGGTGGCTGATCACCGGAGCGAGCAGGACGCGTCGGACGTGTTCTCGATGTTCAGCGAGAGCCTGTGGCGCTCTCTGCCCACATTTGGCTGGGAGTGCACGCTCCGGACGTGGGCCTACATCATCGCGCGCAATGTTTCCCTAAGGCTTCGTCGTGACGGTCGGCGTGCAAAGGGAGGCGCGCCGCTGAGCGAGGTGGCGTCGCGCCTGGTGGAGCAGGTCCGCAGCGAGACCGCGGCGCACCTGCGCACCGAGAACAAGAACGAACTGGCCCGCCTTCGCGAGTCGCTCTCGGCCGAAGATCAGACGCTGCTCATCCTCCGTGTCGACAAAGAGCTGACGTGGGACGAGCTGGCGCGCGTGCTTCACGACTCCGACGAGCCGCCGGACGACGAGGAGCGCAAGAAGGAAGCGTCGCGACTCCGGAAGCGCTTCCAGCTCATCAAGGACAAGCTCAAGAAGCGCTGGGACCCATAAAGCCGAACCGGCGCTGACGCGTCGAAAAAAAAGTTCACATCCGGCGCTGGCGGGCACTACCCCCTGAAAGGTGTGATCTCGGCGACCTCGACCGCTCGGCGGCAGGGGACGGGATCGACATGGTATCAGGTCGATTGCCTCCGCGCTCGGCGCTCCCGAGCGCTTCTTTCGCGATGAGCGTTCACGGCCGTGTGACCCACGCGGCGGTCCCTGGCCCCGTCATCGTAGAGACAGAGCCATGAGCCGCGTGCGCCGGCGTTGCCGAGCCACCGGATATGGAGTTCGACAAGGGGATTGATGCCTCTGGAGATCCCAGTTGGGGGTATGCGATGATCAACGAATCATTCGAAAAGGTCTATCGAGCTCATTTCCCCTTCGTATGGCGCACGGCATTGCGGCTGGGTGCCAACAGGAACGCGGTCGACGATCTGGTCCAGGAGACCTTCCTGGTGGTGCACCGGAGGCTAAACGACTTCAATGGCCGCTCCCAGATGACGACGTGGCTCTTCGGCATCGTGCGGCGTGTCCTCTCCGATCACCGGCGTACTCTCCGCCGTAAGCCCTCGAGCCCGACGCCCACCTCCGAGCTCGACCGGACCCACCTCCACCCTCAGGAGAGCGCTCGGTTCGAGCAGCTGGAGGCGTATCAGCTGGTGAGCGTGCTGCTCGATACGCTCGACGACGACAAGAGGGAGGTGTTCGTCATGGCGGAGTTCGAGGACATGACCATGGCCGAGATCGCCGAGGCCACAGGCGTCAACCCCAACACGGTGTCCGCTCGCCTGGGCGCTGCGCGAAGGGCCTTCGAGGAGGCGCTCCGGCAGCACGAAGGGATGGGTGCTCTCGAGGGGACGTTGGCCTCCGCCGTGAAGTGGGCGGTGGGCGGTGATCCGCACAGTGGCGGGGAACGCCCAAGCGCGATCGTCACGAGAAAAAAGTGAGGAGTCACCAGAGCGGAATGTCCCGGCCACTCAGGAACAAGAGCGCCTCCCGTCCTCGCGGATTGCGCCGTCGCACCGGAGCTTCCTGCTGCTTTCGCTTTCCCTCGCCGTCCATTGCTCGAATCCAGGCACCCGTTGGAGGTCCCATAAAAAGTGCACCCCGTCGCTGGTTGAGATGCCTGTTGGGGCTGTCGCTCCCGCTACTGCTCGAATCGAACGCGCGCGCCGACCCCCTCGTCGTCAACGGCGAATCTTTCCTAAATTTCGCCATTCCCTTGACCAGCTACGGGTCATCCACCCAGATCAAGGTCACCGCCGGTGCCCAGCCCAGCCTTGGGCTGGTGCGGTTCGACCTGGCGCCACTGCCGACCGGCGTGTCGCTGTCCAAGGTGACTCTGCGGCTGTGGGTCGACTCGGTGACCGCCGGCGGCACGGTGAAGGTCAAGCGGTTCACCAGCGCCTGGAGCGAGGGGACGGTCAAGGCCTCCTCGGCTCCCACGAACAACTACACGGGCGACCTGAAGGCCCAAGTTCCAGGTGCGCCCAACGGGTACGCGGCGGCCAAGACAATTTGCGAGACGACGTGCGGCCCAAACGCGCCCGAGGCGCACATGTGCACGGCCGAAGAGATCATCCGTACGCTGGCTGTCGACGAGCCGTTCCTCTTCCCAAATGGGGTACCAAATGCCTGGTACAGCACTGGTGCATTCGGTCCAGTTGGAATGAGCGACTGCACGGGCTGGAGCGTAACGACTACCCAAGGGGCTGCGTGGGCGTCGGCCACGCTATCTCCAACGGGTGTCAGCTGCTCGAGTTCTTACCCAGTGATTTGCTGCAAGTGAGAATCATGCGAGGTCACGCCATGCGAGGCGGATCAACCCCTGAGCCCCTCTACCCGCGCAGCAGCGGGAGAGGGGCTCGCGGTACGAGCGCCTATCGAGAGTCGCTTCGACGCGAAGGCGCGACTGCGGGTACAATGGCTCACTCCCGTGAGCGACCCCGCGAGCAAAGACGACGAGGAGGACGAGCCTTCGAGCGGCGGCGACTCCCTTCGCGCCATCGCGCATGTCGACGATCGCGCTCCGCCCTCCCAGAGCGGCGTGGAGGCAGGGATGATCATCGGGCGCTATCGAGTCCTGGGCCAGATCGGCCAGGGAGGGATGGGGGTGGTGTACAAGGCGATCGACGGGAAGCTAGGGCGCATCGTGGCCCTCAAGCTGCTCCCTCCTCTCTATGCCGAGGACCAGGGGCGTCGCCGACGCTTCATGCGAGAGGCTCGCTCGGCGGCGGCCGTGACCCACGCCAGCATCGCCACCATCCACGAGGTCGACGAGGCTGACGGACGCATCTACATCGTGATGGAGTACGTGGAGGGCCGCTCCCTGCGCGCCACCCTGGCCGCCGGTCGTCTGTCCATCGCCGAGGCGATACGGATAGCGCTCGCGATGGCGCGGGGGCTGGTCAAGGCGCACGACAGGGGCATCGTGCACCGGGATCTCAAGCCGGACAACGTGATGCTCGGCGCGGACGGTGAGGTCAAGATCCTGGATTTCGGACTCGCCAAGCTGCGAGAGACGGATCCCGTCCTGGAGCATGGGGAGTCTGCGTCGAAGCTCACTCCATCAGGTGAGGTCCCTGGAACGCTCGGCCATGTGTCGTCGGAGCACGCTGTGGATACATCGGTCGACGCGAGGAGCGGCGTCTTCCCGGGCCAGGACCTCGAGCATGCCGAAGCGCCCTCGCAGCCCACGGATACGTCGGTCGACGCGAGGAGCGGCGTCTTCGCAGGCCAGGACCCCGGGCATGCCGGAGCGCCCTCTCGGCTCACCCAGGTAGGGCAGGTCCTTGGAACGCCCGGCTACATGTCACCCGAGCAGGCGACGGGTCAATCGGTCGACGCCCGGAGCGACATCTTCTCGCTGGGGGTCGTGCTCTACGAGATGCTCTCGGGGACAAGGCCCTTCAAGGGCGAAACCACGGGCGACGTGCGCTCGGCGCTCAGCCGAGGCGCCCCCGAGCCCCTGGTCAAGCACAACGCGGAGGTGCCGCCGGAGCTACAGCGCGTCGTCGACAGGTGCCTGGCCAGGCGGCCCGAGGCCCGCTACGGGTCGGCTCGAGAGCTGGTGAGCGCGCTCGAGGGCGTCGCGGGGCAGCCAGGATCGGGCATCACCTCGGGAATACGGCGAGCCCCCACCCTCACGGCGTCGAAGCGGCGTGTACCCCTGGTGGTCGGGCTGGGGATCGTTCTCCTGGGCGGGACGTCGCTCGTGGCGATACGCTGTTCGGCCCCCTCGGCGCCCACATCATCGTCCAGCCACTCCACGAGAGCGGACCTTGCGAGTTCCAAACTACCAAGTACGCTACCGAACGCGCCCGCTCCTCCCCGTGTTGACGCGGGTGTCACGTTGGACGACATCGGCAGCTCTACCCCTGTCAAGGGCTTTCCCTCAGCCCGCCCCCTACCCTCCTCTCGCCCACGACCTGTTACCACGGACGCTAGAGCGCCGTCGGCGGTTCCGCCCTCCGCCACGCCTCAAGTTTCCACGATGACTCCATCCTCCACAGCGCCTCCAGCTTCCACACCGCAGCAGCCACCGAAGCTCACATGCACACCGCCCAAATATACCATCAATGATTCCGGCGATCACATCCCCAAACCGGAGTGCCTATAATGCGCCTTCGTTCGCACATCGCCGCTTGCACGGCTCTGCTGCTCACCACGCCCGCCGCACGGGCGGACGACAGGCATGTCTGTGCCGAGGCCTATACGCAAGCGCAGGTCCTGCGCCGCGAGGTCAAGCTGCTCGAGTCGCGCGCGAAGCTCTTGGTTTGCTCGAGGACTGTGTGTACTGACTTCATTACTGAAGAGTGCACCGAATGGCTGGCCCAGGTCGAGGCGCGCATCCCTTCGGTAGTACTCGAGGCCAAGGACGGCGATGGAGCCGAGCTCCTGGACGTGAAGGTCTCCATGGACGGTGCTGTGATCGCGACCCGGCTGGACGGTCGAGCGGTGGAGGTCAATCCAGGGCTCCACACCTTCGTCTTCCAGGGTCGTGACGGCACGAGGACCGAGGCCAAGGTGGCCATCAAGGAGGGCGCCAAGGCCCAGGCGGTCGCGATCGTCCTGGGACAGCCGAAGGTCAAGCCAGACCGACTTTCCGGTCGCACGATGCGCATCCTCGGGTATAGCGCGGGTGGGCTGGGCGTCATCAGCCTGGGCATCGGTGGGTTCTTCGGTCTGCGTGCCATCGTCAAGAACGACGAGTCGAAGAACGATTGCGACGCGCAGGACGTCTGCAGGGACGCTGGCCTGCAGGCACGCAACGACGCCCAGAGCGCAGCGGCTGTCTCGACGATCGCAGTCGGCGTCGGCGGTGTGCTCCTGGCCGGAGGGGTGGCGCTCGTCCTGCTCGCGCCCTCGAACCGGAAGGCTGCGATGGTTCGGGTGGCGCCCATGGTGGGCGCAAGTGGAGGCGGGATGCTCGTGGTGGGGAGGTTCTGAGATGAAGTGGAGATGGCTCTTCGTAGACTTCTTTGGGGTCTTCGTCCTTTTGAGTGGATGCAGTCTCGTGCTCGGAATCCAGGACGGCAAGGCTCAGCCTGCTCCGGTCGATGGATCCACGTTTCCCGCCGTCGACGCGGCGGACGCGGCGGTGGGCACCGTGGCGTGGAGGGGCACGAGCCTGAGCGCCGGTAAATACCACACATGCGCGCGCAAGGACGATAAGACGCTCTGGTGCTGGGGGAGCAACCGCCGCGGTCAGCTAGGCCCAGAGACCAGCACCGACCAACACTCGCCCATCCGGGTTGACCCTAGGATCCTCTGGGCCGGAGTGAGCACGGGGGGTGCCCACACGTGTGCGCCCGAGATCGAGGGCAAGCTCCGGTGCTGGGGCCGCAACGATTACGGCCAGCTCGGCGACGGCACCACTGATAGCCGAAGCTGGCTCGGTCAGGTCCACGAAGGTACCGACTGGGCGCAGGTGAGCACGGGCTACTCTCACACCTGCGGGCGCGAGACCAATGGCACGCTCGGGTGTTGGGGGAGCAACGATTACGGTCAGCTCGGCAACGGCACCGACGTCGACAGCTACTCTCCTGTCCAGGTCGGCGTCGATATCGACTGGGCACAGGTGAGCGCAGGGGAATATCACACCTGCGGGCGCGGGACCAACGGCACGCTTTGGTGCTGGGGGAGCAACAGCGACGGTCGGCTAGGGCAGGGCATCAATCCAAACCAACACTCTCCTGTCCAGGTCGGCACCGACCGCGACTGGGTACAAGTGAGCGCGGGCTCCACGCACACCTGCGGGCGCAAGGCCAATGGCACGCTCTGGTGTTGGGGGAGCAACGATTACGGTCAGCTCGGCAACGGCGCCGACGCTGACATCCGTCAACGCTCGCCCGTCCAGGTCGGCACCGACCGCGACTGGACCGAGTGAGCCATGGCCCACACACTTGCGTGTGCAAGGCGGCCAAATCGAATTCCACGAGCCTGCGGGCAGGAGGCCTCGATATGAAGCGGAAGATCCCGGTCGAATACCTCGTTGCCATGATCGTTCCCCTGAGCGCGTGCAGTCTCCTGCTCGGCGGCCTCCCCGACGGCAAGGGCAAGGACTGCACCACGACGCTCACCGGGCTCTCGCTCGCCAGCGCCACATTGTCGCCTGAGTTCGATCCGGACGTGATGACGTATACGGCCGATCCGGTGGTCATTTCGGAGCTTTTTTCCGCCAAGCCAGCCACCGTGACGGCGACCGCGACCACGCTCTGCCCAGACGCGTACGTCACGATCGCCGACGCGTCCGCTATCTCGGGGTCGCCGAGCCCCCCTATCGGGCTGAGGTCTGGCCCGAACAAGATCTGCGTCGTCATCGCCACCCCCGACCGCAGGCGGTCGACGGAGTACAGCGTCGCGCTGACCGGTCATTCAAGCGATTACATCAAGCCCTCCAACACCCGCGAGAGCGCGTATTTCGGCCATTCCGTCGCGCTCTCCGGAGACACGCTGGCAGTGGGCTCGCGTGCTGAATCCAGCAAGGCGACGGGTGTGAACGGCAACCAGGACGCCTCTCAGGATGGATCTGGGGCGGTGTACGTCTTCGGGTGGACGGGGGCGGATTGGTCGCAGCAGGCCTACATCAAGGCCTCCAACACGAGTTCGGGGGCCCAGTTCGGAAGCTCCGTCGCGCTCTCGGGGAACACCCTTGTCGTGGGGGCGCCCCTGGAGTCGAGCGATGCGGTGGGCGTCGACGGAAAGAAAAGGAACAGCGAGCCGGTGTCCAGCGCGGGGGCGGTGTACGTGTTTACTCGGACAGAGGCGATGTGGTCGCAGCAGGCGTATGTGAAAGCCTCGAACACGCGCCATGATGCACAGTTCGGCTATTCCATCGCTCTTACGGGGGACCTGTTGGCCGTGGGGTCTCCCGGCGAATCGAGCAACGCGACGGGCGTCAACGGCGACGATACCAACGAGTTTGCGCGCGGCTCGGGGGCGGTGTATGTCTTCAGGCGGATGAATGGGGCAGCGTGGCGGCAACAGGCGTATGTGAAAGCCTCGAACACGCGCAGTGACGCGCAGTTCGGCTATTCCATCGCTCTTACGGGGGACATGCTGGCCGTGGGGTCTCCCGGTGAATCGAGCAACGCGACGGGCGTCAACGGCGACCAGACCAACGGGTCTGCGCTCGGCTCGGGGGCGGTGTATGTCTTCAGGTGAACGGCCATGTCGCGAACCGTCGCCGAAAAAGCCTCTTTCCCGGGGAGAATGGCGTTCTCAGCCGCTGAGAAAGGCTCTTTCCCGGGAGAACGCCCATGGAGACGCCCACAATGGGCGTCTCCATGGGCAAGGCCTGCTCGTGGCGGCCGGGAACGCGAGCCTCCGAGGGAGGATGGGGCTCTCAGCAGCTGAGAGGGCTCTCTTCCGTGTGAACCACACGATTCAGCAGCAAAGATAGGGCTCTGCAGCACTCGGAGCGCGTTCTTCTGGCCTGTGCAGGCGAAGCTCCCCGTTCCGCGAGGCTTCGCGCTGCGCGGATCGACGATGAGCCCGTCTGCATCGTGATTCACGGCCTGGCGAGGCCCGCGCTGACACATGGTAGGCTCGGGCATGGCAGCCAGCTCGGCCCGCAAGGTTCCCGATCCCAACGCTCCCAACGATCCCGCGGTGGAAGCGGCGTTCCAGGCGGTCCCCGAGACCATGATCGCCGAGATCCTCGACGGCGAGCTCCACGCCATGCCTAGGCCAGCACGGCCACATACGAACGCCGCGTCGGTGCTGGGGGGCGAGTTGCACGGCCCGTTCCGGCGCGGCAATGGCGGTCCGGGCGGCTGGGTGATCCTCGACGAGCCCGAGCTCCACTTGGGCCCCAAGCCGGACAAAGTGGTGCCCGACCTCGCCGGATGGCGACGAGAGCGGATGCCGGACGCGCTCGGTCCTAGCGACGCCCCGCCCAACTACACCCTCGCCCCGGATTGGGTGTGCGAGATCTTGTCGCCGCGCACCGAGGCCACGGACCGGGGCAAGAAGATGCGCATCTACCGGCGCGAGGGCGTGAGACACGCCTGGCTGATCAACCCGGTCACGCGAACGCTCGAGGTCTACTCCCTGGAGACGGGGCGCTGGATTCTGGTCGACACCTTCGAGGACGACACCGTAGTGCGCGCCGAGCCTTTCGATGCGATCGAGCTCCCGCTCTCCGTGCTGTGGGAGCGATAGTCACCCCTCACTTCTTCGGGTCGAGAAGCTCGGCCATCATGGCTGCGGTCTCCTCGGGAGAGAGGAACTCCCCGCGCTCGGCGGCCTCGGCCGCGCTCCGCACGTCCTCGGCATCATCGGGATGGGGACCGAAGCGGGGAGTATCGGAGGACTTCTTCGCGGTGTTCGGCGGGGTCACGAGGAGAGCTTAGCACGTGGCCAGGCGCTCTCGCTCGCCAGGTCAAGACCCTTCGAGCGAGTAAGATTTTGACTCGCCCGAAGGTTCAACCCTTCGCGTCTAGATAAACTTTGCGTACCCCCGAAGGTCGGAACCTTGCACGGGGTCAAACAATGAAAAATTTGCGTACCGGGGCGCGCTCAGGTCTTCACCGCGGCCCTGGCTCGCTCGCGACGCCCTCGACCGAGGGCGTCATGGAGGAGCCTCCGGAAGCCGAGGTGGACGAGGAGGCCCGAGCGAACTCCTCTTCGTGAACTCCGGGGAGTCTTCCTGCTCAACGAGGCCAGGCCTTGCGCTGCTTGAGGTGGAGGCGCAGGGTCGACAGCTCCTCGAGTCCGAGCGCTTCGAGCTTGACCCGTCGTCCCCGGGTCAGCTCGATGCCGTAGCTCTCGCACAGATCCGAGATGGCCTCTTGCATCGCCTTCTCCCCCTTGGCCTCCCCCTCGCGAAGGCCCTCGGCCTTGCCCTCAGCCTTGCTCTGGTCAAGGGCGAGCCTCAGGGTCATGGTTCCCTTGGCCAGCAGCGCCGCCGCCGTTGCTTCGTCCACCTCCGCGGCATTCAACAGCGCCTTCACCGGGATGCTCTTCACAAGGCACTTGCTGTCCGCGATGGCCTCGCCCAGCTCCACCCAATCGTCCTTGCGCGCCGACCAGCGCAGCACCCGCTTCTTGGGAAGGTCGAGGCAGAACACCTTGCGCACCCCTCGGCCCACCATCAGCCTCGCCTTGCGTGTCACGTCCGACAGTGGCTGGCTGTCGATGATCTCGAACACCAGCTCCTCGAGCTTGCGCCCTCCGGCCTTGGGGTCTTTGGCCTCTGGGAAGATGGAGGCGTCGGGGGCGAAGTCGCTGAAGCGGTTGGAGCGCATCAGCATGTCGACCGCCCCCAGGTAGCCCGGCTTGAGGTGGCTCCTCAGCAAGGTGGCCAGGTCCAGCACTTTGGTACCGTGGGGCTGGTCCGAGGGGGCGGCATAGACCACCTGACCTTCGATGACCTCGTAGCGTTGCTCGGGCATGACCAGCCGCTCGTCCACGGGCAGGGGCTCGTCCTTGCCGGGAAGGCGCGCGGAGACCGAGGTGGATGCGCCAGGGGCCATGAGCACGTGACGCTGAGCCATGCCGCCAGTCTGCTCCCGCTCCACCCCTGCGGCAAGAGCTGTGGGTCAGTCGAACTCAGAACGGTATGTCACCGTCCATCGACGGCTCCCACGCGGCATCCGCTTCGTCATCGAGGGGCTCGCATTCCATGGCCGACCATGGCTCATCGCCGTCCATCGATGGCAAACTGTCGGGAGCGCCATCGTCGCGCTCATCATGGTAGTTCACCCAGAGAATGAAGCCGACCTCGCCGAGCCGCCGCATCAGATCACGGTTCGCCCGGCACATTTTCTTGAACCGCCGTCGCTTGAAGGGGTACAGCTTGCCGATCTCGGCCATCAGGATGGCGGCGGTGGCCACCTCGGCGACGTCGCTCGCGCTCAGCTCGCTCAAGCGGTGAAGGTTCTTTTGCGAGATATGCGATTGGTAGAGAACCGACTCGATCTCCCGCATCTCGTCCGCTGTCCTGATTTCTACCTTCGGCCGACGCTTGCACTCCTTGCACAGGTGTACCCGGTGACCGCGGCCAGAGAACCGTTCGTTCGGACGCATTCGTCGGCAGTGACGACAGTAGTGACCCATACCGCTTGGAGCTCCCCGAAGGACATGTGACTCTAGCCGTGGTGAGGACGGGCACGCCACTATGTGGCGCCGACGAGGAGCGTTGAGCTCGCCGAGACCATGATCGCCGAGATCTTGGATAGTCATCCCTCGTCCCCGCCCCACTTCGTGGCATCCTGAGGATCGTGTCCGACGCCGACCTCGCCGAGCGCCTCGCGCGTATCGCCTCCCTCGAGCAGGAGCGGCCAGCGTACGGACGCGAGCTCGCGCGGAGCCCGGGGAGCGAGCCCGTATCCAGAAGCGCCTCGCCAAGCTGAAGAAGCAGGTCGCCGACCTGGAGAAGCACGTGGCCAGGCGCTCTCGCGCCGCCAAGAGGGAACAGCTCACCGTCAAGAACGGCACGGCGCTCCTCGCGGCCGTGCTCGGAGGGATCGTGGCGATCGTGGGCCTGGTGCTACAGGTTCGCCAGTGGCAGACGCCGCTCCGCTGGGTGGAGACCACCTGCATCGTCGCGGAGCGTGGAGAGGATCCTGACGTGGCCCTCCCCAGGCTTCGCTCCACAGCCGCGTTCCGGTGCAAGGGCATGCCCAGGCCAGGAGTCGTCGCGCCCTGCGCCTCCCGCTGGACTACGCTCGTGAGGGCGCGTTGTCATGAGTGACGAGACGGCATTGTTTTGCGGCATCGTCCCAGACCAAGCGGTAGTCCAGCCGGGCCACGCCCCACGCATGAGCGAACCACTGGCGGTATTGCTCGAGCAACATGTCCGCGACCAGAGACGTTCCACGCCGCCAAAGCATATACGGCGCCGTGGCGCGAACCGCGAGCGCACGGCACTCGGCAAAACCCAAAAAGGCTGCCGCGTAACCTTGCGGCCCCTCGTCGCCTCCCGCCCTTCTACAGCGCCCCATGGCGTTGCCCTGGAACGGTGGAGCCTCGGTCAAGATCCGAAGCTCCCACGAACCGATCACCTCCTGTTCCGTAAGCAAGCTGGTCACGAAACCATGGGACAGTGCGTGATTTTGAACGCGAACGGTAACACGCACGACGACACGCCGGGAGCCATGCAGAGGCCGTCTCCCGTGCCGGCTCATTATCTCAGTGACTGGCCGGTAGATCCGAGCTCCATCGTGCGCCATGATATCCACGAAGAGCGACTCATCCGCCTCGATCGCGTCGAGTTGCTCGCGCAAGATTTCGGAGAAGGCGTTCTCGTACCGAGAGCCTGTGGCTCCTGCTTCGAACGCGAACAGCTCGATTCGTGAGTTGCGCCAGTCAGTTGGTTGTGACTCGAGCCGCGGTTCGCTGCTGTGGGGTGGCTGCGAGATGCGATCGTCGCTCCTCGGCGACAAGACCCTTGCGGGCGGCAGAGCCAGCGCTTTCAGCAAGGCTGGGAGCGTTTCGCGATGATCCCGCCGGGCGATGACGTGCCCTGCCTGCAGCTGCTGAAGCCCCGAGACACTCTCGATATGAAGCTGCACCCACTTCGGGTCGTGACCATCAACACCGGAGCACTCGTACGCGCGCAGGGTCACCGTCGTGATACCGACCTTCTTGGCGCATTCTTCTTGCGTAAGGCGCATGCGCTCGCGTGCATGCTTGATTTCGCAACCAGCCACCGAAAACCAGGTCATGACGCCTCCCGCCGAAGCATCGACGAACTTACTACATTGAGCGCGCGCCTGTCCACATACCATGACGCGCCGCGTGGTGTCCGCTCCGCGAGCCTCGACCCACATGACCACAGCGCGCTCATACCAAGTCCATGTCAAGTTGGCCGCTTCGATACCAGATCGTAGCAACCGTTCACGGCTCTCGAGAGCCCCCGGCATGAATGCCGGGGCTTCACGAGTGGCTCTCGTGACGTATACCCGCATGAACGTCGACGAGTTTGCCGCAAGTTTAGACAAAATTCGTAGCAATCACTCGCGGCTCGTGAACTGCACCTCAGGCTTTCTTGCTGCTCTTTCAAGGTGGGCCATGCTCTCGACTGTTGAGTCGCTCCTACGCACCCGAAGAGTTCGGCGCAGGAGCGGCGACAGCGACTGACGAAAGGACCCAGCCATGACCAAGCACCGCAACCGCTCTATTTACACGGCTCTCGCGGGCGCCATCCTCGTTGCGATCGGTGGGCTCGTGGGGTGCCTCCCCGCCGAGACCGACGTAGACATCGGTGAGGGCTCTTCGGGACCCACCGGCGGTTCGCCGGACGTGCGTGGCCAGGCCGGCCCCGCCAGCGTCGAGCCCGCGACCCGCTGCTTCCAGATCGACGGCCGCGAGGTCTGCGTGCAATCCGACGACCCGGGCGTCGCTCCTGGATCGACGGATCCGGGCCTCGTTCCTCCGCCGCCAGGCGGAGTGCCGGCATCCGCCGAGCTTCCTCGCGCCAGGTCGCTGAGGATCGGCGATCAGGGTTCATGCGGCTCCTGCGTCCCCTGGGCCACCCGCTACGGGATGGGGCTGCTCTCCCCCACGTGGGCCGATTTCTCGATTGGACACATTTGGAAGGTCGCCGGATACACGGGCGCGGCGTGTGGACGGGGGTCGCAGATCGACCGGGTCGTCTCGAGCCAGGAGAGCAAGCGCGAGTTCGTCGTCGACGCCACGACCTGGCCGTACTCGGCGAAGGATCCCAGGTCGAGCCTCGACGCCCTGCCGAACGCCAGCGTGCTCGCCTCGAGCGGGAAAGCCTACATCGGGGCTTCGCTCCCCGTCGCGTCCAACGGCCTCTCGGACATCGAGGCCAGCATCGCGCAGGGCTGGCCGGTCCTGCTGGCGGTCCCGGTGTACACGGGCTCGGGGTGGGAGACTACCGGGGACATCGGCGTCCCGCCGGCCAGCGCAACCTTGCGCGGGTACCACGCGATTACCCTCTACTCCTACAACGCCTCGCAGAGACGGGTCGGTTTCGTGAACAGCTGGGGAGAATGGGGGAGGGCCGGCCCCTGGGGGACGAGGGGCGCGGGCTCGCTCTCCTACGATTTCATCGAGAAGTACAGCCGTGGCGGGCGGGCTCTGACCCACCTGTCGCTGAAGGGGGCCGCCCCCGCCTGCGGGAACGGCAAGTGCGAGGCGGGCGAGACGTCCGCGACCTGCTGCCTCGACTGTGCGTGCAGCGCCGGCATGACGTGCCTGGGGGGCGCCTGCACACCGCCGTGCGGCGGCAACGGTCAGACCTGCTGCGCGGGGGGTGCGTGCAGCCCAGGCCTCCGTTGCCAGAGCGGCGCCTGCCGTACGCCGCCCACGCCCGGATGCTCATGCAGGGACGTCGACGGAGATAGCTATTACCCATCCTCATGCACCGATCCCCTGTGCCCGGCACGAACGGACTGTAATGACAATAGCGCGAGCGTCCGCCCGGGAGCTGCCGAGGTGTGTAACGGGGTTGATGACAACTGCAACGGCGCCATCGACGAAGGAGATGCCTGCGTTTGGTCGCTGAGTCTCCCGAACATTGCCCTGGGCTCTGCCAGGGGCGTCGGCCATGGTCTCAGCCTCACCCGCGGCGATCGTGAGTTTAGTAGCCGTGGCCCGAACGTGGTCGTGACGGTTCGCTTCACAACGACGGCCGACCGGGTGTACGCGACCGGCTGTGTAACGATGACCGAAACGACATCGGATTGGACGAGCGGCAATGATTGTTTCCAGTACTACTGGCCGGTAAAATCGCCCGTGGTCCTCACGAACGATTTCGAGGTGCGATACACGGACACCGACCATGGATTCGACGACGCCATCGCGCGGAGAACCTACCTCGTGAGCAGCCCTGCGGTGACCGGAGTCACCTGCGTCGGCGACACGCCGGGGCATGACATTTGCAACGATAGAACCTGGAGCAGCGCCGACTGTTCCGGCTGCATGGTCTACGGCGGGACCTTCCGCGTTCGGCACGCACCATAGAACATCGCCGAAGATCGCGGCTCACCCTCTCGAACGGGTCGCGGTCGTGTGCGTGCGGTAGGGCACAGCGGCGGCTGATCCGGGAGAAGACGGAAGGCGAGCAGGGCAAGGGCCTCGAAGGCCGGGGCAACGGTTGGACGGACGGCTAGAGAGCCGACCTTCGATGGTTGAGGAGGGTCGAAGTCTGGGCAAATCGGTCCTCCTTGCCTCACTTCTCCCTGTGATTTACAGCGAGAGAGCAGGCCAAGCAGAGCGCTCCGCTGACTTTCCGGACGGCTAGTTGGCCGACACCCTCGCCCGGACCTTGCCCGAGGCGAGATCCTTCAGGATGCGCCTGGCCGCCGCTCGGCCGCCCATCATCGCGCCGACGATGCCGTGGCCCGCGCGCGTGGAAGCTCCCGCCAGGTAGAGGCCAGGCAGAGGCCCCCGGTAGCCAGGACGTCCCTTCATGAACTGCTCCGGGGTGCAGGCCAGGCCGTAACCGGTGCCTCCGCTCGCTCCGGTGAAGCGCCCGTGGCTCATCGGCGAGGCGCTCTCACGGAGCACCACCCTGGCCCTGGCCCCGGGGAAGACGTTGTCCAGGCGCCCCACCAGCTCCTCCTCGAGCTCGTCCCTGCGCGCCCGGTACACCTCGCCATGTTTGTAACCCCACCCGTAGACGTCGCCCTCCGCGCCCCACCGCGCAGGGGACGAGGGGACGATCGCCATGACCTCGACGTTGGTGTGGCCAGCGGGCGCGTGGTGGAGGGCGTGCCCCGGATCCTTCATCGACGCGCTGGTGATGTAGCAGCCGCTCACCCCGATGGGGCCGTGGCCCTTGTCGCCGCTCCTGTAGAAGCTCTCCACGTCATAGCCATCGAACTGCCAGATGTTGGAGTTGGACATGCCCAGCTCCCGACCGTCGCCCTCCAGGCCGACGAAGGTCATGAAGAGCGCCGCGGCCATCTTGTAGCCCTCGGCGCGCTTGAACCAGCCCGAGGGGAGGTGCTCGGGGCCGACCAGCTCGCAGAGGGTGCGCTTGAGATCGGCGTTGGAGAGCACCAGATCGGCGCGGACGGTACGGGCGGGCTCGCCGGCCTTGGGCGCCAGGCGTAGGCCCACAGCGCGGCCTCCCTCGACCAGGATGCGCGAAACGGGAGTACGAAGGTGGATGGCTCCGCCCAGCGACTCGATCCTCGCCGCCAGCCGGTCGGCGATCACCTGGCCTCCGCCCTTGGGGTAGAAGGCGCCACGGAAATAGTGCCCGGCCAGGCCCATGTGCAGCAGGGCGCTCGTCTCGGAGGGAGGCAGCCCGTAGTCGCCGCTCTGGCCCAGCAGGACCGCCTTGAGGCGAGGGTCGGTCACCAGATCGCCCAGCACGTCGCCGATGGTGGCGCTCTGGCGGCGGGCCAGGTGCAGGGCGTCAAAGGCGACCCGCGCCATGTCGAGGAGAGGAGGGCGCTGCCCGTCGTTGGCCTCCATCACCCGGCCCACCCGCATGACGGCGAGGACCAGCCTGACATACCGGTCGATGCCCCGCCGCTCGTGGGGAAAGGCCTCCACCAGGCGCTCCCGGTAGAGCTCGAGGCTCGCAGGAATGCGGAAACGAAAATCAGGGAACACCAGGGTGTCGAAGCCGCCCGGGTCCATCTCGTTGTACTCGACCTCCGAGGAGAGCTCCCCGAGGATGCGGGGGATCATGCCCTCCCGGCAGTCGCCGATGTAGTGGAGGCCCACGTCGAAGTGCCAGCGCGCGCTCTTGGGCCCCCGGGAGAACTGCGTGGCGCAGCCGCCCGCCGTGTAGTGCGACTCGAACACGGCGACCGAGATGCCCTGCTGAGCGAGGTACGCCGCGGCCACCAATCCCCCCAGGCCGCTGCCCACGATCGCGACATCGACACGCTCAGGGATGGATCCATGGGCCCGGCGGCGGTTGTCCCGCCCGGCGGATGCCATCGAGGGTGGGCTCTTGCTCGGATCGACGTGCGACATGGGCTCTCCTCCGTGTGAACTCCGACCCTTCTGACCCGGCAGAGGCCCCGCGGCAAGCCAAATGTTGCGCCTGTCCACATTAGGCCGATTTCGCTCCCGGCCTGGTGTAGGGTTCACCCCCGATGGGCGCGCGGAGAGCGGAGGACGAGCCACGGGGGTACCACCACGGGAACCTCCGTCGCGCGCTGCTGGACGCGGCGCTGGCGCTGTTCGCGGAGCGAGGAAACCTCGATTTTACGCTCAGGGAGCTGGCCAGGGCCGCCGGCGTCACGCACAACGCGCCCTACCGGCACTTTGCCGGCAAGGCGGAGCTGCTGGCTGCGCTGCGCGAGGAGGGGCTCACCAGGCTGGCGGAGGCCGAGCACGCGGCGCTCTCCTCCGCGGGCGCCGATCCACGGGCCCGGGTGCAGGCGCTGGGTGAGTCCTATGTGCGCTTTGCATTGGAGCAGCCCATCGTGTTCCGTCTGGTCCTGGGGGCCCCGCAGGGCGACCCCGAGCAGGCTCCGACGGGCAGGTTCGAGGGCAAGGCCAGGGGGACCGAGAGCTACCGCTTGCTCGAGGCCACGCTCGAGGAGGCCCGTCGCGTCGGGGCGGCGCGCCAGGATCTGTCGGCCCGAGAGCTCGCCCTCGCGGCCTGGGCGCTGGTGCACGGGATCGCCTCGCTGCTGGCGAGCGGCCGGCTCCCGGCCAGCCCGGCCAGCGTCAAGCGCTACGTCACCCTGCTCTCGACGATCTTCTTCGAGGGGGCGGGTCCACCTCGCTCACCCAGGAGGGCTGCGGCCCGCTAAGAGCCTGTCCTTGCCGAGAAAGGAACACGGGCTCATCGCCCGTTTCGATTCCCCACGGAATCATCCCACTGTGCGTCTGCGAGGGCGTTCCCCCCTCGCCTCCCCCCTGGAGATTTTTTATTAGCGAGGAGGTTCCCTCCTCGCTCTCCTCCTGCCAGAGTGCCCCCCATGGATATTCTTATTAGCGAGGAGGTTCCCTCCTTGCTCTCCTCCTGGCAGAGAGAACCTCGCCCGTCTTGCCAGGACGTTGCCTCCTCGCCTGCTCCCTGTGAATAACCCCTCGCCTGTCTCTTGCGAGGCGTTGCCTTCTGGCCTGCTCCATGTGAATCGAACCATGTCACCCGTGGAGCAGACGACCAAAGGTGTCCCGATGCGTGACTGCGAGACCGTTCCCTCCGAACCTCCCCTCGATCAGCCGTCGGCGAAGATCTCGTCGGCGGTGCGAGCGCCCACACAACGATCGAGCCACCTCGCCAGGCGCTCGGTGTCGGGCTCGGCGACCACCATGGCGCGCTGACGATCGTCGAGCGCCAGGCCCTGCCGCTCGCAGAGACGAAGGATGGATCCCCCCAGGCTCGCATGCGCCCTCGCCGCCCGGTCGCTCGCCTCGGCGGCGCTCTGCTGGCTCTTGGCGGCGGCCTGCTGGCTCTCGGCCGCGGCCTGCTGGTTGCGATCGGCCATCGCCTGGAGGCCTCCCGGTACTCGTCGAGCGCCCCGAGGATGCGCTCCACAGCCTCGTCGCGCTCGGCCAGGGACATCTGAGACCAGGTGGCCTGGTCGGGCGCGACGATGCGGGGGTCGTCCCAGACGCGGCCCCTGGACGAAGGCTTCGAGGGCGGCAAGCTCATCGAACGAGGATACACCCCCCCACCCCGCAGAGAAGAAGCCGCGAAGGCGACGAGG
>SXGT01850355.1_pt1 | contig 32743 bp, 20 predicted proteins | sample 3176221 | NCBI WGS metagenome assembly SXGT01 (sample SAMN11356862, study PRJNA531348) | freshwater metagenome | isolation source: freshwater sample F1-120 | place: China: Fuxian Lake, Yuxi | collected 2017-12-25
ACCAAGCTGCCATGTTCGACCCGGAAGGCTTTAACGCCGGTGCCGAACGAGCCATTTTCTGGACCCGTCGCCAACTCGAATCCGCCGACGCCAAAGGCAACGAAAAACGCTGGGACTTTCTTGGCGAACTCCCCCGAATCAAACGTGAAGGGGAAATCATGTTCGTCCACGGCTCTGCTCGAAACCCGCTCAACGAGTATGTCTTCCCCGAAGACGTCTATAACCAGCGAAAAATGGAACGTATTTTCGGCCTGGTCGATAAATACTGCTTCCAGGGACATACCCACATCCCGGGCGTCTTCTCAGAAGACCTGATGTTCCTGTCTCCGGAAGAATGCGACTTCAAATACACGCTCACCGACCGTAAAATCCTCGTCAACGTCGGCTCTGTTGGTCAGCCTCGCAATGGTGACAACCGTGCCAGCTACGTCGTCCTTGACGGCAAGACGATCAATTTCAAACGTGTCCCTTACGACTTCAACAAGACAGCTCAAAAGATTTACCCGATTCCCGAGTTGGATAACTTCCTCGGTGATCGCCTGCGAGACGGTCGTTAATCACCTGCAAATTTCGGTCATGACTGGAATTGCTTAAACCATCAAACGCCCCCAGGCGTTCCGAGCGTAGCCCTACTTCTGTTTTTTTGTCGCCCGACTGCTTCCACGGAGGACCCAGGGCGACCTTTCCTTTTTGATATCGATTCGAGCTCTCCTGTCATGGAACAACGACGTCTCATCACTTACGTCATCACCTGCGTCGTCTTCTCATCGGTCTGGTTTTACCTGATCGTCCCGACGTTCTTCCCACAACTGGTTCAAAAGCCTCCCGTCAAACCAGACGCAGCCAATGAGCAGAAACTCGCTGACGGTGAAGTTAAACCAGCCGACGTCAACGCGAAACCCGCAACTCCCGACACCAAACCTGCTGAAGACGGTCAGCCGGCCGCAGCAGAGGTAAAGCCACCGGTCGAAGTGACCAGCTACCCTTACCGTGAGGTTGTCCTCGGCTCCCTCGATCCGAAATCAAACTACTACTATCAAGTCAGTTTGACTTCTAAGGGGGCGGGCGTTTCTCGCATCGAGCTCAATGACCCTCGCTACTCCACGGATACCGACCGCGCCGTTCCTCTGGCTGTCGTTGGCAACAACCACAATCCTGAACTGGCAACCCTCCAGACCAACATCCCCTACATCGATGACCAGCTCAAAGGCAAATCGGGCAAGCTGGATGTCATCAACTGGAAGGTCAACGAAGAGCTCACAAAAGACGACACCGCCGTCTTTGAATACCCGTCTCCGGATGGCAAAGTCACCGTTCGACGCACCTACACCATCCAGAACGGCAAACCCGACGCGCGCGACACCGACCCCACCGGCTACCTGCTCAAAACCAAAATTGAGTTCATCAACCAGTCGGGCGAAGAGATCAAGCTCTCGTACAACTCACACGGTCCAGTCGGTCTGCCACTGGAGAACGTTGATAACATTCAGCGATTCCGAAATCTCCAGTTCGGCATGTTGAATGTTGAAGGGGGTGTCCGTCACGTCCAGGTGACCGCGGGAGAACTGGCCAATCAGTTCGAAGAAGCCCAGACGGAAAATGATCCGAAGAAGGTCGAAACCTACACCGGCATGTTCCAGTTCCTCGGGCAGGACGTCCAATACTTCGCCGCCCTGCTGCACCCCGTCGGCAGTCAACTGGAATCATCTTACATCGAACGCGTCGTTCCTTACCTGAACCTCCCGGGGCGTGACCGCAATCACACGGACTTCGGTTTCACGTTCGAATCGAAGCCGGTATCCGTCGCCAAAGGCGAAACCGTCGGCCACGAATACGAGCTCTTCGCGGGCCCGAAACGCAGCCCTCTTCTCGGGTCACTCCGAGCCGACGACATCATGGAATACGGCTGGTTTGGCTCGATCGCCAAACTGATGCTCAGCATGATGAACATCTTCCACCGTTACCTGTTCCTGCCTTACGGCTTGTGCATCATCATGCTGACGGTCATCGTCCGTGGTGCCATGTTCCCACTGTCTCGTAAGCAGGTCCAAGGCGCTCAGAAGATGAAAGAGCTTCAGCCGAAGATCAAAGAGCTCCAGACCAAATACGCCGACGACAAGGAAAAACTCGCCCGCGCTCAGATGGAACTCTTCGCGAAAGCCGGTTACAACCCGCTGGCTGGCTGTCTGCCGATGCTGTTCCAGCTGCCGATTTTCATCGCCCTCTACAGTGCCCTGCAACACTCTGTTGACCTGCGTATGGCGAGCTTCCTGTGGGTCGACAACCTCGCTGCCCCCGATCACCTTTTCACCCTTCCCTTCACTCTCCCGTTCATTGGAACCAACTCCTTCAACCTTCTGCCCATCCTGACGATCGTCCTCTTCATCGTGCAGCAGAAGATGTTCATGCCGCCGCCGACCAACGAAGAGCAGGCGATGCAGCAGAAGATGATGAGCTACATGATGGTCTTCATGGGCTTCATGTTCTACAAAGTCCCCGCGGGTCTGTGCGTCTACTTCATCGCCAGCTCCCTGTGGGGTCTAGCCGAACGAAAACTCCTCGACTGGACCGGCGCCAACGAGCCGCCAGCTCCAACCGACGATAAGAAAGCAGACGTTGTTAAGAAACCCGGCTACTTCAGCAACCTCATGAAGCAACTCGATCAGGCGGCCAACGACCCACAAGCCAAACAACTCTCAAAAACCAAGAAGCCCAGTTGACGTAGGGTCCGCTGTGCGGACCGTCAATTCGGTATGATTCCAAGAGGCGGCTACAACTCAAATAGCCGCCTCTTTCTTTTTCTGGACAGCTCTTTAACGGTCCGCACAACGGACCCTACAATTCTCGAATGCACCCAGACGACACCATCGCTGCCCTCTCCTCTCCCCCCGGCTCCGCCCCGCGCGGCATCCTCCGACTCTCCGGCCCTCAGACACTTCCGATCGTCGAGAAAGTCTTCACTCCGACTGATGCTACCCGTTTCGACACCGCAGTCTCAAAAGCAGCCCCTCGCCTCCACCACGGCTCGCTGACCGTCTTCGAAAAGTTCCCCCTCGACGCCCTGCTTTACCTATGGCCAGGCACACGCAGCTACACCGGCGAGCCACTGGCCGAGTTTCACCTCGTCGGCTCACCAGTTATCCTCGATCACGTCCTGACGCAGCTCTACCAGTCCGGTGCCCGCCCCGCCCGGCAAGGCGAATTCACTCTCCGGGCCTTCCTCGCCGGCAAGCTCGATCTGACCCAAGCCGAAGCCGTCCTCGGCGTCATCCATGCGCGTGACGACGACGAACTCAAGACCGCCCTCTCCCAACTCGCCGGCGGTCTCTCGACCCAGCTCCAGGCCCTCCGCCTCTCCTTGCTCGACCACCTCGCTGACCTCGAAGCGGGCCTCGACTTCGTCGAAGAAGACATCGACTTCGTCGACCGCTCGTCCCTGATCCTTAGCCTCAATGAAGTCATCTCCAAGACACGCGAACTGCGCGACGCAGCGTCCAACCAGTTCCGTCAGGACCACCCGTTCAAAGTCGTCCTCGCTGGCCTCCCTAACGCTGGCAAAAGTACTCTCTTCAATGCGCTCGCTGGTCAGGACGCCGCCATCGTCTCGGCTGTCCGTGGCACAACGCGAGATTACCTGCGACATACCCTCCGCTGGCACAACACCCAGATCGAACTCATAGACACCGCAGGCTGGGAGCAAGACCCTTTCGGCCCCATGCAGCAAGCCCAGCGACTCCGAGAAGAAATCATCAGCCAGGCCGACGTCCTCATCTGGTGCACGTCCCCCGACATCGCTTCTGACCCAATCCTTGGCCCGATCAACTCAACCCACGCCGACCAGCTTCGACACCAACACGACTCCGTCCTCCACGCGTTCACCAAGTCGGATCTTCTCCCCGCCTCACCCAACGAACATTACGACATCACCCTCAGCGTCCACCAGAAAACCGGCCTCGCGGAGATCCAGCATCTCATCCAACAAACCTGCCACGCCCACCAACAAGGCGAGCAACGACTCCTCGTCGGCTCGACCGCCGCCCGTTGCCGCGATTCTCTCAGCAAGGCCCTCGAACTCCTCGAATCCGCCCTCTCCCTTGCCCAGTCCCGTACCGGCGACGAACTCATCGCCAGCGACCTCCGTTCCGGCCTCGAACACCTCGGCGAAATCACCGGCGCTGTCTACACCGACGACCTCCTCGACCGCATCTTCAGCAAGTTCTGCATCGGCAAATGAGGCTCAACAATAGGTAGCTTGTCTGCCATGCTTGCAGCTTTGAGCAAACATGTTCTCAACGCTCCAATGTCGAGTGAAGCAGCATGTTCACCCCAAGCTGTGAGCATGGCACCATCCGGTCACAGGGCGCAAAAAAAAGAGGTGAAAGCCTGGCCTTCACCTCTTGGTTGATTCTCTGGAATGCAAGCCGCTCTACTCGGCTGCAATCACCATGCGGTTCTCAACATTTCTCACGCCGGGCTCGAGCATCATATACATCTCGAGCATTTTTGCTTTCTGAGCGTCAGCCACAGTCCCGGTGAGAATCGCAGTCCCACCTTCGTACATCTCAACAGCGACAGAATCATTCACTCTTTTCGCGGCAACAAGTTTGCTGACTTGTTGTGGCAGCGGAGCGGAAGCAAACGAGCGCGGTGCACTCGGCTCAATGTTGAATCCGAGACGAACCCCACCACGAACGTCAACCTGCTTGATCCGGCTGTTCAAACTGGAAAGACGCGAGGCACTATTGCGTTGTTGATAATTCGGCGTCTGCATGTTCAGCGATTGAGTCGCTGCCTGGGCATTCCCGACAAGTCCGCCATTGCTTTCAGTGAAACCGACCATATCGTTGCCGAAATCGCGACTGACCCGATCCGTTCCACCAGCAGTTGCATCAATTCCTTGGGAGGCTCCTCCCGTTGCAGAACCTCGCGTCGAGCCTTGGCCGCTTGTGGTCCCACGTGACGTCGAACCAGTACTGCTTCCTCGACTTGAGGCAGACGTTCCAGACCCTGCCCCAGCGGTGCTGCGTGACTGTGCGGACGCATCTGCTGACCACAGAACAAGTAACGTCAAACAGGCAGTAATTCGAAGCATATCGATCTCCGTGAATGGCGACTGGTTAACCTAGTCGCATCGAACATTGACTCTGCTTCAACACCGAAATTGCCGGGTTGGATTCGCAGTAACAGCCGGAATAGCCAGCATTTTCAAAAAATGGACTCGGCTGGTTTCACACTGAACGAGACATCGTCAGTGACCAGAGACATTCTCAGTGACCAAAAACATCGTCAAAACTGTCTGATTTTGCAGGCTCCGAACTCCCCTCTGCCAGGGGATGACCACTGACTGCGGTTCGCTTACGAGCCGGCTCGGCTGGCTTGGTCTCCGCAGGAGCCAGCTGATGTGACTCGAACGCCGGTTCGTCTGACGCCGACGACTGGGAAGTCGCTCGCAGCGTCTGGACAGTGTCTGAAGGAGCCAGTGAACTTTGAGGCGTCAGGGTCATCACCTTGAGTGGGTGTGCCTGCTCGTCCTTCGGTTCCGTGCGTGTTTGAGCCCCCACTCGCGGACGCACATCTGGCTCTTCATGCGAGGCTTGTTCAATCCCAGTCCCCCCTCGCAGAAATGGCTTGTAGGTCTTCGTCATTGACGAGACGCTATCGGTCATTTTTTCATGTTCAATCGCATCGTATTTGGATGCCAGGCTGACTGCATGGTCACCTGGTTTTGGATCGGTGATTTTGGCAATTTTCTTGCCGGACAGAACGATCGTCGACTCACTCGAGAGGACATCGCCAGACAATTCGCTGTTGTATTTCATTCTCAGCGTGCATTTGGCTTCGTGCATTCCCGGACGGGTGTAAGGCAGAAACAGCTGGTACGATGGTCCGAGTTTCCCCTCGTTGTAGTAACCCTGAAGAGCTCCCCCCTTAAATTCATAGATATGAATTGGTTTGGACTGCTCTTCGACACTTCCAACATCGTCGAACACATAGACCTTCAGATCGCCATCGACCTTGATCGGTCGCTTGGAGCCTTGGGCAAAGAACATGATCTGGCCAGCGAATCCGCGTGTTGGAGCGCCTTTTGTACTCTTACCTTCTCCTGGCTGCCAGATCGCCATCACTTCGACGACTGGCAAGCCCTTGTTCTCTTTAGGCTGTCGTCCCATCAGGGTCGATGTCATGGAGAGGGTGCTGCAACCGCTCGAAAGGCTGGTCAAAATGAGTGACAGGACGATGAAACTCTTGGCTTTCATAGACGGGCACTCCCTGGCTTATTGGTTGTCGAATTTGGTGGGCTTAATTTCAGATTTCCCGGCGGCATGATGGTGGAGGGAACATCCGATTCTTCCAGGCGTCGATCGATGTATTCAGATTCCAGAGCAGGTGCAGGCGACATCGTTCCATCTGGCATCATTTCCAGATTCTGGAGAGGAACACCTTCCATCATCTGATTGGCACCTTCTTGCGGAATTCCGAAAAGTGGTCCATGAGCCTTCTCTGCATCTTCGACCAGGAAGTGCAGACGACCTGCTTCGACTTCCTTGATCAGCTCGTTCTCACAGTCATCGCCGATTACGCGTGGTGTCAGGAAAATCAGCAGCTCGCGTCGAGTCGTCGAGACGGAGTCATAGCGGAACAGGTGATTGATGATCGGGATATCACCCAGCCAGGGAACCTTGCGTTGAACCGTATCATCCTCTTCAGTAATCATCCCCCCCAAAACGATCGTTTGACCGGATGTCACACTGACCGTCGAGCGAGCCACGGTGATGTTCTTAACTGGTGCAGTAATCGTGTTCCCGGTGTTGGCATCGACGAAGATGGGAACTCCACCTGTCGTCGTGTAGTTACTCTTTTCTGCGACGACATCCATGACGATCTGACCATCAGGGTTGATCCGTGGTGTGACATCCAGAATGATCCCTGCGGTATCGTAGGAGACGTTCGGGTTAGCAATTCCTGCCTGAGAAATGTTGACGCCATCAACAATCGGGAAGTTCTGACCAACCTGGATCTGAGCAATCTGGTTGTGAACGGTTCGGATCTGTGGACGCGAGAGGATCTGTGTGTTCCGTCGAGCTTGCAGTGCACGAATCAAAAGGCTGACTTGCTCTGAACTGGCAGAAAGAACCAGTCCCCCGAACCCCAGTTCGCTATTCGCACGACCGACGCCGAAGTTCGTCAGCGACTGAGAACCAACCGTACTCGGGCTACCACCAGGACCAAGGTTGTTCCCCAGCGGGTTGCCGTTGTTGAAGTTATAACCAGGTGATCCCGACTGAGAAACGATGTTCTGAGTGGTCGTCTGAATGTTCTGGTTGGTTGTCGTCTGAGTCAATGTGGTGATCGAGTCAATGATGCTTCGATCGAACAGGACCGAATCCTGAAAGCCCAGCTCGATTCCGAATTCATCCGTGTTATCAAGGGCAACTTCGACCAGCAACGCCTGGATGATGACCTGGGCAGGGGCTTTATCGAGCTCATTGATAATCCGCATGATTTCATCCATGTACTGCGGAGTCGCTGAGATCAGAAGGTTGTTACCGTTAGGGTCCGGAACAACGATGACTTCTCGTTGCAGTTGTTCAGTCAGGCTGATGGCATCCTGATCGAGTGCAGCAAGTTCACGTTGTGTTTCCAGGAACTGGTTGATCGCTTCAGAGATCAGTTCCGCAGGACTGTTATTCAGCTGGACGACCTTGCTGGTTCGCTGACGGGAGTCACTCTGGTCGAGCTTCAGCAGAATAGCCTCAACCTGAGTCAGGGCATCTTCACCACCGATCGCCAGAATGCTGTTCGTGCGGATGTCGACTGAGAATCGAATCGGTATCAGACTGCTCGCTGAGTCACGAGCACCTTGAACCGGAATCGTTGAAGAAACCGCATCGGTCGCATCAAACAGCTGTGACAGCATATCCGCAGAAGCGGTCGCATCCGCAAAGCCCAGCGTGAAGACCTTGATAACCGCAGCCGCATCAGCAGGACGGTCCAACGCAGCGACCAGCGAGCGAATCAAAGGCAGCGTACGAGCAGGGGCAATGACAGCCAGACTGTTGCTGCGAATATCTGCAGAGATCCGCAGATCCGACAGCACACCCGAGCGGATCAGTTCCGCTTGTTGCCCGCTTCCAGACAGGAATTCCAGGACAATCGAACGAGCCGAGTTCTGTGTCGCAGCACCGGCGTTCGTCAACTGCTTGGGGTTCAAGGCTTCATCGATCGATTCATTCAGGAAGTCCGCGATTTCCTGAGCAACGGCATACTTCAGAGGGATCAGTTCAATGCGGTTGATCGCATGAGATTCATCTCGATCCAAGCCTTCCAGGATCTTCGCGACTTCGGTCAAGTCTCTCTGAGAACCTTGTGCAATAACCAGGTTCGTACGGTAATCCGCAGAGACCCGGGCCCGTGACTTCATGCCGACGTTTGTCTGATAGAAGTCTTCAATGACCCCGACAGCCGCAGCTGCCGTAGCATTCTTGAGCTGGAACAGCTGAATCATCGAATCCGCTTCCATCGGGCGATCAAGCTGATCGATCAACTGCAGAACGGCATCGAGTTCAACAGTCGGAGAGACAATGATCACCGAGTTCGGCTGCACAACCGGAATCACGTTGACCTTCACCTGATTACGGCTGGTCCGCTGATCGATGGATTGCACCGAGGTATAAACACTGTTGAGCAGTTCTGTCAGCGCTTCGCTGTTGACGAACGACAGGTGACGCAGGTGAATCTCGGGCGTCATTCCGGCTGACATCCCCTCGATCGAGCGGATGATTTCCATAACCGCATTGATGTCCTGCTCGTTACCTTCCAGGACCAGCATGCCAGAATCTGGCAGTGACTCGACCTTCACATTCCCGCGGATGCGGTTCAGAATGCTGTTGAGGTCCGCTGCTGTTTTCGGATCTGCTTGACGTGATGGATCGACGGCCTGGGCAGGAGCAGCTGGCGGTGCAGTGATCGGAGCATCGCCTTGCGGTTGTGCCTGTGTCATCGCAATCGTTTGAGCGCGACGTGGATCTTTCAGCAACTCACCAACCACCAGTGGCAGTTCTTCCGCCATCGGGGCAACGCTCGGAGAGACCGTCATCAGTTTTTGATTGGTCGCAGCCACATCAGCACGATCAAGAATCCGACACAGCTTCGTCAGATCGGCCTTTGACTTGGCATCGCCATCAATGAACAGTTCGTTGGATTCTGTATCCAATGCGATTTCAAATGTGACAGCAGGTTTGCTGTCTTTGGCTGGCGTTTCCACGCGGAATGATGGCAGCCCCATTAAGCCTTTGGTAATGAGTTTGGCATCAGGCTGATAGGCGGTATAGATCTGCTTGGCGATATCGACAGCGCGTCGATGCTGCAGTTCGACATGTGTGTATTTGGCATTATCGGAATCCGTCACACTGGCAGTCTGGACGGCGGAAAACGCGGGATCTTCTTCACCAGACGCTGATCGGACGTAACTGTCTTTCAGTGTTTTCTCTGGTTCAATGTTGGCTTGTTCCGGAGCTTCCGCAGACCGGCTGACTGCTTTTTTGACTTCGTTGCGCTCGTATTCCGGGCGGAAGGAATCATCCCGCAGGACGATCAGAAATTCGCCCTTGTCGACAATGCGGAAATTCTGAGGTCGCAACTCTTCGTTCAGGATGCGAAGCACCTGAGGTAGCGTGTATTTCTTCAGGTCCGTCCGGCTGTACTTGCCGCGAGGGACTTCCGGCATGACAACCTTTTTGCCGGTCTTTTCGCCCAGCGAATCAAGCACCGACTTCCACGAGGCACCAACGTAATTGATCCGCAGTTCAATTTCGTCCTTAGCCTGGGCTGTCGACTTCTTGTCACTCTCTTCGGGCGATTCGTCAGCTGACGAACTCGCGGTTGCTTTTTTGCTCGTCCCCGAGCCTGCCATAACAATCAGTTGATGACCGAAGGTCAACCACAGGCAGAATGATACGATGGCCACACGCGCGTACATGACAAGAGCATCCTGACATCTTGTTTGGTGGGGACATCACCAGACGTGATAAAGAAGGGAGGGAAACTTGAGGCAGACGTGCTCAAAGGAAGGGGGCGTGCTGAATTCGTGTGTGAATTGACGGCACTATCGGTATTATCGTCAAAGTTTAACATTGCCTTGAGAACAATCCTTAATGTTTTTGCAGCCTTCCGATTTTGCCTGTCTTCTCAATATTGCCGCGCAGCGAAGAAAGACTGGAACGCAGAGCTCGCGAAGGTGTGTAGAGGACGCAGAGAAAGCATCCAGATTCAGCGCACAGGCGCGAAGACGCGAGGAACAGGTATCAGAAACACTCAATAAATAATGCTCGACTCTGCGAACTCCGCTACCCTCTGTTCCCTCTGCGTTCCAACTCTCTCTCTTCTTTACAGCGCCGTCCGCTCTGCCACCGTCTTCCCTAACGGCAGAGCATACGTCTTCTCTTCCGACTCCATCAAAACGCGGTCGCCTTCGATGCTCTGAATCGTTCCCTGAAAGCCAGACGCATCCAGCTTCTCACCCACACCCAGCAAAAAGCCCTGCTGAGTTCTCTGATCTTTGAACCAGACCTTCTGCTCTCCATTGATCGACGTACTTCCGAACAGCATGAGCGTCGTCTCTTTATTGTGAGTCACCTGGATCGTGACCGACTCCCGGTCCGTCATGGCAGGCTCGCCATTGTCAGTCACAGTCACTGCAACCGTATACGTCTTGTTCTCCTGATCAGGTTTCGGCGACCAGACCAGTGACCGTGTCGCAGGATCGACACGCAGCCCCTCCGGCACTGTCCCGCTGACGGAGTATTTGAGCTGTTCAGCCGGCGTCTCCAGATCCTTCGCCGACAAAGGCAGGCTCCAAGATTCCCCGGAATACGCAACCTTGCTGCCGAGTTCTTCGAGCGTCGGCGGTGTATTGGGATCGCGAATCAGAACCGTCAAATTGCGAGCCGCAGTTTCCTTCCCGTTAGCGGTCGCCACCTTGAGTCGGACAGGAATATCACCAATCGCAATATCCGCAGCAGGATTCCAACGAATGGTTCCGCTGGTCGGATTTAACGTCATGCCATCCGGTGTCGCCCCGTCGAACTCCCAGGTTAATGTTCCTGCTTCGGGTGAGAAGCCGCTCGTCCTCAAGATGGCTTCGAACGGCGTTCCCCTCGTCAGACGTAACGACCCCGCGACTTCGATCTGAGGATTCGTCCGCACAACCGGCAACGGCAACGAGAACGGACTCGCTTTGACAACAGCAGCCCACGTCTCGCCAAGCTGGTCAGCTGGGCGCGATTCATCGATATAGTTTAACCGAGTCCCACGCGGCAGTGTCCGGTTTTGCTTCCTCTCACCAACCGGTTGGAAAATCCAGCCAGACCCGTCGTCTTCGACGTTAATCAACTTGAATCTGTCCTGACCAATCTGGAACTCGAACGGCAGATCTTCCAGGCGCACCGTCGGTGGCTCAACGCGTGAATAAAGTTGATTTGCTTCGAGACGATCGACGAGCTGCCACTGTGTATAAGGGAGGGGGCGTCGTTTTGCTCCATCGATCGCCATCGCTTCGGCCGTCAGCATGACCTTCATCGGGGCATTGGGCTCTTTTGAAGACGGCTTGATGTCCAGTCGCTCGATACGATGAAACAGCTCCGCTCCCTCAAACATGCTGACAAATCGAGCCAGCGATCCCAAAGTCGCTTCGCCTTCAACGACAATCGAGACAGCAATCGCCGTCTTATCAGCGACCAGCTTGGTATTACCGGGAGTGACCGTCACATTCTTCCATCCGCAATCGTCAGAAAGATCTGTCAGCCACGACTGATACATCCGCTGCGCAACAAGCGGATCAAAGACAAGGCCTTCCTTCTTCCACACCGCCATCTGCGACGCGGCTTTCAGCAACGCCCCTTGTCTGGCGTCAACAGCTTCCAGGTCCGAGCGAAGATTGGCAATCTTCTGCTCCTTATCTTTGAATGGCTTAAACAGCCAGTCCGACAGACCCGCACTGCCGAAGTAGCCGATAATGACAACCAGCAGACCGATCGCCAGATATTTTTCGCGTGACTTCATATGCTTCGTACTTCGTGAGATCGTGTCAAATTGTCCCATGAGCGACGGTGTCTAACTTTGTCGCTCACGGGAGATATGAAGAAAGAGTGATTAAGATCGCGGTGGAGTTGCTGGATCCACTGCGGTCGTCTGGCTGGGGCGAGGAGTCTCTTTCTTCGGACTTGCCGCAACGGCTCGTCGTGAGGGAATATCGAGCTCAAGTTTGAATTCCACGGGATAGTCCCGGTCTTTCTTCGTCTCCTCATCAATCGGAGACGGCTTGACCCGCAGACCCTTCTGGTTGAGTTGCTCGAAGAACAACTCGACATCAATCCGTCTTTTCGCCACACCCGATGCCACCACGCGGGCACGGTATTCACCAGTCAGGGGAATAATCGAATAGCTCGTCAAGAACAGCTGACGCGTCCCTGGCAGCGTTGTCAGCAGTTCGGAAAAGTGATTCGACAGCTCGACCTGTTGAGAGACATGCTTATCAATCTTCCCGGCTGCAATTCCAATCGAATCACGTGCCTTGATGAACGAGTTCCCATCCGTAATCTGTGTTTGCAGGGTGCTGATCTCATCGTCGAGTTCAGCAAGTTTCGAGTTCCAGATCCACGTCCCCACTCCAATCACCAGCACAGCTGCAACGCCGCCGATGATTCCGTAGAGCATGCGTCGATCTTTCTTCGCAGCCGATTTGCGAGGCGAAAGAAAATCGACCTGCTCCTTATCAGCCGGAATCCCCTTGAGCCCCAGTAGCGCCAGTTTCCCGATCGCCGGCTGACTTTCCATCAGGCCTGCGTCGACTTTGCCTTTGAAAGCTTTCGTTGAAACCAGCTCGGAGTCGATGGCAGAAACCGGTGTGTCCAGTTTCTGAGCCAGTTCACTCACCAGGGTAGCAGCCTGTCCCCAGACGAAGACAGGAACTTCATCGCCGCTCGTATCGACGTTCATCAGCAGACGACGAACTTCTCCTGCCAGTTCCCCCACAGCCAGATCTGCCTGGCTGTTTCGTCGACGACAGCTCGCCGCTGAAATCCCATAACCATCATTCCAGACCGACTCGATCCGATGTTGATCCGCCCAGATCACCACGGCCTTCTTGATAAAGTCAGGCTTGGCTGCTGAGACCAGACACGAACTGACCAGAATTCGATCGATCGTTGCGCTGCACAAAGTCGCGACGGCCCTGATCTGCCCCAGAACATCCGACGGCAGGCTCGCAGCCATGACGATGCCCGGATGATTCGGCAGATAGTCAACCACAATCATTTCCGGAGCAGTCCCCAGCTGAGTCGCCATCTGAAACGGCACGACAATCGGGATCTCAGCCTCCGGTACTCCCGGCAATTCCAGTCGACGCATCATGACACGATCACGAGGCAGAATGACCGTCCAGTGGGAAACGCTCACCTGTTTAAGGGAAAGCTCGCGCGCCAGCCATTCACCCAGTTCGCGACTGCGACGAAGATCCCATAAATCGTCCGGCGCAACGAACTCGTGCACCTGCACGCCCATCACGTCCTCACCCGAACGCGAGACTTCCACGCAGGTCACGCGCGGCAAATCCCAGTCTATGAACAGTTCCTGCATGATCGCTTACTTATGGTCAGTGGATGGATCGTCGCACGCTGTCAGATCGACAACATGCGAATGCGTATCTTAGGGCTCAAGTTGTAGGGTGCTGGTGAGGCTTGGCGAACCGCACCAATTGTGCTTCGTGCACCAAAAATATGAATGAGAAAACAGGCTCTAACAAAACACACAAGCCAGGTTTGTCCGACCGCGCCCGAAGGCAGCCAGACAAACCTGGTTGGAATCCGTGTCGAATTTGAGGGTTGTGTCAGTTACTCAACGGACTCGTGGTGCTCGTATCGACCGTCTCCGGCTTGATGACGACGTCTTCATACGCCTTCCCGAGCATCGAGAGGTCGCGCATCCAGATCAACGACGGCTTTCCGCTCGATGCATCAATAATTGCTTCGACGCGAACACTTTGCGTTCCCTTCTCTGGATATCCGATGCTCTGCAATCGGAACGTTTTCGATCCGGTCGTGATGAATTGATCGAGCATTCTCATCTGCTCGACGTTCACGACCCCTTCGCCCATCAGTTCTCCGGTATATTTCCAGTCACCCTGTTTGGCGAGGATTGCATCGACCATCGTGGTCGTGATGTCAGGCAAGCCGGTCAGAACTTCGCGTGTCGCATAGTTCAGGTCGATCCGCCCCGCCAGACTCGCTTCATCCGTCAGGCTCAGCGTCGTATCGATATCTTCGAGCACGCTCAGATCAGTCGAGACCCAAGGACTGGTCAAAGTGACTTCCGCTTCGTTTTCTGTGTACTTGACAGAGGACTCAAAGAGTTCATAGATGCTTGCGATCTGAAACTTCGGCTGCTGTGTGGTATCAAGGGGATCAGTCGTGCCACTGCTATTGGTACTGTTCGAACTCCCGCTGCTGGCTGTCGTCTGAGACTGACCCGAGACATCGCGCGAGTTAATGACATTCACACCACTGGTACTGCTTGACCCGGTCACGGTATTCACGCCGCTGGAAGATCCGCCTCCCCCGCCACCACCAGTCCCGCCGCTTCCTGAACCGGTACTTGTACTGTTCGTCGTCGTTCCGCCACCCCCTCCGCTCTGGGCGGTACTGGTCCCCACTCCGCCACTATTGCTCCCTCCACCAGAAGAACTCCCACCGCCAGAGCCCGAACCCCCGCGACCACCGCCGCTCGATGAGCCTCCGCCGCCAGAACCACCCGAACTGCTGCCTCCACCGCTGGAACTCCCCCCACTGCCGCTGCTCCCACCAGATCCGCTCCCGCCACTGCCTCCCATGCCGGTTCCTCCATCGGTCCCGCCTTGCGCAGCAGCCGCTTGCACCGGTCCGTAAAGTCGATATGCGATGATGTATTTCACGACATCAGCGCTGAAGACACTGGCCAGATCTGTTTCCAGCTGAGCCAGGTCATCGGTGTTCAGATTGATTTTCGCGGTTCCATCCGAACGCAGGTTCGACTCCGCACTCCACAACGTCAGATAGTGGTCAAACCCATAACTGAGCGCACCATCTCCATTATCCGTCGGCCACCGCAGGTCACCATCATCTTCATTGATATCCAGAACGCGATTGTGATTGACGTCCTCGCCATACAGCAGATCCAGCGTCATGCCCGGAATGTTGAGCAGATCATCGAGACTCGACAGCGGCCCATTGCGAATCAGATAGCCTTCCTCGTCAGTCTCTGTTCCAAAGTCTCTCGCCTGCGCATCACTGTCCAGGTAATCCAGAATCGTATCCGCCAGCGTCTCCGTCATATTTGGGATCGCAATGAGAATCTCGCGCTGATCTTCTTCACTCAATTCCGACAACACGAGGGCATTGAGATTGATCTTCCCCCCTTCGCTGTCGAACCCGTAACGCAACGGCTGTCCCGTCACGATATCTTCACCGACGACAATGCTGAATGCCCCGACTGGCCCAGAGCCATCCGTTGACTTCACGCCCTGCTGCGCAAACAGCGCGATGTCATCATAGACCGACGTCACATCGAATTCCGGAGCCGCCATCATCGCCATCGCCACTTCGACGCCCGACTTCGCCCACAGCCTCGCCTGCGCCTCGCGAACCGCCAGACTCGCCGCCTCGCGCTCAAGCGCCATCTGATCCGCATACCGATAACAAACCAGCGTAACAAACGTCAGCACCGCCAACACCACAACCAGAATAAATCCCGGCCGAGTTTTTTGAACTTCTGAATTTGCTCTCGGAAACGAATCTCGTCTCATAACCCGCTCCCTCCGCTGCTGTCACTTCCCAAACCCGATGAACCGCTCGACGTCGATGAAGACGTCGAGCTGGTACTCGACGAACTCGCTTCTCTCACAAATCGACTCATCTCCACCACAAACACCCGCTTCAACACTTTGCCAGCACCTATGGTCGCCGTCTTATCATCAGTGACCCCTTCCGCACCCATCTCCAGCGTCATCTCGATACTCATCGGATAGGCTGCCATCAACGCAGAGTCCCAGTCTTCATACCAGTCGGTGCCGTCAAAATACCGAAACGTAATGCTGCGAACTTCCGGGACGGCTGTCAGTCGCACGTCTCCTGTGATGGTCTCGGTGGAATCGACTCCCATTTCCTGACGCAGAATCTTCAAGCTCGAATTGGCTGCATCGACTTGCACGATCCCCGACCCATCCCCCAGCGGATTCCAGACCACGACTCGTCGTCGCCGCGTCATCCCGGTCACGTCAGTAGTACTTGTGGAACTCGTTGTCACAGTGGCATCAAAAACCCGCTTCCACTGAGACTCCGTCATCACAGCATCGATTCGCATTTCCAGCCGATCCGGCGTCCCGACCATTTCCGACAGAGACGCCAGAACTTCCCCTTCTTGTTTCACGACGTTGTCGGTCGCTTGATCGTTGATCGTCGCGAGCTGATCGGTCAACTCCGTGTCTTCGCTACTTGTTTCCTCCACCGACAGCGGCACCAGATGCGATAGGTCCCACTCAAACTGCCGCATCAGATTCCGTCCCAGCTGCGACTGCACAATCGCATCACGACCCGCATTCTGAGTCCGTGAAACCAACAACAACGCCTGCAGCGTCGCCCCCAGAATCAAAGCCGACAACCCCGCCGCGAGCACAAGTTCGAGCAGAGTAAAACCCGATCGCCTCATGATCCGGATCCTCCCGTCAACGTATCGAGCGAATCCGTTTCCGTCGTCGTACTGGTTTCAGGAGGAATGTAAATCAAACGCGACAGTTCCACTTTTGCATTCTGTTTTCCAGTCGTGTTGACATGGAAAACGCGAACCAGACAGAAGTTCAACGGCAGACCAGAGGCATCCGGCTCCACGACAACTTCGTACGTCCAGAGTTGATCATCCGCAAAAGCAGTCTCGCCAACCGAAGCCATCTCGGTCACACCGCTGACGACTTCATCCAGGACCGATTCCGCTCTCACCAGCGCTTCCAGCTCCAGCGCCGCCCGCACTGCACCTTCATTCCCCACCGATATCAACGAACTCAAGACCGCAAAGCCACTCGCCAGAATCGAAACCGCAATTACCACCTCAAACAACGAAAGCCCCAGGCGAGCGGGAGGCGTAAACCCCCTGTGTCTTTGAACTCGCCAAAACCGCAATTTATTCCGCTGTGCTTTCATTCCCGCGCCGCCTCTTTCAACTCAGGCTTCGACAGCTTGCGGTTCTCATCGTACGGAACAACTTCGCCGCGCCCGATCACGCCGCGCAATTCAATCATCACCGGCCGGTTCCCCGGTGCCGTCAACGTGATGAGCGCATCGCCCGACGACCCGTCCGCTTCAAACGGAATCTCGGTCGACCAGCTCGCCTGCACCCAGGTCAAATCGACATCACCCAACTGCTTGGAATCGAGCGTCATCCAACTCGTCTCACCAGACAGCGTGATCCCTTCACCTAAGGTCGCAGACTTCGTGCCCGGCTCACCTTCGAGTCCCGCAATCAGCCCGGGAACACTGTTGGAATAACGCACCCACCAGTTCTTACCACTGGTGATCGCTTCCCGTCTGATATCGCCAAAAAACGTCAGCGTTGTGTTGACGGCATCTTCGGTCTTCTGACGCGAAAAGATCGCCATCGTCGCGGGGACGGAGACACTGATCAGGACCCCAATGACTGCAACCACGAGAATCAGTTCAAACAGCGTGAACCCGCGTCGAGACCCGACAAGCGGGGAACGCAACGTCTCCGCTCCCCTTCCCTCTCGACAAGGGAAGAGGCTCACGCCAAACATGAGCCTCTTGTCGAAATCGTGTCGATGCACTGCAGAACCTCAGGACGTCAATCAGGTTTGGACGGTCCAGTTAACGACATCATCACCGCCGCCCTGCTCGTCCTGCTTGTTAGGACCAGCAGACCAGATGGCAGGTTTGTCGGTATCAGATTTTGTGTTGGGGTACTCGTAAAACAGCGCCGTGCCCCAGGCATCCAGAGGCTTCGTTTCCAGCAACGGCTTGACAGCCTTGCCAGTCTCGTCAGCTTTCGCCATCAGCAGCGTGTAGACCTCATCGCCAGAACCCTGTGGATATTCGCCCGCATGATCAGCGGCGTACAGCTTAAGAGCCTGCTCAAGACCATGGATACTTGATTGAGTCGTCTTGATATTTGCCTTCTGTTGAGTCCCCAGCAGGTTCGGGACAACCATCGCTGCCAGAACACCAAGAATTGCCAGAACGATCAAAAGCTCCAGCAGAGAAAAACCGCGTCGAGCCGGGCGGACAACCGCATGTGATGAAAGACGTTTCATGTTGATAAACACCTATCTATACGAGACTTGAATTTGTTGTTTGACCACGATGGCACCGCCACATTGTAGGGGGCAGGCGAGGCTTTGCGAACCGCACCGTTTTGAATCATTATTTTACCGTATCGGAAGGATCCGTTACAGACGATTTCGACAAATGGTCAGTCTATTAAACCGCTGTCGAGCTCTGCAGAATCGGAAGCAGCAGGGCCGCCACAATAAACAGCACCACAACCGCCATCATCAGCAGCATGATCGGTTCGATCATCCGCACGACCAGCTCTAGCGACCGTTCCGTCCGGCGCTCGAGCGTATCAGCGATGTTGATCAGAACCGCTTCCAGGCGGTTGGAGTCTTCACCAACTGATATTAATTCAACAACCTCGGTCGGAAAATGTTTCGATTGAGCAAGAGGTTGTGCCAACGATTTTCCGGTAGAAACCCGTTCAGAAGCCGTCGCAATGGCTTCCTGCAGAATGATATTGCCCGTTGCGTCCTGACTGATCTTCATGGACCTGAGCAAGGGAACACCATTGTTAAGCAGCGTTCCCAGAACGCGACAAAATCTCGCAATCGCCAGATTCTTCATGATCGGACCAGGCCCGAACCGTGTCCCGCCCAGTTTCACCTCGAAAATCGACACCTGGGCAACCAGACGTTTCCCGAATTCTGAGTCGAGAAACTGCTTGATCCCGTAACCAATTCCCGCCACAACAAACAACAGCAGAAACCAGTACTTCTCCATGGTTTCGCTCATCGCCAGCATGACAACTGTCGCCGTCGGCAGCGCGCCGCGCTCTTTGAGTCGCTCGAAAATCGGCTCGAACTGTGGCACGACCGTGATCATCATCACGATGACCACCAGGATTCCGAATGTCAGCAGAAACATGGGGTAAATCATCGCCCCCATCACTTTGCTGCGCATTTCCGCCTGATGCTGCGTGAAGATCGCCAGACGTCGCAAAACGTCTTCCATAAAGCTGCCTTCCTCGCCCGCCTCAATCAGGCTGCAGGAAAGCTCGTTAAATGTTCGTGGATGTCGCTTCATCGCCTCTGTCAGCGTTCGACCGTTGGCAACCTGCCCGGAGATCGACGAAATCGCTTCCTTGAGCGCGGGATTATTCGACTGGTCCTCAATGATCTTGAGCGACCGCAGCAGCGGCACCCCTGCTCCCAATAGGTCCGAAAGCTGTGAATAGAATTGGCTTAACTGCGTCGAAGAAACCCGTTTCCCTCCGACCTGCATCGACATCTTCGAGCCACCCGCCGGCTTCACCTCCAGCGGAAACACCTTCTTGGCCTGCAGCTGCGCAATGGCTTCCTTCATGTCAGCGGCTGTCAACGTCCCCGTGACCGCCGTCCCCGACATCTCTCGTCCGGTATAAACGAATTCAGCCATATCTCATCTTCAACCGCAAAAACTGGAAATCATTCGAGTTATAAACACCACAGCCGTTCCCGGTGTCCGGCTAATTTCCAATTCTCAATCCCTAATTCCGGTACTACTCCGTCTTCGAAACCCGGAGCACTTCCTCAACGCTCGTAATCCCGTTGAGAACCCGCTGCCACCCGCATTCCCGCAGCGTCATCATGCCTGTCGTCAGCACATACTTGCGAAGCTCGACCGTACTTTTGCGCTGGACGGTCATCTCTTTCAAGATCGGGTCGTTGAGCATCAATTCGAACACACCAATCCGTCCGGAATACCCCGACTCCCGACACTCTCGACAACCGACAGGTTTATAGAACTCGACATCCGGATGTTTCGCCAGGATCTCTCGGAAGTCCGGCGGGAAGTCATCATGCTCACGGTCAACCGGTTTACGACAATGCTTGCATAGCTTTCGTACCAGACGTTGAGCGAGCACTCCTTCGACCGTACTCGCCACCAGGTACGACTCGATCTTCATATCGATCAGACGTGTGATTGCGCCCGGTGCATCGTTGGTGTGGAGCGTACTGAAAACAAGGTGACCCGTCAGTGACGCCTGAATCGCCGATTCGGCCGTCTCATGGTCCCGAATTTCCCCAATCAAAATGACATCCGGGTCGTGACGTAAAATACTTCTCAGACCCGCAGCAAACGTCAGCCCGACTTTATGGTGCACCTGAATCTGGCTCAGCCCCGGCGTCTGATATTCGACCGGGTCTTCGACAGTAATAATCTTGACTTCGGGTGACTGGATTTCTTTGAGCGCACTATACAGCGTCGTTGACTTACCAGACCCCGTCGGCCCTGTCACCAGGACGATCCCGTGTGGCAGATCGATCAACTGTCGGAACTTTTTATCCATATCGGGAGGCATGTTGACGTTCTTCAGATTAAAGACCATCCGGTCCTTATCCAGAAGACGCAGAACGATCCCTTCTCCGAAGACCATCGGGATGACCGAGACCCGTAAGTCAATCGCCTTGCCCGCGACTCGCAGATTGATCCGGCCGTCCTGAGGCAGACGCTTCTCGGCAATATTCAAACGTGACATGATTTTCAGACGGGTCACGATCGCCGATGCAAACTGGTTGATCTCCGATGGGACCGGCTGTATCTGCAGAATACCATCGACGCGGAAACGAATCGTCAGCCCGCGTTCAATCGGCTCAATGTGAACGTCGCTCGCCCTCTGCTCGACCGCTTCGATGAGCAGTTCATTCACGAGGCGAATCACGGAAGGGGCCTGAGCCGATTCCGCGAGCTCGCCCATCTCGTGGTCGAGCTTCTGCAGATATTCTGCGTCGTCTTCACTCTCCTGCTGACGCACCATCTCGTTGATCGTGTCGCCGCCGACCCCGAGGTGCTCCTTGATCCGGTCACTGATCTCACGCTGTCGAGCCAGTACAGGCTTGAGAGAAATGCCGCTCGCCGTGCTCAGCTCATCAACGACATCGAGCTCGAACGCGTCACTGATCGCGACCACGACATGTCCGTTCTCCCGATACAGAGGGAGCAGTTCATGTCGGAAAATCGTCTTTGTCGGAAAGCGGGTCAGGATGTCGCGATCAATGGTGATTTTGCGGAGGTCGATCACATCAAGGCCGAACTCATCACCCAGGCACTGGAGGACTTGGTCTTCCGTCAGCCAGCCCCGTTCCATGGCCGCTTTATCAAGTCGTGCGCCCACGCCAGACCCTTGCAGATCCTTGACCTGCTCGGCCGTCAATAGCCCGTCACGTACCAGTACACTTTCAAGCGCCATGATCATCGAGAAACCGTCAACTCCCCTGAATCTTCAAACGGACAAATTAAAATTGAACTCCGAAGCGGGATCATTAGCGACCCCCGCCACCTCGTCCACCGCCGCCAAAGCCCCCACCGCCGCGGCCGCCCGTACCTCCGCCACCGCGACCACCGAATCCGCCTCCACCGAAGCCACCGGTTCCGCCGCCACCGCGACCGAATCCGCCCTGGCCACCCTGGCCTCCAAATCCGCCACCCCCGCCTTGCATCATCTGACGGAATTGATCGCGTCGAGCAGCATCATCACCGCCACCGCTTGGAGCACCACCAGCATTGCGTCCGCCGGAAGAGGAAGAAGAGGACGAGACGTTCGAGCGAGTCGTTGAGACCTGAACCTTCGGCAGAAGAGCCCCCAGCGTCTGTTGCACAACTGCAGGATCTGAGTTCTCGAGCCCAATCACGCGAATCGTCCGTTTGGCATCGCGAGCCGATTCATCAAGGGCCGCGACCATCGTCTTGATCTGCTGGAACAACTGGTCATTGGCAGACACAACGATCTGACTGGTATTAGTATCCACAGCGATCGTCACCCGGTCTGCAAACAGAGCAGGCCCAGCCGCACGGCCACCGCCATTGTTATTTCCACCTTGTTGCTGAGGAGCCTCATACAGAGAATCGCGGAAACTCTCTTTCACGATGTCTGCCACCATCGCTGCATCCGCATAGTTGACCGGAATCATGCGCGGCAGACGTCCTGAAAGCTGTCCGGGATACTCGGAGACGTCCAGAATCTTCAGCAACTGCTCGACTTCGCTGACCATCGCAGCCGTCCCGGAAATAAACAGCGAGTTCGTCCGGTCATCAGGAATCACCTTCAGCGATGTCGCAGAAGACGTGGGCATTGTCGGGCTGAAGCTACTGCCACCGCGAGAGGATCCGCGTGACCCGTAGGATGAGTATCCACCATAGCCACTCGAGTAACCCGACAAGCTGCTCGAAACGGTATCAATCGACGCATTCGGGAAGAAGTCGCTCAGCATCGAAGCAACCGTTCCTGCTTCCGCCGCCTTCAGATAGAAGACAGTCCACTGCGTCTGATTGGCCGACTGGGAAGCCACATTCGCCAGCAGATCTTCCAACTCATCCAGAAGCGCTTCGTCACGCGAGCTGATCACCAGTTCGCCACCCACAACGGCGATCGAAATATCGGCTTTCTTCTCCTCGGTCGGAGCAGGCTGCGTCGACGGAGCAGATTGCTTTTCACTTTGCATCGAAGCCAGTTGAGCATTCACGACGGGCTTTTGTCCAAAGTGCGTCTGAAACTGGTCCACACTGGAACTCTGTGGAGCAGACGTCGTCGGACCTTCTGCAGGTGGTTGTACTTCTGGCTGACGTGTCGAAGAAGGGGTAATCACTCGGATCTTATTGTCATGCGAGCGGTTCCAGATCTGCTCGATCGTCTCCGCCATTTTCGCAGGATCTTGACCACTCAGTGGAATGCGACGAACCGGGCCGCGATTGCGATTCTGTTGAACCGTCTGTCCGGTTTCTCCCAGCTGCAGCAACATGGCTTTGACTTGCGCGACCTGATCAACGGTCCCACGAATCAACAGGCTGCGACCTTCTGGATCCGACTGGATCGCAGGAGCCTGACGCCCCTCGCTGGTAAACATGTTCGAGAGCACAACCGAAGCCGAATAAGCATCGACGCGGTTCAGCGGAATCACAGCCACCGACATTCCGCCACCCGAACTATCCAGCAGTCGAACGAGTTCCGCAGCTTCCTGTTGCTTCTCTTCCGTTCCAATAATGTGCAGGACATCCAGATCACCATCCTTATTGATAATAATCCCTGGGATCATCATCTGGACGGAATTCGCGACGACATCCATATCCCCGTTCTTCAGCGGGACGACTCGCACTTTGGGGACAGTTCGATTGGCATAGGCCGCGTTCTGATCATCATTGAGCGGGATATCCAGCTCTTCGATCGCCTGACGGACAATCAACAGTTCCACAGGCTTGGCAGAAACCAGCAGGGTATTTGTACGGTCATCAATCGTCACGCGAGCCAGATTGGTCGGACCAGAGGTCTGTTGTTGATTTTCATCTCCACCACCACCACGTCCACCACCAAACCGGCGCATCATATCTTCCCAGGGATTACCGCCGCGACGAGACGTCGGAGCAGATGGGCTCAACGACTTATCAACTCCCAGCAGCGAGCGAATAATCGGCTCGACCTGAGATGCTTGCACATACTTCAGCTTGAAGGCTTCCATGGCGTAGTCCCCCGAACCATTCGGCTTGGACTTATCCAGCAATTCTTTGATTCGCATCGCATTGCTGGCGGTCGCTGTGACAATCACCTGATTGGACTTCGATAGCGCCGTGACTTCGCCATGCTTGCCGATCATCTTCGTCAGGTCATCTTTGATCGATGATGCTTCCAGATCACCCGTTTCCAGCAGAACCCGAACGAACTCATTACGACCACGCAGCGGCAGTTCAGCGGCTGTCACGGTTGGTACAAGCGTAGCTGGAATTCCGTCGGCGATCTTGATGGCGACGAGGAATTTATCCCGCTGCACTAAGGCATAACCGCGTTGAATCAGATAGCCGTTCAGAACATCCAGCGCCTCGATCGGCGTGTACTGACGAGAATCGATGTAATTAAAGGTTCCCGGAGGAATGACATCCAGATCCAAAGTCAGTCCGGAGATCTTCGCAAACAGCATCAGCACATCGGCCCATTGGGCATTACGGAAATTGAACGACATCGTCTCAACCCCCTCAGCCGGGATCGACTTGAGCATCTCATCTGCAACTCCAAAATCAATCACCGCAGGCCCGCTGACAGCGACGACCGGCTTGTCTGCAAGCGCTGCTTCCAGTTCTTTGGCCAGATCGTCATCGTTTTTTGACGGCGTGGTTGTCGATGTCGTTGCGGTCGCTGGCTGTTGACCTCCTGGAGGAGGACCCAGCATTTCGTTCCACTTGTTTTTCTGGTCGTCACTCAGGACAGCCAGAATTTTGGTATCTGTTTCCGCCTGTAGTTTTTCACGTTCCTCGCGAGACATCCGAAACCCTCGACCACCGCCACTGCTTTCCTGCATGATGGCATTGATCTTGTCTTTCTGCTCCTGAGACAGATTCAACGCGGTTGCCTGATCTTCGTCGACAATCGCGCGTGTTCCACTACTGCGCAGCCCCAGCTCTTTCAATCGCTTGAACTGAGTCGGGTCCAATACTTTCTGGACTTCAGCTTCACCCTTTTTGGCTGTATCTCGACTAAGAACTCGGAACTCTTCTCGAGCAGCAGCTTTTTCGTCTTCCGACTCGCTGTTCATCTTTCCGAACAGATCGCGAAACTTCGCCACTGTCTCTTCGTCAGGAGTCAATGTTTCCCGCAAACCTTCCAGCTTCGCTTTCTGGTCGTCTGTCAACTTGAGTTCAGCGCTTTGCTCCTGATCCATCAGGACACGCATGATTCCGCCGCCGCCCATGCCTCCAAATCCACCACCCCCAAAACCGCCACGACCACCCCCACCGCCAAAACCGCCACGATCCCCACCCCGTCCACCACCCCCGGGTTGTGCCCAGGCATGAGTGCAGGTCAGAGCGATCAGACACAAAGCGATGGCAGGAAATATGTTAAGGCGATTCAGTGCGATCATGGTCTTTTTCCGGTCTCTGCGCAGGATAGGGCCATAGGGAGGCCTCTCTCTAAACACAGTGTCGGACAAAACGATTCGCGCAAAGACGTTTTTTTTCCCGCCCCTCCTACCTTCTCATGTCAAATGCCCCAACCCGCAAGCGTAAACCACACTGGAAGATATAAAAAATCACCGCTGCCTAGCGTCGCGAAAAGCCCTACACATGAAAAAAGCCGCCACACAACCTGTGCAGCGGCTTCAAATTCGATGACTGAAATGTCAAGAAATGACTAGTTGGCAGCGGCAGGCTCTGGTCCGAGCATCTCTTTCCACTTGGTCTTCTGGTCGTCCGTCAGCACAGCGGTTACTTTCTCTTCGAGCTCTTCACGCTGCTTGGCTCGCTCCTCACGAGACATCCGTTGGCCACCGCCGCCGCCCTGGCCGCGGTTCTCACGCATGATTTCGTTGATCTTCTCTTTCTGCTCGTCGGTCAATGCTAAGGCCTTGGCGTTTTCTTCCGTCGTGATCAGACGCACGCCACCGGCTCGCAGGGCTAGTTGTTTGACTCGCTTATATTGGGCTTCGTCAAGAATCTTAGCGACTCCTTCATCAGCTTTCTTTGCCATGTCTTCGGTCAGCTTTGCGACTTCTTTACGAATCTCTGCTCGCTCATCGTCAGAAGCATCGCGCATCTTGCCGAAGATCTCGGTCATCTTTTCCCGATCCGGGGCCAGCTCTTTGCCAAGTTCCTGCAGCTTCTCGACCTGCTCATCTGTGAGCTTCAGTTCGGCTCGTCGTTCTTCGTTCATCAGGATGGCAAGCACGCCACCGCCGCCCATGCCCCCCATCATCCCGCCACGACCTGCTCCGCGTCCGCCGCCAGGTGGCTGAGCCATTGTCGAAGCAGGTTCAAAGACAACTGCAATCGCCAGTAGCATTGCAAATGTCGTCACGCCAGTAAAAAACGCTTTTCGCATCATGGTCTCAATCCTTCAGTGTGTGGCAGGAAGCAATTTTTTGACCCACTCTAAACACGCAAATACGTCCATCGATTCGCGTAATCACTGAATTTTTATCCGTCGCGTGGTCTTAATAACCTGCATTGAGAGTCATGACGCGGTGCATTTCTTCCAGCGTCGTCTGACCAGCCAGCACTTTGCGACGAGCCGCCTGCTCCAGGGTCGTCATCCCGGCTTCTGCGGCCAGTTCTGTCAACTCGCGGCTGGATCGGCCATGGAGAATCCCTTCTCGAATTCTCGCATCGACCGGCATGACCTCGAACACGCCTGTCCGTCCGTAATACCCCGTGTAAAAATTCGAATCCGCTGGAATTCCTCTCGTCAGCCGATGCTCAGAGGCACGCTCAGGGTCCACCCCCAGCATCCGACAGGTAATCTCATCGGGCACATAGGTTTCACGCGACGATTCACATGTCTTTCTCAGCAGCCTTTGAGCAATAATGCAATTGAGGCTGTCCGCGATGAACATCGGCGGAATCTTGAAGTCTCGGAAAACGTCGATCGTCGCTGCACAGTCATGAGCGTGCATCGTGCTCAGAACCCGGATCCCCGTCAGCCCGGCTCGTGTCCCGATCTGAGCTGTCTCGGGATCGCGAATTTCGCCCACCATGATCACATCGGGGTCTTGACGCAATACTCCACGCAAGGCCTCAACAAACCCGGAATTCACCCTCGTATCAATCTGGATCTGGTTGACCCCTTTCATGCGACGCTCGACAGGATCTTCGATCGTCACCAGCGAACGTCCCGGCTGGTTGAGCAGTTCCATACAACTGTAGACCGTCGTACTTTTCCCGCTTCCTACCGGCCCGACACTCAGCATCATGCCGTAAGGGGCAGACACAAACTTCTTGACCGAATTGATCTGGTTTTCGTCGAAACCGAGATCTTCCAGGCGCGTATAGCGTGTCCCATCGGGAACCAGTCGCAGGACAAGTCGCTCGCCATGAATCGTCGGCCCACTGCCGACACGAATATCACGATGATTCTGAAAAGACTCCTTGGAAATATGACCATCCTGGGCCAGACGCTTTTCGGTGATGTCCATCCCTGCCATCAGTTTCAGGCGTGAAATGACATGCGATACCAGATCCGGTGTCAGCTGAAGAATGTCATGCAGCATCCCATCGACACGCAGCCGAATATGAAGCCCGTCTTCCCTGGGATCAAAGTGGATGTCTGTCGCGCCAATTTCAAAGGCCCGCTCCAGCAGCAGGTCGACCATCGATGCCGGCGAGACGACACCCATCAGACTGACCAGCTCATTCTGCAATGCTCGCTGTCGATACTCGCCGCCGTGGGTTTGTCGTTCGAATTGCATCGTTGTCGTTCTCCAGAAATCGTATCGGGCTTTGATGTGAGGGCTGAATTGCAAGGCTCGACCAGGGCAAACGTCGAACCGCTCAGAGTTCAACGATGTTGACCGAGAATATTTACCGATAAAGAAATGCGACTGACATCTCAATCACACTGACCAGCAGGCAGATCGCCGCGATGATGCGTGCCGTTGCCTTGCCTGTCGTCATCGCTGCGATGGCTGAAATGACAGCCACGCCAGATCCAGCAAACGCCATCATCAATGAGACGGATTTAGGAATCGTTGACAGCTTGAACATTGTAGCCAGCCCGACGCCTCCCAGAATCAATGACAGCACAGCCACCGTGATCAGAACAGCTGCGAAGATCGTTGAATTGTCGTTATCGTCATCATCAGAATCGACTTCAACCGCATGTTTCCCGTTGGCAGGACTTTCCTTGCCAATGACCAGCGCGCCTTGGGCGTTATACAGCGGATTGATTGTCACGCCAGAACGATTCGATCCTGCGACAAGCGGGCTGCTTCCGTTTCCGTTTGAAAAAGAATGCGCTCCGGTGACGGCAGGTGGCTTGACTTTGAGTTCTTTGTAAGCCGTCTCGACGTTCGGAGTGATTCGCCACACCTTGTCGAGGCCTGCCAGACTGATCACTTTCAGGACCATCGGGTGCGAGCACAAAACGACCATCTCGCCCGACTTCCCTTTGGTCGCCTTCCAGATGCGGACAATCAGTGCGACCACGGCACTGCCCATGTATGTCAGCGGCGAAAGATCAACCAGGACCGAGGGGGTCCGTGCTGTTTCCAGCTCGTTGAGGACGTTCTTGCCCAGATCATCGATATCTCCCCAGGGAGCATCAGACAGCGGAGGATTAAGCGTCAGCTGAATGAAATTGTCATACTTCTGAAAATCATAAGATGCAAGACGCTCGGACGTGGCCACCGTGACACCTTCTTTCGCTGTTCCAGGACGACGACGAACCTCCCCCGCAGATCCAATCCGGCCTAAGTCGCCCACTCAGCGCCGTTGAATCTCAAGAACGTCCAGACAACAGAGGCTTTGGAATTTCCCCGCTGTGCGTTCGCGATGTTCGTTCTCTCTATCCTCACGTCTTGTGTGAAGAGATTCAATTGTAACTACAGGGCTATTCACCAGAAATTCGCAGTCGCGATGTGGGAGCATAGGATTAGGCAACGAATAAATTTCCTGTGAGCTTTCTCCAAAGTTTGGGCGAATTGTCCCCTCCCACCCAATTTTCTCCTGAATGATCTTCCCATGTTTGTTCGAGAACTAGTAGAGTAAACCAACTCAGGTTGGTCGTTTCATGACTCGTATTCAAACGTCTGCCAGCCAGTCGGCACAGGCTGTCCCTTGGGATGGGGACTCGGTACGTTTCATTCCTGAGAAATCGAGGATCGGGCATTCCACGCCGGTCCTGTCGATGCGGAAGGAAACGCATTGTCACTGACTTCGTCTCATCACAATCTGCCCCCTGTCAGCGAGCATAACCGCTCTGCCGACACGCGATGGTGGTTTCGACTCAGCTTTCTCAAACGCATTCCCGCTTCCTGCGTTTATGTCACCTTGCTGACTCTGTTCGTCGTCCTGCTCTACGGCATCAACATGGACCGCCTCTCCGTTCGTGGAGAAGAATCGCGTCGCGGTCGAACGGCCTGGGAGATGATCGAGTACAAAGACTGGATCGTCCCTCGTCTGCAGGGCGAACCACGTCTGACTCGTCCCCCGTTGAGCTACTGGCTCATCGCCGCGACCATGGAAGCCACCGGCCAGACGGATGCGATTTCTGTCCGTCTCCCCAGTGTCCTCTCCGTGCTGGTGACCTCCCTGGCCCTCTACGCCTACATCACCTACCTTCTCAATCCGACCTCTGGTTTCCTCGCCGCCTTCGCGTTCATGACCCTCGGTCAGGTCCTCCAACTCGGCCGCTTAGGCGAATCCGAAGCCATCTTCACCGCCCTCATGGGCTCTGCCATCATAACCCTCCACCTCTCCCTACGCCCTGTTTTCTCCTCTCAACTTTCTACGAACTCCTCTCTCTTCCTCCCTCTCCTCTCCGGCTCCCTCGCCGCCCTCGCGATGCTCACCAAAGGCATCCAGTCCCCCGTCTACTACTTCGGCACAATGACGTTTTACCTCTTGTGGCGAGCGGGTGGGAGCAAAGAGGCCGCTCGCCGAGAAGATGAGAAAAAGGCCGATGCGGTAGTCTTCTCAGGAATCAACCCCCTGTCCCTTGTGCGATCTGCTGCCAAGATCAAAACGAGTACGACGAACGCCCCAGCTTTACATACTTACCTGTCAACTCTATTGAGTGCCTGGCGCCCCGTCGCCCTCATGTCTTTCGCCTTCGCCGCCACCTTCGCTGCCTGGCTAATCCCCTTCGCCATGCGCCTTGGCCCAGAAGGTCTCTACGACATCACCTTCGAAGAACTCGCCAAGCACGTGACCACCGTGACGACTTCCGAGTACATCAACCACCTCGTTCAGTTCCCCATCGAACTCTTCCTCGGCTGCCTTCTCCCCTGGTCGCTCCTGCTGCCAGCCTTCTTCGACAAAACATTCCGCACAACATTCTTCAACGACCCCTCGCCCGCCGCCTCGACTCGACGAGACATTGCCCTCTTCTCAACCATCGGCTTCCTTATCGCCCTCCCCACCGTCTGGATTCCCACCGACGGCAACACACGTTACCTCATGCCCGTTTACCCGCTGGTCGCCGTCCTCGCCTCGATCATCACGACCCATCTGCTCGCTCATCATCAGCTCAGCTATCTCTGGCGACGCTTCCTCCTGGTGCTGCCGATGTACATCGCCGCCGGTATCGCACTCGCCATCACGATGATGATTGTCAGTCCTGACGATCGACAGATCGTCTTCTCTCCATGGAATATCGGGCTCCTCTTACTATCACCTCTTGCCCTTTACATCCTTTGGCGAACCCGCCATTTGCTGACCGTTCAAACGCTCCACACCCAGATTCTCACGATGGCAGGCCTGCTCGTTCTCATCAGCCAAGGGCCAATGACCGACTTCCTCAACTACAAACGCCTCCAGGCTGACCACGAAGTCGCCGAGGCACGCGCCCGTATCCCCAAGTCCGAGAAACTCGTCAGTCTCGGCCTTATTCACCATCTCTTCAGCTTCTACTACGCCGAGCGCATCCCCATGGTGACGCTCCCCGATGACCCCGCGGAAATCCCCGCCGACTTCGAATACTTCTGCTTCCACCACAAAGGCGCCGACCAGCCCCTGCCGGAGTTCCCCTTCGATTACACCATCATCTCGACGGTCAACTGCGACCGGAAAGAGAAAGATCGTCCCTACGACCTCGTCATCGTCGCCAAGCGAGATGCCGAGCGACCTGAGGACATTCCCCTGCTGTCTCATAAGAACAGTGCCAAATGGCTTCACCCCGCCGCCTTCGACGATGAAGAGCCCGGGGTCGACCAGTTGGCAACCTCCCAGGACCCCCTAATCCACTGAGGATGCCGTCACAGATGACCACACGCAATAAAGCCTCCCCGCTTCTCTCCGTGTCCTCTGTGATCTCTGTGGCTGGTTCTTCTTTTCATGTCTTCGGGAGGCACTCATGATCGATATCGTTGCGAAATCCGGTCCGAAAGTTTTCATCCTCGATACCAATGTCATCCTGCACGATTCCTCGTGTATCCGTCGTTTCGAGGAGAACGACATTGTCATCCCGATCACCGTTCTCGAGGAGCTCGACAGCTTCAAAAAAGGCAACGACGACATCAACTTCCAGGCCCGCCAGTTCTTAAGAGGCCTCGACGAAATCACCGGCGACCTTCTCTCTGATGAAGGTGCCAGCCTCGGGCCGGGCATGGGCCACATCCGCATCGCTTTCGTCACCAATGACCACTCCCGCTTCCTCGACGAAGTCTTCCAGCAGGATTCCCCCGACCACCGCATCCTCCGCACCGCTCTCCACGTCAAACAGCTCGAAGAAACCGCCGCCGGCAAAAGCCAGCCACGCCCCGTCATCCTCATCACCAAAGACACCAATCTCCGCATGAAGGCCAAGGCCTTCCACCTCCACGCCCAGGATTACAACAACGACAAAGTCGAATCCTTCGAGAAACTCTATAAAGGCAAACGCCTAGTCGAAGGCATCCCCTCCGAAGTCGTCGACCAGTTCTTCGAAGGCTACGGCGAAGTCCCCGCAGAGCGCATCCCTCAAGTCGAGAAACCCAACCCCAACGAATACTTCATCCTGAGAAACGGCTCCAAGTCCGCGTTGACCGTTTACTCCCAGCAGTCGCACGCCTTCCGACGCGTCGAGAAATCCAGCGTCTACGGCATCACGCCTCGCAACGCCGAGCAAGCCTTCGCCTTCCGCGCCCTCCTTGACGACAACATCAAACTCGTCACCCTCTCCGGCAAAGCTGGCTCCGGCAAGACTCTCCTCGCCCTCGCTGCCGGTCTGGAATGCCGACAGAAGTACCGCCAGATCATGCTCGCCCGCCCCATCGTCGCCCTGAGTAACCGAGACCTCGGCTACCTCCCCGGCGACGTCGCCGCCAAGCTCGACCCCTACATGCAGCCCCTCTTCGATAACCTCTCCGTCATCAAGCATCAACTCAACCACAACGACGCCGCCCAGAAAATCCAGGAGATGCTCGACACCAACAAAATCGAAATCACCCCGCTCGCCTACATCCGCGGCCGCTCTCTCCAGCGCGTCTACTTCATCATCGACGAAGCCCAGAACCTCACGCCCCACGAAATCAAAACCATCATCACCCGCGCCGGCGAAGGGACCAAAATCATCTTCACCGGCGACATCCACCAGATCGACCACCCCTACCTCGACGCCCTCAGCAACGGCTTCAGCTACCTCATCAACCGCATGGTCGGCCAAAAACTCTACGCCCACATCTCCCTGGAAAAAGGCGAACGCAGCGAACTCGCCGAACTCGCCAGCGACCTCCTGTAACCCTCGGAAAAGGCGAGCGGGGAGCGTAAGCTCCCTGTCCCTTACGCTCCCTGCTACCAACACCTCTCCGAATACGCCCACCGCCACATTCCGTTGCTCACTCGCCTTTCCGTGGTGACTCGCGCATTCCGTATTTTCCCCCGTTTCCCATTTGCCCTCACGCCCAACTCGCCGTATCCTGTCGACTATATCAGCGTTCACCTCACCATCATGCTCTCCCGGACCAGGCATGCGAACTACGATTCTCTCCCTCGTATTC
>SXGT01873534.1_pt1 | contig 32728 bp, 18 predicted proteins | sample 3176221 | NCBI WGS metagenome assembly SXGT01 (sample SAMN11356862, study PRJNA531348) | freshwater metagenome | isolation source: freshwater sample F1-120 | place: China: Fuxian Lake, Yuxi | collected 2017-12-25
AAAGCACGCCGGCCGCCCCCGAGCGAGCGAGGACGTGGGTGCGATAGTTGCCCAACCCGCCCCTTTCCCAGCTGCCTTGAATTCTCTCACGCTTTCGACTTATACACTCGTTTCACCCACGAATTGTGCCCTGGAGCCGCAGTTCCATTCTTCGGCGCGCTCCGCCACATCGCCGGTGTAGGTCACGAACTGCACCCGCCAACGCGGCGGAGCAAGGTAGGTTCCGAGCAGGGATTTGTAGGTGTCGGTCCCTGCCTCCCGCCAGACGTAGAGATCGCCGGCGGGACGGCCGGTGATGGTGACGCGGGCCACCGCGCCGGCGGGCAATTTCGCGCCGAGGTCGGCGAGTGCCTTGCGAGCCACCCGCTCCGCCTCGACCCGATCAATCGCCAGGGGTGGTGCGAGTCGCTGGAATTCAGCCGCGCCAATCCAGGCGAGGGCGGACACCCCGGCAAGGATCAGAGTACCGCGCCAGAGCCAAGGCGGAATGCTCGCCGCCGCCAGGCTCCACGGCGGACGGGAGGCCTCGGATGGCGCCGCGGTCGGCGGCTCCCAATCGCAATTCCTGAAACCCACCGGCAATTCTGCCGCCGCCGCGGCCGTCCGGCGGCGCCGCCACAAGACGATCCAGACTGGGAGCAGCGACAGCAAGATGACGACGGCGCGATCGATCCAGATGCCGGCTGCGGAGGAAGCGAACAGCGGCAGCGCCATCAAAATGACGTCGTAGGCGAAGTGCGCCAAAATCCCGGGCAGCAATCCAAATTTCAAATACAGGGCGCCAAACATCAGCGATGGAACGAAGAGTTCGACGAGCCGCGAGTAGGACGGCTGCCCGGGGTAATTGGCGTGCGCCGCCGCGAACACCACCGCCTGCACGATCATCCCCGCGATGATCCAGGCGCGGCGCCGGCCGAGTCGTTCACCGATCAGTGCCGCCCCGGCCAGGGGAATCGCCCGAAACAGGGTCTCTTCCCAGAATCCCGCCTGGGCCGCGCGCGCGAGCGGGGTCAGCCAGGGCCAGAAATGCGCGAGCGTATTGGGCTCGATGAGCGCATCGGTCGGCGTCCACCAGCCGAGCCACCGCACGGCGACATAGTAGAAGACGAGCACGTAGAGCAGATGCAGCGGTGCGATGAGAAACCCGGCCAGCGTCTGACCGAGCACGGGGATCGATGCGCCCGCCGGCGCCGACCACAACCGCCAGAATTGCAGCTGGGCCGGAAACGCGCGCCGCGTGAGGCCTTCGGCGGCGAGGAACGAAAGGAACAGCAGCGCACCCATCCCCAGCGCTCCTGTCACGAGCGACACCTGCCGCTCGGTGACGAACGTGCTGCCGCTCAAGGCCGTGTCGTAACCGGTCCACACGAGCGGCCAGGCGTTGATGCCGCCGAGCAACTGCAAGCCCGCAAAAACTCCCGCGCAGATCAACGCCGGCCGCCAGAGCACCGCCCGCCGCCGCAGCAACGCGAAAATACCGATCCCCATTCCTCCGACTCCGTAGAGCAGTCCCATGGTGATCGCCGCGGCACTGGCAATCGTGTCGTTCTTCGATCGCATCTGGGCGTAACGTCGGTTGAACGCCTCCGGCACATGGAGGAAATGAGTCAGTTCGGTCAGCCGGTCGCCGCTCACGACCAGGCGGAGCCGCAACCGCCCCTCTCCGGGGGTGCGATCTCGTCGCTCGTAGACAAACGTGTGATCGATCCTGCCGCCGGGGCGGGTGAGTTGCGACGATTCGGCGGGGCTGAACGGATCGAGGGCGAGCTTCCACGGTGCCGCGCGGGCCGTCCGTTCGGCGATCTCCCGCGCCGCTTCCGGGGTGAGGGTGGCCCCCGGCGCGTCCTGGCGCAGCGTCTCCCCAAAGCCATTCGGCGTGCCGTCAGGGCGGAAACGCACCGTCGTCTGGTTCGTCTCCCCTTCCCGAAAAAGGCGCACGCCCCACTGGTAGGGCACGTAGAGACCCTCGCTCACCAGGGTGGTGAACATTTCCTTGCCGCCGCCCTCGAGCTCGACAAAGGCCTGGGCGTGACCGTCGCCACCGAACCACGCGACATCGCGCGCGGTGCCGGCGGGCCCCCATTTGTTTTCCGCCGCGAGTTGTCGCGCCGCTCGAATGGCGGCGGCGCGATCCATGCGGAGATCCAGCGTCAGTACGGGAAACGCGAGGGGAAACATCCGCCAGGCCGCGACCGCGCACAGGGCGGAGAGCGCGACGAAACCAATCCAAAAATATGGCCGGCGGGTCAGCGGCATCGGGTCAGCGGCATGCATGGGACGTCGACGGAGGTGGTTTTTCGACCGGAGGGGAAGCGTGAAGGCTGCCGCCTTCTGGGGGCGTGTCAATCTGCGCGGCCGCCCGATCTTCGCGCAGGACGCAATGCCCGGTGGCGGTGAAAAGCGCAGCGGCGGCAAACCGGCGAGTAGCTGCGAGCGCCAGCGAGTGGATTGGACTGACGCGGCCGGATTTCCACTCGCTGACGCTCGCAGCTACTCGGGCCTCCCGGCTGGCAGAGGTACTTTTTCCCGCTTGACGGTGTACTAGGTGTTCTAGTAACCATAGTACACCATGCTGCCGTTCACGGTCGACTTCCGCCCCGGCGATCCGGTCTACGAGCAGGTGATGTTCGCGGTCAAGAAGGCGGTCGCGACGGGCCATCTCGCGGTCGGTGGCCGGTTCCCCTCCGTGCGGCTGCTCAGCCAGGGGCTGCGGATCAATCCCAACACGGCGCACAAAGTCGTCGCGGCGCTGACCGCCGAGGGCGTGCTCACGGTGCATCCCGGCATCGGCACCGTCGTGGCCCCTCCCGCCGCCGGTTCGTCCGAGGACCGCACCGCGTTGCTCGACGACGAACTCGAGCGGCTCGTCGTGGAGGCCCGCCGGCTCGGGGTCGACGAAGACAAGGTCATCGCCGCGGTGCGCAAGCACTGGCGCAAGTTTCCCAAAAAACCATGAATGCCATCGAATGCCATGATCTCGTGCGCACGTTTGGTCGCACCCGGGCGGTCGGGGGGCTAACCTTTACGGTGCCCGCCGGCAGTTTCTATGCGCTGCTCGGCCCCAATGGCGCCGGCAAGACCACTGCGCTCAAGCTCCTGCTCAATCTCCAGCGACCGGACACCGGCCGTTCGAGCGTGCTCGGTTGCGACAGCCGGCGGCTCACCGCCGCGCACTTTCAACGCATCGGCTACGTGGCCGAGGGCCAGGACCTGCCCGAGTGGATGACCGTCGCGCAACTGCTCGCGTATTGCCGGCCGCTCTATCCCACGTGGGACGAGGCCCTCGCGGTGCGCCTGTTGACTATGTTCGACCTGCCGGCGGATCGCGCGATCAAGAAACTGTCGCGCGGCATGAAGATGAAGGCGGCGCTGCTGAGCAACCTCGCCTTTCGCCCCGAGCTCATGGTGCTCGACGAGCCGTTCAGCGGCCTCGATCCGCTGGTGCGGGATGAGTTCATCCAGGGGCTGCTCGAGCTGCCCACCGACGATCGCCCGCGCACGTTCGTGGTCTCCTCACACGACATCGACGAGGTGGAAAAACTCGCCGACCAGGTCGGCTTCATGGCCGCGGGCCGGATGCTCGTGCACGAGTCCGCCGACGGGTTGCGCGCCCGCTTCCGCCGTGTCGAAATTCTCGGCGACGATCTCGCCGGGCCCGTCGGCGCGCCACCACCCGCGTGGTCCGAGATTCGCCAGCCCGCGCCGAACGTCCTGCAGTTCGTCCACTCCGCGTTCGCCGCAGCCACCACCGCGGGCGAACTCGCGGCCCGGTTTCCCCGCGCCGAAGTCACGTTCCGCGCCATGAGCCTGCGGGAAATTTTTCTCGTCCTCGCCCGGCAGCAACGCACCACCGCCAATCAGGAGGCAGCATGAATCTCACGCTGCAAGTTTTCGCCAAGGATCTCCGCCGCTACTGGCCGCTCGTGCTGCTCGCGGCCGGCTTCATCATTTGCGAAACGCTCGGACCGTTGTGGGGGCTGAATTTCACCACCGGCAACCGGAACCTGGATCCGGTCCTTCACGGTTTCGGCAAGTGGCCCGTGATTTTCATTCTGGTGGTCGCCGCAATGCAGGAAGACCTGACCGTCGGCGACCGGGCGTTCTGGCGGACCCGCCCGATCGGCCCCGGGCCACTGCTCGCGGGCAAGCTCCTGTTGTTCGCGCTGGCCCTCGTCGTCCCCTCGGTGCTGATCAACCTCTGGCTCGCCCAGGCGCTCGCCACTCCCGCGGTAGTGACGCTCGGCATCGTCGTTGAGACCACCGGATTTCTGCTGCTCGCGGTGCTCGGCTCCGCGCTGGTGGCGTCGACCACGCGCAGCCTGGTGCATGCGGGAGTCGCCGCGCTCGGCGTGATGGTCGTTTGCATCGCCGTGGCCCTGCTCGTCGACACATTGCCGCCGAATCTGCGCTACGACTTCGTCTGGAAGCAGACGATGCCAACCCCCGCGGCCCAGGTCGTGGTCGCGTGCGTGGGTGCCGCCGCAGCCCTGCTCGGCCTGCTCGCGCACCAATTCCTTACGTTGCGGACCGGCCGGACGGTCGCGTGGCTGGCAATCGCTGTGCTCGTGCTGCGCTTCACGGTGAGTGCCTGGACGTGGGACTTCATCACGCCGCCGAAGGTGGCCGAGGTCCCCGCCCCGCCGCTCGCCGCCACCGCAGGTCTCGAACTGGCTTTGGAGCCCCCCGCGCGCATCAGTGGGACGCGCTGGGTGTGGGACAGCGCGTTGCAGCGCGAACGTTCGGAATGGTTCGTGGCGTTTACCAGCGCTTTGCGCAGTGTGCCCGCCGGTCGGTTGTTCAGTCTTTCCGACGTGACTCCGAGCTTCACCCTTCGCGATGGTCGGGTGATCGTGCCGTTGGGCGCGCCGCAATGGGGCTCGCAGTGGTGGCGCGGGCAGGTCGAGGGTGCCATCTGCCGATCCCTCGGCCTGGGCTTTTCCGCCGAGTCCAAGCCAGAGGCCGATGATTCCATGATTCGAATCTTCAGTCTGCCGGAAAAACAGTTGACCGCCCTCGGAGGCGTGCGCGGCCGGCTCAGCCTGAAATTCAGCCTGAACGAAAGCGCCTTTCGCGAACAGCTTCGTCTGCCGCTCAGCGCGGGCGCGAGTTGGAGCCGGGGTGGGCAGATGTGGCGGGTCGACGCCGCGGGCCTGAATGACGAAGGCCGGTTGCGGCTGACGCTCAGCTACCTGCGCGCGACGTCGATGGTGGCGCCCTATGGCAGCGCCAGGCCGGATCTCGGCGACAGATCCTACGGGCGCGGATTCGTGGTGTTGAACCGCTCTCGCGGGGAATATACCATGGTTCGCAGTACGAACTCCCTACCGATCGAGGGCGTCGTGGCCGGCGTGACTCGCACGCTCGAGTTTGGTGATTTTCGTCGCGCTGGTCGCGCGGTGGCCGGGGCCCGGCTCGATCCCGCCTGGATTGCGGGAGCCGAACTCGTGATTCTGGAAACCGCGCCCCTGGGCCAAATCAAGCAAGAGATCGTGCTGCCGGACTTCGTCCTGCCGCGCCGCGACGAACGCTCCGAAGTTTTCTGGTAATCAGCCCGCCGACTCGGGCCCGCGGTTGCGCCGGTGCTCAACCGGCGGTGCTAGCGCGCGGCTTTTCTTTTATCTGTCTGGCCGGCGCGGCCCCGGCGGTGGGCGTTGGCAAGTCCCCGCCGCCGGCGATCATCTCCCGGTTGACGTTCGCTACGGGCGTGGCGAATACACCGTCTGCTTCAGCTTTGCGCCGAGCAAGCGGCGGAAGGTCGGAAGGTCTTGCACCGCGCCGAGGGCGATCAGCTGGCTGGCGAGGTTGCCCACGGCGGTGCCCTCGAGGGCGAAGCTCACCACCGGGATCCCGGCCTCCCGCGCGGTCGCCTGGCAGAGCAGACGGTTTTTCGATCCGCCGCCCACGATGAGGATGCGCCGGAACTTCTTTCCGGTCATCCGTTCGAACGCCCGCATGGCGTCGGCGTGACCGCGCCCGAGCGAGTCACAGATCAGGCGCACGTAGCCGGCCAGGTTCGCGGGCCCGCGGAGCTGGCGTCGCTTCAACTGGGCGTCGATTGCGGCCTTCATCGAGACGGGGTTCGTGCACGCGGGGTCGGCGACGTCGAGGAGCGCGGCGGGGGCGGGGAGTTTCTCCGCTGCGGTGATCAAGGCAGCCCACTCCCGGTCGTTCGTCGGGCGCGACGCGAAGTCCTTCAGCGTGCCTTCCAGCAGCCACAGTCCAATGACGTTGGTCAGGGGCCGATAGCGGCCGTCGCCGATGCGCTCGTTGGAGATGCGGGCGGCCATCGCCTCGCCGCCGAGCACGGGGCAATCGCTCTCGAAGCCGACCAGCGACCAGGTGCCGGAACTGAGAAAGAGATCGTTGCCGTCGGGCGAGGCGGGCATCGCGTCGTAGGCGCACGCGGTGTCATGTCCCGGCACCGCGATGACCTGCGTCCGGGCGAGGGCGGGGGAGTCGGCGGAAAGGTCACTCCGCAGGCGGCCGAGGTTCGCTCCCGAGAGCAGCGGGGTTGAAAACCACTGCGGCGGAATGCGGAAGTGTTCGAGGGCGGCCCGCGACCAACCGCGGGAGTGCACGTCGATCAGCTGCGAAGTGCTCGCGATGGTAAACTCGTTTTCCATCCGGCCGGAGAGCAGGAAATTAAAATAGTCGGGCAGGAACAGGCAACGGGTGGCGAGATCCTCGATGGCCGGGCACGACGCGACGACTTCCGCGAGCTGGAGCGAGGTGTTGTAGAAGACATTCGGGATGCCGGTGGCGGCGTAGATGCGCGCGAGCGCGGCACGGGTGTTCGCGAGGCGCTGAAGACCGGGTTGCGTGCGGGCGTCGCGATACGCGTGCACCGGAAACACGAGACGGCCGGTGTCGTTGACCAGCGCGTAATCGACCCCCCAGCAATCCACGCCCACCGAGGAGAGGACGGCCCTGCGTGGCAGGGCGGCGACGGCCTTGCGCAGCCCCGTCTGGGCCTGGTGCCAGAGCGTGCCGAGATCCCAGTAGTCGTGCCCGCCCAGGGAATGAAAGGCGTTGGGGAAACGGTGCACCTCGGTGATTTCGAGGTGCTGGCGGGACCAGCAACCGAGAATGACACGCCCGCTGGTGGCGCCGAAATCGATCGCGGCGGTGTAAAGAGAACGAGGCATGGTGTGGCAGGAGTAGGGGAGAGCGACGGGGAGATTGGGAGAGGAGGAGACGGAGAGAAGGGGAGCGGGGGAGGGGGGAAGGAGAGATTGGGAGAGGGGGAGACGGCGAGATCGGAGATGGTTTCGGGTTCGTGATTCGTAATCTTGCTCGTGCTCGAATTCACCCGGATCGATCGCGAACAAGAGCACGAGGATTTATGACTCCCGTTCGGGCGGCGTCACGGCGATTCTTGCGGGGGTGAGGGAACAGAGCGCATCCCCCTTTTTTTGGCGGCGAATTGGAGGCGGTTGCGGAGGGCGCCGCTTTGTCGGCGCCGTAGTATCTGGCCGTGGACAAGGCTGCGAGAAAGCCGTTTCGGCAAGCTCAAGGCGCCCCGAGCCTGTCGAGGGGCGCAGCCCTCCGAAATCGAATGAAGGCGGTGATGATCCGCGTTTCCGACCAGCGGAGCATGAGCCCTCTTGATGAGGCCGCCGGAAATTCCGGTTGCCAGCGCGGGCGGGCGTCGCAGGGTTTTTCTTTTCGCTCATGCTGAACACCGAACGCAGTCCCGTTGCTGGCAAGCGCGTCCAACTCATGGCCACCTGCCTGTGCGATGCGTTTTACGACGATGTCGCGGCGGCGACCGTCGAGGTGCTGGAGCATCTGGGCGTGGAAGTGGTGTTTCCCGAGGGGCAGACGTGTTGCGGGCAGCCGGCCTTCAACGGTGGCGACTGGGTGGCCTCCCGCAAAGTCGTGCGGCACACGGTGCGCACCTTTGCCGGCGACGAGCCGGTGGTGGTGCCGAGTGGATCGTGCGCGGCGATGCTGTTTCACGGCGCGGTGCTCGAGTTCGCGAAAGAACCCGATGTGGCGGAGGTCGAGGCGCTCGGCCGCCGCACCTGGGAGCTGGCGGATTTTATCGTCAACGGTCTCGGCGTGAAGGCCTGGCCCGGGCGTTATGACGCGAAGGTGGCGTTCCACCGGTCGTGTCATTCGCGCGGCACCGCGAGTGTCGCGGCCGCGCTCACGCTCCTCCGGGCGGTGGCCGGGGTCAGCGTGGTGGAGTTTGGCGAGGCCGAGCAGTGCTGCGGATTTGGCGGCACTTTTTCGGTGTCGTTTCCAAATATCTCGACGGCGATGGGTGCCCTGAAGCTCGAACACGTGCGCGCGGCGCAGCCGGATGTGTATGTATCGGGTGACATGAGCTGCATGATGCACCTGGGCGGGCTCGCGGCGAACGAGGGCCGGCCGATCAAGACGCTGCACCTCGCGCAGGTACTGCGGGAAGCGCTGAAGGCGCGACAAGTGTAACCGCTAATGCACACTAATTCTCACTAACGTGACTTAGTGGTTTCTCCAAAATGCGATTCCAGCCCATCGATCAATTCGCGGCCAAACTGCCGGCCGACAAACGCGCGTCGGTGTACCAGAGCACGAAGGCGACGCACGAGAAGCGCACGAAACTGCTCTTCGATCAGTTTGCCGATCCGAACCGGCTGCGCGCGCTCGCCGGCGAGATCAAGCAGCACGCGCTCGAAAATCTCGACACCTATCTCCCGCAGGTGGAGGCCCGGTTGCAGGCCAACGGTGCGCAGGTCCACTGGGCCGGCACCGCCGCCGCCGCCTGCGAGGCGGTCCTGAAAATTATGCAGGCGCGGGGCGCGACCAAGATGGTCAAGGCGAAGACGATGGTGAGCGAGGAAATCGAACTCGCGCATTTTCTGGAGAAACACGGGATGGAGGCGCTCGAAACCGACCTGGGTGAATACATCATCCAGATCGACGGTGATCACCCGAGCCACATCGTCCGCCCGATCATTCACAAGAACCGCCGCGAAATCGCGCGGAGTTTTGAGCGCGAGGGGCTCGGCGCCTACAACGACGACCCGGGCACGATCACCCGGCGCGCGCGGCAATTTCTGCGGCACAAATACCTCGCGGCCGACGTCGGCCTCACGGGGGCGAATTTTGTTTCGGCGGAGAGCGGGCGCGTGGTGCTGGTGACCAACGAGGGCAATTCGCGGTTCTGTCTGGCGGCCACCAAGTGCCACATCGTGCTGGTCGGCATCGAAAAAATCGTGCCGCACGATCGCGACCTGGGGATTTTGCTCAACCTCCTCGCGCGCTCGGGCACCGCGCAGGACCTCACCGTCTACACCGAGTTCATCAGCGGCCCGAAGGCGCCCGCGCAGCCGGACGGGCCGGAGGAGATGCATGTGATCTTCGTCGACAACGGCCGCACCGAGGTGCTCGCGAGCGAGTGCCGCGAAATCCTGCGCTGCATCCGCTGCGGGGCGTGTTTGAACGTGTGCCCCGTTTACCGGCAGGCGAGCGGGCATGCGTATCGCAGCGTGTACCCGGGGCCGGTGGGCGCGGTGCTCTCGCCGCTGCTCGCGGGCGAAAAATTTCCACAGCTCGCCGATTTGCCGAAAGCGTCGTCGCTGTGTGGCGCCTGCCATGAGGTCTGTCCGGTCAATATTCCGATTCCCGATCTGCTGTTGCGGCTGCGCCATCGGGCCAAGGAAGAGAACGTGCCTTCGCCCGGCACGCCGCCGATGGGCGCATGGGCGCTCATCGCCTCGCAGCCGACCGCGTGGAAGGTCGCGTTAGTGGGAGGGAAATTGATGGACTATGTGCCGATGAAACTCGTGCCGGTGCCGGCGGCGCAGGCGTGGACGGCAAAACGCGACCTGCCGCCCTGGCGCGGCGGGGAATTTAGGAAGTGGCTGAAACGCCGGGGCAAGACCGCAAGGACGACAGGCAGCTGAGCCGTCGCCATGCAGTCGGACCACCTTCCACGAATGATGGCACGGAAACCAATTGAGGTAGCGCTGGCGCTTGCCGCCCCACCGCGGTTTTTTCCTTCGCGGTGAGTGTGGCGGCGGTGGGCGAGGCGGAGAAAAGAAGCGGGAGAGGCCTCACCGCTGCGGCGGCGCGGCGGTCGCCACCGCGACCTCTGCCACCCGGAAGTAACCTTCGGGTTCGCGGCGGGCGGCCTGCAGAGCCAATTCCACGGGGCGGTCCTTGCCCAAAGAACGATCGAAAAGTCCCAGGCTCACCGTGTAGCGGCCGGGCTTCAGGTCCGCCGGCAGGGTCAGTTGGTCCCGCACCACGACGGGTGCGCCCGGCAGCCATGATTTGTCCGCCCGGCCCACCAGGCCCACCCAGGAGGCAAGTTCGCGGGAGAGCTTCACCCGCAACTCGTACGGTTGATAGGGCGGGGCGACGCCGCGATTCTCGATCGTCACATGCAGAGGCGCTGTCGCTCCCGCCACCGCTTGCGCCGGCAGCGCGATTGCCATGGGGAACAGCCAATAGCCACAGCGGTTCAACAGCTCGCGAGTCAACGCGGGATTGTCGTCCAGCCAAGTCCGCGCATCGCCGTGGTAGCCGATATAGGTGGCGTGCAGAAGTTCAAGCGCGCCGCGGAAGAAGTCCGGTCCGCTCTTGCCCCGGCCAAACTTGGCGGCGGCTGACTCGGGCCGAACCTCCCAGTTGCCCAGTTGTTTTACTTTTCCGTAGTGCTCCAGCTCGAACACGGTCGGGGTGAGCCGGTGGGCGGCGGAAAAATATTCCGGGCTGCGCACGGTAAAACGGTCGCTCGAGTGCGGGAAATAGCCGTTCACCATGATGCTGTCGTCGCGATAGCTGATACCGCTGGCCAAAATGTGTCGGTGCAGGCTCTCGCGCTCGCCGGGGTCCGCCAGTGCGTAGACATAGTCGTCCGAGATGACGAGCGGGGCGCGTTTGAAATGCTTCCGGTGGAGATCCACATGCAATTTCCGCACGGCGAAAGACAAGACCTTGCGGCTGCCCGCCCAGGCATGGCCCTCGCCCCAGTCGCCGATGCTGCCGATATCCACGTAGCGCACCCAGGGCTGTCGATCGTACCGCGCGGCAAAGGCCGCGAGGAACCGCTCCAGTTTCTCCAAGAAAATGGGATCGTCCCACACCGGCTCCCACGGTCCCTCCGGGCCGACGGCCTCGCCCGCCCGATAGTGTCCGCCCTGCGCACCGGCTTCCTTGACCCAGCGCGGCGTCGCATACTGCTGCTCGCTGCGGTCCGTGCTGGTTTCTTTGCAACTGATGCGAAAGGAAATTCCCAGCCCGTGCGCCGTCCACTTCTCGATGATCCGGTCGATCACCGCCCAATCAAACCGCCCCTCCTGCGGTTCGAGATACGCCCACGCCAGCCGGAGGTAGAGGTGATCCATGCCGGGGAATTCCAGCAGATCAGCGTCGCGGGCGATGCGATATTTGTCGGGGTGGTTGTCCGGGAAATGGTGATACCAACCCTTGTGCGGATTCACCAGGACGCGCGTGGCGTCGTGCAACGCGGTGAGGTCGTGCGCCACCAACGGCAGCGCGGGCGGCGCGGCGGCGATGCCGGGATCGCCCGCCGCCGCCAGGGCGGCCGCCAACCGTAGGGAGCCGGGCGGCTTCCTCATTTTTTCTCTTCTTTCGGCTTCGGCCAACGCTGCACGGCGGTCTTCGCGGCGGCGGCGACGGCGGCATCTTTGCTCGCGGCGAGGCGTTTGGCGCAGGCGAGACTGTCGGCGTCGCCGAGGCGAGTCAGCAGGCGCAACTGGCGCAGTTGCACGGCGGGATCGGCTTTTTCGAGCGCGGCGAGCACCACGCGGACGCCGCCGGCCGGCTGCGGCGCGCGCTGGGTGATCGCGATGAGCGCGCGCTGGGCGCGGGCGAGATCCTCCTCGTCGGTTTGCTGCCAGGTCCACTCCAACACGGCGGCCTGCTCGGTGATGGGGGCGATGTCGGACAGCAGGTCGAGGGCGGCGGAGCGGACGGTGGCTTCGCTGTCTTTACGCAGCTGATACGCGAGCGGGATCGCCGCAAGCGTGTAGCGGGCGGCGAGCGCGCGGAGACACAGCACGCGCGCGGGGGCGGCGCCCTGCCGCGCGCCGGCCTGCAGCAGTTCGGTGATGCCGGGGCCGTTCAGCCGGCCGAGGGCGGCGAGCGCGGCCTTGGTCTCTTCGCTGGAGGTGCCGGCGGCGACGTCGAGCAGGTGTTGCGCCATGGCTGGCGTGCCCGGCAGACGGCCCAGGGCGGTCAGGGCGGCGAGGCGGACGGAGCGGTCGGCGTGTTTGGTCGCGGTGATCGCGGCCGGCACCGCGGCCTGGTCGCCGAGGCGGCCGAGCAGAATCAGCGCGGACTGCTGGGTCTCGGCGTCCCAGGAGGCGAGTGGGGCGGCCATGGCCGCGGCGACGGCGTCCGCCGGCATCTCGCCGAGCTGCTGCAGCGCCCGCTCCTTTTTTGCGAAATCCGCGCCGCCAAGATCCGCCACGAGGGCGGAGGCGGATCCCGCGGAGAGGGCCGCGGGCGCGGGGGCCTGGCGGCGGCTGAGGCAACTTGCAAGCGCCTGACGCGTGGGGCGGTCGGCGCGCGAGGCCGCCGTCCGGATCAGCTGGTCGATGGCTGCGCCCGGCACCCGCTCAAGGGCGAGCAGCGCCAGCGGCGCGAGCTTGGCGTCTTCCAGCCAAGGGGCCAGCACGGCCATCGTGGGGTGCGCGGCGGTCACCTCGCCGCCGGACGCGTCGAGAAGCAGATGACCGAGGCGTTCGCAAATCGCCTGCCGGGCCGCGAAGGTGGTCGTGGTCGCGCGCAGCGTCTCGGTGAGACGGGCGACCAGCGCGGTCACTTTGGCGGGATCCTTGCCGGCATTCGCGACGGCGAGGTCGAGCGCCTTTAGTGGATCCAGGCTCGTGGCGTAGTCGTAGGCCGCGAGCTCGGAAATCTCGGGGGCCATGGCTGCGGTGCCCGCGGTGGACGCCGGGGCCCCGACGGGCGCGGTCGTTTGACAGCCAGTGAGGCCGAGGAGCAGCGCGAGGGGCCACCCGGCCAGAGCGGTTGAGCGGCAGAGGGGAACGGAACGAAGAGCGGAGAGTTTCACGGGAAATCAGCGTGGTGGAAGTGGACGTGATCAGAGCACGCCGTAGGGGGCGCGGCGGGGGCGTTCGGTCAGGCGGGCAGCCAGCGGGTCGCCGATGATTTCCTCGCGCACGGGATCCCACTTGATGGGGCGCTGGAGGATTTCGGCGATGCTGTTGAGGTGGCAGACCGTGGCCGTGCGGTGGCCGATTTCGACGTCGGCGATCGGGCGCTGGCGATGGCGCACGGCATCGAGAAAATCGGTGTGGTGGCTTTCGCTGGCGTAGAGATGGATCTCGTCGGGGCGCAGCATCCGCGACGCCAGCGGCGCCGGATCGGTGAACAGCACATTGCTGCGGCCAACCCAGATTTTGCCCTTCGTGCCTTCAAACTCGATCATCGCGGGGAGTTTCGGCACGTCGCGCTCGACGGTGACGCCGTTGGCGTAGATATGCGTCTGGTATTTGGTGCCCTGCCAGCCCTTCGGGATGAACTCGACCGCACCGGAGTCATCCATGCCGAGGGCCCATTGGATGATGTCGAAGTGATGCGCGCCCCAGTCGCCGTTCTTGCGGGCGCCGTATTCGAAATACTTGCGCCAGCCGCCGCCGTAGTTGCCGAGGACGCGTTGGGCGTTGTAGGGACGCCACGGGGTGGAGCCGAGCCAGCGATCGTAGTCGAAGCCCGGGGGGATCGTCTCGGCGGGCAGCGGGGAAGGCAGCGCGAATTCTCCGAGCCGGGCGCGGGCGGCCCGGATCTCGCCGATCCAGCCGTTGCGCACCATTTCGGCCGCCTTGCGGAAGGCGCGCTCGGAGCGTTGCTGGCTGCCGGTCTGGAGAATGCGGCCGTAGCGGCGGGCGGTCTCCACCAGCACCCGGCCTTCGCGGATGCTGAGTGTGAGCGGCTTTTCGCAGTAGACATCTTTGCCCGCCTTCATGGCGGCGTTGGCCAGCGGAGCGTGCCAGTGATCGGGAGTCGTCACCCAGACGGCATCGATGTCCTTTCGCGCGAGCAGTTCCTCGCTGTACTGATGCAGGGCGATCCCCTTGTTGCGGTCCCCGGGCTTCGCTTCCGCGTGTTTCTTCATCTCGGCCGACTTGGCCTTGTTGCAGTCGCAGAGCGCAATGATCTGGCAGTCGTCGCGGCCCGACAGCGCGTTGACGTGGCTTTTGCAGATCAGGCCATTGCCGATGAGGCCGACCCCGATCCGATTGCTGGGAGCGTTGCGGCCGAAGACCGTCGAAGGCACGAAGCTCGGCGCCAGGGCCGAGGCGATCACGCCGGCGAGGCCGTTCTGGATCAACGTGCGGCGGGTGAGCGTCGGCGTCGGTTTGGTTCCGCGGATGGATTCGGTGGTCATGGTGTAAGTAAGCCTGAGGTTCTCTTTCCGATTGAAATTCTGCGTCCGGGCCGGCCGTAAAAAGCGTCGCCCCGACTGTCGGGCAGGCATCGCCGCGACGGAGAAATGGAATGCATGCGGCTCAGTTAAGGTCCTCCGGCGTCCTGGTGGCAACACGCATGACCGCCTCGAAGGCGGCTTTGGGTTGGTTGGGGCCGTCGAGCCGCAGCGGGTTTCCAGGGCGGCGCCACGAGACGGCGTCGTTCGCACCCCCAAACGTGACCATCTTAACAGAAACTTCGGTGTCGAAAGCAACGTACGCGGCGCGGGGGATGCAGGAAAGCCGCTCGATGTGCACCCGTGGGAAGCAACCGGCCCAGGGCACCAACGCCGGCTCCGCTGCCGTCGATTGGTCGAAAAAAACGCCGTCCGGCCCAGCGGGCGCGGACGGCGGCACTTTCAGGCAAAATTGGTGGCGCTCAGCTCTTCTTGGTCTTCAGAAAACCGAGGACCATCTCGGCCTGCTTGTCGGTCTGACCCTTGTCGTAGTAGACGACTTTGCCGCTGCGATCGATGAGGTACGCCTCGCGGCTGGCCACGATCATGGCCGACTGTCCGAAGGCCTTGATGACCTTCTTGTCGGTGTCGGCCAGCAGCGGGTAGTCGAAGTTGTGCTTCTCCTTAAATTCCTTCTGCCTTTCGACGGAGTCGGTGCTGACCCCGATCACGGCGACGCCGAGTTTCTTGAGGTCGGCGCCGGCGTCGCGGAGCGAGCAGCCCTGTTTGGTGCAGCCGCCGGTGAGCGCCTTCGGGTAGAACCACACAAGGGTGTAATTGTTTTTCTTGTAAACCTCGGCGAGGTTGAGGGTCGTGCCGGCGTCGGTGGTGGCACTGAGGACGGGGGCGGCGTCTCCGATTTTGAGGGGCTCCGCGCGGACGGAGCCGACGAGAAGCGAGAGCAAGGACATAAGGGCGAGGGTGCGGGAGAGTTTCATGGCGCCGTGAACGTGAGCAAAGGCGCGCCGTCTGGCAAGCTGGCGGAAGCGAATTCCCGGCGCGGGGGAATGGCCCGTTTTGTGGCGGGATCCGGCGCGATGCACGCCGACGCCAGGCGAGTTGGCTTCCGGCTTGAATTCGCGCGGGGATGACTTTTGGGTCGTTTCCCCAAGCCCCCATACTTCATGAACATTCCGATTTTCCGTTTGATGCACCGCCTGGCGACACTGCTGGGCATTCTGGCAACCGCGACCGTGCTGGCCGCACCGGGCACGGGAAAAACCACGGTCCAAGCGGCGCGGGAACTGGCGGATGCGGGGCGCGTGGTGTTTCCGGTGAGCGGACAGCCCCGGACGCTCGTGCTGGCGCCAGAACAGGTGGCGCTGCCCTTGCGCGCGGGCACGGCGGCCAGACTTCCGGCGGGCCTGCAACCGTTGGCGAGCGATGCCCAGCATCGTTTCGTGCGCTTGCCGACGGGCACGACGGCGGCGACCTGGCTGGAGAAGACTGCGGCGCGCGCCCAGAGTGGCGGGAGCGCGGGGGCGGAGACGGCGGAGGAATTGCCGGCCGACATCGGCCCGGTGTTTTACGAGCTGGGCCGGGAAGGCGATCCGGCGGCGCGGCATGTGGCGACGGGCAAGCTCCTGCTGGTCGGCCCCGGGCGCACGGCGGCGGAGGCGGCGGCGATCGCCACGGGCGCACAATCGACGGTGGCGTTGACCGACGAACTCTGGGTGCTGGGGTACGCCTCCCCGTACCAGATGATGTCGGCGGCGCGGGCGCTGCAAGTCGGCGGCCTGCACGTCGAACCGCAGTTCACGCGGCCATTGGTGAAACGCGCGGCGCCGAACGATCCGCTGTACAACCAGCAGTTTTATTTCAAGAACACGGGTCAAGGCGGCGGTACCGCGGGCGAGGATCTCAACATCGAGAGTCTCTGGCCGGCGGCGAACGGCGCCGGGATCACGGTGTCGGTCGTGGACGACGGACTCGAGCTGACGCATCCGGACCTCGCGCCGAATATCGCCGAGGCCGCGTTGCACCGCAACGTGCTTGATGATAACAGCGACGCCACGCCCCCGGCGGCGGCCAACCACGGGACCATTTGCGCGGGCTTCATCGCCGCGCGCGGCAACAACGCCCTCGGGATGACGGGCGCCGCTCCGCAGGCGCGGCTCATCGGCATCCGCTTGCTGGGGGAGGGGCGCAACGGCGACTCCGCGACGGATGTGCAGGAGGCGGCCGCGTTCGCCTGGCGCACGGATATCATCCACATCTCCAGCAACAGCTGGGGCCCGTCGGACGACGGCAAGGCGCTCTCGGCCCCGGACACCGCGGCGGCGGCGGCCCTGCGCGCCGGGGCGACGACGGGTCGCGGCGGCAAAGGCCTGATCTATGTTGTGGCCGCGGGCAACGGCCGCGATTCGGGCGACCACGCGGGCTACGATGGGTATTCAGGCAACCGTTACGTTTTCGCCATCGGAGCGACGGACAACCGCGGCCGCCAGGCGGCGTTCAGCGAGTCGGGCCCGCAGGTCATCGCGGTCGCGGCGGGCCAGACCAGCGAGGGCGAGGACGTGCAATTGCTGGCCACCGACAACGTGGGCGCCCGCGGGGTCAACAAGGCGGCGTCGCCCGAGGGTGACTACACGACCAGCGGCACCCAGGGCACCTCCTACGCGGCGCCGCAGGCTTCCGGGGTGGCCGCCCTCATGCTCCAGGCCAACGCGAATCTCGGCTGGCGCGATCTGAAGGAAATCTTCATCCGATCCGCGCGGAAGAATCACGCGACCGATGCGGACTGGGTGAACAACGGCGGCGGCTTTCGCTTCAACCACAAATACGGCGCGGGCTACATCGACGCGGCGGCGGCGGTCGCCCTCGCCCGCACCTGGACTCCGCTGGGGGCCGAAATTTCGTCGACGCAGTCGTCCACCGCCGGTGGCGCGATTCCCGACGACACCGCGACCGGCCTCAGCCGGGCCCTGACGTTTGCGACCGCGCTGCCGTTGCGCGTGGAGACGGTCGAGGTCACGGTCAGTGTGACCCACCCGAACCGGGGCCAGCTCCAGTTCGAGCTGACCTCGCCGGCGGGCACGCGCACGGTGCTGGGCCAGCCGCGGGCTCCCGACACGGGCGCCGATTTCTCGAACTGGACATTTTCGACCCCGCGGCACTGGGGTGAAACCGCCAACGGCGTGTGGACGGTGCGCGTGATTGACACCGTGGCGGGGGCGCAAGGCACCCTCACCCTGGCGCGCGTCTCCCTCTACGGCACCGAACGCGCGACGACCGCGACTCCGCCGATCATCGCCGGGCAACCCGTCTCCCAGACGGCGGTGGCGGGCGGCCTGGTGACGCTGTCGGTCACCGCCACGAGCGGGGACCCCGTGACGTATCAGTGGCGGAAGGACGGCGCGAACCTCGCCGGAGCGACCGCCGCCACCCTCACGTTGAACGCGGTGCAGGCGGCGCAGGCGGGCAGCTACACGGTGGTGGTGAGCAACAGCGGCGGTTCGGTGACCAGCACGGCGGCGACGGTGGCCGTGGCGTCGGGGCCGTTGAGCCGGTTGGGCAACCTTTCCGTGCGCACCACCCTGGGCGTGGGGCAGAATCTCATCGTGGGTTTTGTGATGAGCGGGGGCAGCAAGCCCGTGCTGCTGCGGGCGATCGGGCCACGGTTGCAGGCCTTTGGCCTCACTGACGCGCATCCGGACCCGCGCGTGGAGCTTTATCGGGACGGCACGCTGGTCGCCCAAAACGATGATTGGGGCGGTTCGGATTCGCTGGCGAATGTGATGGCCGGTGTCGGCGCTTTTCCGCTCGAAGCCCGAGGAAAGGACGCCGCGCTCAGCCAGAGCCTGAACGGCGCCTACTCCGCCCATATCAAGGGCAACGGGAGTGGGGTCGTGCTGGTCGAGGTGTACGATGCGGGCGCCGGCACGAGTTCGCGGCTCGCCAACGTGTCGGCGCGCAACCGTGTCGGAACCGGCGGCGATCTGATGATCGCGGGTTTTGTCATCGATGGCACCGGACCGAAGTCGGTGCTGATCCGCGCGGTGGGGCCGACGTTGGCGGCCTTTGGCGTGACGGAGGCGCTCGCCAATCCTAAACTGCAGATCTTCAGCGGAGAACGGTTGGTGGCGGAGAATGACGATTGGGCTCCGGCGCTGGCGACGGTGTTCGGGCAGGTCGGGGCGTTTTCGCTCGTCGCGGGGAGTCTGGATGCGGCGCTCACGCTCTCGCTGCAGCCGGGCGCCTACACGGCGCAGATCACCGGAGTGAACGGCGCCACGGGTGAAGCGCTGGTGGAGATCTACGAATTGCAGAACTGAGCCGGGCCCTCTCCCTGGTTGTTGAGACCCCGCTCTCGCCGTCCGTCAAACGGACGGTGGTGCCCAATTGTGCGCCGCGGCGCACAATTCAGCTGGGCGGACGGATCGCGTGACGGTGCACCGCGGGATCGACGGTGATCCGCTGGCGGTTGCTGTCATTGGAACTTGTCGCACGGTCTGGCCAAGCTGATTTGCGCGGACGCCGGGGTCATGTCGCGAACCGCGAATCTATCAGCAGCCGGCCGAGTTGGGTTCCGATTTTCGGCGGAGGTGCGTTCCGCCCCGCGGAAATTCTGTGATGCCCATAGTGCCGCCCTGGCGTCGGCGACGTCTCGTTGCACGTCACGGTTCTTGTGTGATGGTCTTGGCCGTGAAGATGTTTCGGTGCCGGAGGCGACGGAGCCGTTGGGCGTGGGGATCGGTTTCCGTTGCGCCAGCCATCCCGGTTCGTTCGGCTTCGATGGCGTTGAGCAGGGTGCGGCAATGCTCACGGACTCGGACGTCCGGGTTGGTTTTCCGGTTGGTGTCGAGACACTCCAACTCGGCTGGCTCAAGTTCGCGGCCGCAGGTCCATTTTTTCTCCAACGTGGGCAACGGGTTGTCGGGATCCAGCCATTGGATGGTCGGCATCATGTTTGTTCGGGCGGATTGAAATTCATCCGTGAGTTCAATTGTGGCCGCAGATCGGTTTGGATGCGGGTCAATTCTTTTGCATGGCGGTGTCCAGGGGGTGGACGAGACGAAAAGCAGTGCCACGGGGCCCAATCACCTCGCAACAGCGGGTCGCCCATGGGCCAAGCAGTTGGAGGAGGTTTTCGTCCAGCAGTTCGACCTCCACATCAGTGGTGGTGTCGTGGGCGTTGAGAAACGCGGCCAGTTCGTCGGTGACGATGGTGTCGGGGTCATGGTGCTGCGCTCGGGCAGAATGGTGAACGCGAGGGAGCCGGCGCCAATCAGCGTGATGTGGGTTGGCGGATTCGTCCGATTGAATTCGATGAGAGCATTTTCCAACCAAACCAACGTGGAGATGAGGCCGGGATCAATCCGCGCCGCCGGTTTTTGAGCAGCAACGGCGTAAACGATTTCCAAGTCCGGCGCTTTGAGTCGGTGCTGAATGCCTTTGAGAAAAATCGTGAAACCTTCCGGAGTGGCTTCGACATGGGTCGCCCCGAAGACCGCCCCGCTTCTTGTGACAATGATGAAGGGTCCTTTCAGTTCAGAATGGTCTGATTCATCGGGGGCAGGTTTATCTCTTGAATGCATTCCGCAAGGCGAAGCGGGCTCCCTCGAAACGGGCTCCACCTTTCAGTCGCCAATGCCCGCGGTTGCCATCGCGGCCAGCCGCGGTGCTCTTGCTGTCCGGTCCAGATTTTCGGAACCGCCGCCCCTCCGCGGGCTCTTACCTCCCGCCGATGTGTGCCCAAAACCCCTAACTCCGCCGGTTTCAAGGCGTCTTTTCGGGATTAATTCCCGTTTGAGCCCTCGCTTGCCTTGCGTCGCCGCCGACCTCAACCTCGATCCCCTTGTTATTGTTCCCACCAGCAAACCTGCCCGCCCGGTCCCCATTTTCCATGCTACTCGTCCCGCTCCTCCGCTCTGTTGTGCGTCTCGCCCGTACGGTCGGCACCTTGTTTGCCGCCGCCGTCCTCGCGCTGACCCCAACCCTCGCCCAATCGCCCTCCGCCGCCGACGGCTTCGACCCCAATGTTGACGGCAACGTTTATGCGGTCGCAGTGCAGCCCGACGGCAGACTCATCGTGGCCGGCCAGTTCACGATGATCGGCGGCGTGTCGCGCCCCAACCTGGCCCGGCTCAACCTCGACGGTTCGGTTGACACGACCTTCAATCCCGGGGTCAACGGCGCCGTCCGGGCACTTCAGCTCCAGCGTGACGGCCGCCTTGTGTTCGGCGGAGATTTCACGGGCGTTCAGCCTGGTGGCACTGGCGCCACCACCGTGCGCAACCGCCTCGCGCGCCTCAACCCCGATGGCTCGCTCGATGCCACCTTCAACCCAAACGTCGGCGGTCAACTTCTGCCCCAAGTCCACGCGCTCCTCGTCCAGGCCGACGGACGCCTCGTCGCGGGTGGCTCCTTCACCACCACGCAGCCCAATGGAGCCGCGACCGCCACCACCCGCAACTATCTCGCGCGCTTCAATGCCGACGGCTCGCTCGACGCCGCCTTCAACCCCAATCCCAACTCCATCGTCCTCGCCCTCGCGCTCCATGTGGACAACAAGATTCTGGTCGGCGGCGGCTTCACCGCCCTGCAGCCGGCCGGCGACACGGCCGCGACCACCCGCAACCGCATCGCCCGCCTGAATCCATCGGGCACGATCGACTCCGAATTCAATCCCAACTCCAACAACGGCGTCACCAGCCTCGCCGTGCAGCGCGACGGCAAGATTCTCCTCGCGGGCTTTTTCACCACGCTGCAGCCCCCCACCGATGCCTCGCCCGCCGGCCGCTCGCGTTTGGCCCGACTGAATGTCGACGGCACGCTCGATTCCGAATTCTACCCGCGCGCCGACGGCAGTGTCGCGGGCGTGGCGGTGCAGCCGGACGGCACGATCGTCATTGTGGGTTCGTTTACCTCTGTCTGGGGCCGCGGCACGAGTTCGGTGAACCGCAGCTACGTCGCGCGCTTCAGTCCCGATGGCTCACTCGACAGCGGCTTCGCGCCGTCGGTCAACGGTCCCGTCAACGCCGTCGCCACCCAAACGGACGGCAAGATTGTCATCGGCGGTCTCTTCACTCGCGCGCTTCCTCTGGGTGCCACGACCCCGATCCTGCGCAACCGCCTCGCCCGGATCAATGCTGACGGCTCGCTCGACGCCAGCTTCGAACTCGAGGCCGGTGGACGTCCGCTCGTCTCGGTCACCCAGGCCGACGGCAAGATCGTGATCGGCGGCTCGTTCACGAGCGTCGGTTCATCCAGCCGCAACTATGTCGCCCGCCTCAATGCCGACGGTACGGTCGACAGCGCCTACAAGCCCGATTTCAACGGCCGGGTCTACACGATGGCGCTGCAGTCCGACGGTAAGGTGATCGTCGGCGGCGCCTTCACCACGATCGACGGCGAGAAACGCGAGTATCTCGCGCGCCTCAACACGTCCGGCACGCTCGACTCCGAATTCAACCCGCACTTCGGCGGCCAGGTTGGTGTCGTCGTGCTCCTCTCCGACGGCCGCATGCTGGTGGGCGGCACCTTTAACAGCGTGCAGCCGGCGGGATCCGCGACCCCGTTGCAGCGGCAAAACCTCGTTCGCCTCAACGCCAACGGCACCCTCGACACGGCTTTCGATCCCGAGCCCAACTCTTCGGTCGCGGCAATCGCCGTGCAGAGCGATGGCAAGATCGTCGTCGGTGGCGCGTTCACGTCCGTCCAGCCCGGCGGTGCTCCCACCGTCACGACCGCAGCCGACGGCTCGACCACGACCAAGTTCAGCACCGCCGCCATCACGGCGCGCAACCATCTGGCGCGGTTCAACGCCGACGGCACGCTCGACACCGCGTTTGATCCCAATTTCAACGCCGCGATCAGCGCACTCGCGCTCCAGGCCGACGGGAAAATCATCGTGGGTGGCTCCTTCACCGCGCTCAACCCGGCCGGCGCCCCGTCGGTTACCACGACCAACGCCGACGGCACGAAGACCACCACCACGGTGATCACCCGGGCGCGGCTGGCCCGGCTCAACGCCGACGGTTCCAACGACACCGCGTACAATCCCAACGCCAACGGCAACGTCCTCGCCCTCGCTCTTCAATCCGACGGCAAACTGATCATCGGCGGTTCGTTCACCACCTTGCAGCCCAACGGAGCCGCCGATTGGACGCTGCGCAAATATGCCGCGCGGCTCAATGCCGACGGCACCGTCGATGCCACCTTCAACCTCGATCTCAACGAACTGCCCGGCAACCGCGTCGATTCGCTCCGCCTGCAGTCCGACGGCCGTCTCCTGATCGGCGGCAGTTTTGCGTCGTTCGCCCCCCTTGGCGCGCCGGCCCGCATCGCCCGCCGCAGCTTCGCCCGACTGCTCGCCAACGGCCAGGTCGACACGACGTTCGACGCCGCGGCGGGCGGCGCCACGGGCGCGATCGTCAACGCCCTCGCGGTGCAAGCCGACGGTCGCGTGCTCGCGGTCGGCAGCTTCGCCGATCTCGGCGGGGCGAAGAGCACCAACATCGCCCGCTACCGTTCCGAGGGTACGCCCGATCCCGAATTCAATACGAATCTGAACACCGACGGACCGGTCAGCGCCGTGATCGTGCGACCTGAAGGCGCGCCGGTCCCCACGCAGCTGGGTGGTTTCGCCTGGCTCAATGCCAACGGCACGATGCGCGCGGCCTTTGCCACCGCCGGCGCACGCTTGAGCGGCGAGATCAACGCCGTCGCGATCGATGCCTCCGGTCGCTTGTTGCTCGGCGGCACCTTTGCCAACCTCAGCAACTCTTCCGGCGGGAACCTCGTGCGGTTTGCGGCCAACGGCACCCTCGACACGAGTTTCAACCCGACTCCCAACGGCGCCGTCACCGGCATCGTTGTGCAAACCGACAACCGGATCGTGGTCGTCGGCTCGTTCACGACCGTCAGCGGCACGGCCCGCAACCGGATCGCGCGAATCGACGACAACGGCTCGCTCGACGTCACCTATGACCCCAATGCCAACGGGCGGATCGCCGCTATCGTGCGCGAGAGCGACGGCCGCATGATCGTCGCGGGTTCGTTCAACAGCTTTACCCCCAACCTCGCCACCACCGCGGTCGCGCGCAACTACCTCGCGCGGATCAACGTCGATGGCACGGTGGATGCGAACTACAACCCGTCGCCCAACTTCAATGTCAACGCCCTCGCGCTGCAGGGTGACGGCAAGATTGTCGCGGGCGGCGGTTTCACGAGTGTCTCGCCCAACGGCGCCACCACCCCGATCACGCGCAACAATCTCGCTCGGTTCAACACCGACGGCACGGTCGATCAAAACTTCAACCCCAGTCCCAATTCGTCGGTCGAGGCGTTGGTCGCGCTCGGCAACGGCCAGTTCCTCGTGGGCGGCTCGTTCACGACCCTGCAGCCCGGCGCCACCGGCACCGCCGTCGCGCGCAACAACCTCGCGCGCATCAACAGCGACGGCGCCGTCGACCAGGGCTTCAACCCCAACGCCAACTCCGTGGTGACCACGCTCGCGGTGCAGCCCGACGGCGGCATTCTCGTCGGCGGATCATTCTCGACCCTGCAGCCGGGCGCGACGGGCACCCCGGTCACGCGCAACCGCTTTGCCCGGCTCAACCAAGACGGCACGCTCGATCTCAATTTCAACCCCGACATCCGCGGCGGCATCAATGTCGTCGCCGCGCGTCCGGATGGCACCGTGCTCGTGGGCGGCAACTTCACCGATCTCCAGTTCACCGGCTCGATCATGGTCGGCGGCAATTTTGCCACCATCGGTGGCGTCGCCGCGCGCAATCTCGCGATGCTTAACGACAATGGCTCGGTCACGACTTCCTTCCAGCCGCGGCCGGATGGCGTCGTCAGCGCCCTGCTGGCGCTCCCCGACGGCAAGACGATTGTCGGCGGCGCGTTCACCAACATCGCCGGCGTCGCGCGCAACCGGCTCGCGCGGTTCAATGCCGACGGCGGACTCGACACCACCTTTAATGCCAGTGCGCCCGGCGCCGTCCGCGCCCTTGCCGTGCAATCCGACGGACGCGTGCTCGTCGGCGGCACTGGCATCGTGCGGTTCAACGCCAACGGCACTCCGGATGCGTCGCTTACCACGAGCGTGACCGGTCCGGTGACCTCACTCGCCGTGCAGGCGGACGGAAGAATTCTCTACGCCACGAATCAGACCGCGCTCGCGCGCCTCAACCCCGACGGCTCGGCGGATCCTTCGTTTTCCCCGGCGGCGGGCGGGGTCTCGGCGATCACGGTCCAGGCCGACGGCCGAATCTTGGTGGGAGGCGCGCCTGCGCGCCTCGTGCGGCTCAACTCGAACGGCTCGTTGGACTCGTCGTTTACCCTGTCCTTCGACGGCGCCGTCACCGCGCTCGCGCTTCAGGCGGACGGCCGTCTGATGATCGGCGGCGGATTCCGCAGTGTCGGCGGCACCGCGCGGCCGGGCATCGCCCGACTCACTGGGGCCGGCGCCGCGGCGCAGACGCTGGGTGTCGCCGCCAATCGCGGTTCCATCGTCCTGAGTCGCACGGGTGCGATCGGCGAAATCTCGGCCGTCCGCTTCGAGCAATCGTCCGACCGCGGCACCTGGACTTCCCTAGGGGACGGGGTGCGCGCTCCCGGCACGGCCAACTGGCAGATCGCCGGCCTGAATCTGCCCGCGAGCGGCGCCTTCTACCTCCGGGCCCGCAGTATCACTCCGTCGACCGCCGGCGCTGCCTCGGGCATCTACGAGACCGTGCGTGAGTTCAACTACGCCAGCCCGGTTCCCGGCCTCGGTATTCCCGCCAACACCACGACCATGCCGGCGCAGACCGCGGCGCAAAGTCCGATCGATTTCGCCACCGGGATTATTCCGCGCTCCATCATCACGTCGGTCCCGGGTGAAGGCACGGTGGAAATTTTCGTCGGCGCGACCACGGTGGCCTCGGGTGCGAGCCCCGCCCGGCTCACCAATCTTTCGACCCGCGGTCGCGTGACGCCCGACCAATCCCTGATTCTGGGCTTTTCGATTGCCGGCACTGAGCCGCGTCAGGTGCTCGTCCGTGGTGTTGGTCCGGCGCTGAACGCGTTTGGCGTGAGCGATGCGCTCCGCGCCACCCGCCTGCAGATCTACAATGCGGCCGGCGCGTTGCTCGCCAGCAACGAAGGCTGGAGCAGCGTCACCGCCGCCGCCCCGACGGCGGCGACGACGGGCGCGTTTCCGCTCGCCGCCGGCAGTGCCGACAGCGCGGCGGTGCTTGCGCTCGCGCCGGGAAATTACACCGCGCAAGTTTTCGATCCGCGTGGCGGCGGGGGCGTGGCCCTCGCGGAGATCTATGATGCCGGCTCCGGATCGGGCGCGCGGCTCGTCAACGTTTCGAGCCGCGGTGCCGCCGGCACGGGGGCTGATGCGCTCATCAGCGGTTTTGTGCTCGAGGGCGGTCTCGCGTCACGCGTGCTGCTGCGCGGCATCGGTCCCGGTCTCGCGCAGTTCGGCGCTGCCAACACGGTCGCCGATCCGGTCCTCTCGCTCTTCGACAGCACCGGCCAGGCGCTCGGCGCGAATGACGACTGGGTGTCCAGCATCAGCGATGTCTCGACGGCCGCCCTGCGCGCCGGCGCTTTCGCGCTGACCCGCGGCAGCAAGGATGCGGCCGTCCTCGCGACGCTCCCCTCGGGCGTTTACACGATTCAGGTCAGCTCGAATTCGGCGACCACCGCCTTCGCGCTGCTCGAAATCTATCAGATTCCGTAAATTGGCTTGCGGCTCCGATCCGTCGTCGATCGGATCTTCTTGTGCCGAAACCCGACCGTCCACCCAAGGCTCACCGCCGGCCCGCCCCGGTCGCGGAGATGCGTGTGTTCCAACCCGCGGACGGTCTGGTCGCGGCGGGACCGGAGGTGTTGCTGCCGAGCCGGCTCGTCCATCGCGACGACGCGCGCGGAGTTTTTCTCTACCACGGCGACTGCCTGGCGGTGATGGACACTCTGGCGGCGAAACATCCCGGTGGATGTTTTGATCTGATCTTCGCCGACCCGCCGTATTTTCTTTCGAATGGTGGCATCACGTGCCAGGGCGGCCGGATGGTGAAGGTCGACAAGGGCGCCTGGGACAAATCGCGCGGCGCGGAGGAGAATCACAACTTCAACCGCGAGTGGCTGCGGCGTTGCCAGGCGTTGTTGAAACCCAACGGGGTGCTCTTTGTCAGCGGAACCCATCATGTGATTTTTTCCGTCGGGTATGCGCTGCAGCAGCTCGGCCTGAAGATCCTGAACCAGATCACGTGGCAGAAACCCAACCCGCCGCCCAATCTTGCCTGCCGCTGTTTCACGCATTCGACGGAGACGGTGTTGTGGGCGGCGAAGCAGGAGAAGAGCCGCCACGTTTTCAATTACGCCGACATGAAGCGGACCAATGGCGGGAAGCAGATGAAGGATGTCTGGAGTTTCACCGCGCCGCGCGGCGCGGAGAAAAAACTGGGAAAGCACCCGACGCAGAAGCCCCTGATATTGCTCGAGCGGATTCTCCTGGCCGCGAGCAAACCGGGGGATCTGGTGCTGGATCCGTTTCTGGGCAGTGGCACGACGGCGATTGCGTGTGCGTTGCGCGGCCGGCGCTGCGTTGGCATCGAGAGCGACGCCAGGCACCTGGTGCTCGCGGAGGCCAGATTGCGCGAGGCGTTGCAGCCGCGTCTGGTGCAGGCTGAACTTGATGTGGCGATCACGGGCCCCATCAGGACCGGAGTGTGATTCATCCAAGCCGTGACGATTCAGTCCGGAGTGGAGCCCGGGGCGGTGCCCGCCCTCGGCTGGCGCGGAGGCTCAGTCCCCCACGGGCTGATTGGAGAGCGTACCGCGCAAAACCCGCTGGGGACATCGGGTTCCACCTTCCGGTATTTTTCTCGCATCGCTTCGGGTCCATACGTGGTTGAACCGCATCCGGCCCGGGAGGGGATCGGGGCGATCGAGGTTCGCGCAACGGCGAGCGCCGGCCGGCAACGAACGCCGATCGCCGACTCCGTCGGTCGGCGCGGAAAACTTGACGCCGGGCGTCTGAACTTGCGGAGTGCAGGGGAGCCGGGGCCTTGCCACCCCGCGTGGCCCATCCCCCTGCAATCACTCCTCCAACCTCCGCAAAATCCATTTCGCAACATGATTCGAATCCTACTCCTGATCGCGTTAGTCTTCTCCGCCGCCGCGCTGCACGCCGAGAACTGGGCCAACTGGCGCGGGCCGCTGCACAACGGTGCCAGTCCCGAAAAAGGCCTGCCCGGGAAGTTCAGCAAGACCGAGGGAGTGAAATGGGCCACCACGCTCCCAGGTTCGTCCGCCGCGACGCCGGTGATCTGGGGGGACCTGGTGTTCCTGACCGCCGCTGAAACGAAGACGAACAAGCAGATTGCCCTCTGCCTCGATCGCCGGACCGGCAAGGAACTCTGGCGCGCGGAGATCAGCGACTTCGCCACCGACGGCCAGTACAGCAACACCTGTTCCCCCTCGCCCGTGACCGACGGCAAGATCGTCGTGTTCTTCTTCGGCACCGGCGATCTGGTCGGGTTCGAGGTCTCGGGGAAAAAACTTTGGGCAAGAAATCTCGGGCCGTTCGCGTTTCAGTGGACGTTCTCCGCCACCCCGCTGCTGCACGATGGCCGTCTCATCATGCCGATCCTGCAACGCGACGTCGCCGTGCGGGGTCGCGGCAAGCCGACCGGCAACGAGTCCTACCTGCTGGCCATGGAGCCGCGCACCGGCCAGGATGTCTGGCGGAGCCTCCGGCCCTCCGAGGCCGTGGCCGAATCACGCGAGGCCTACAGTACTCCCCTGCCTTTCACCCACAACGGACGCCAGGAACTCATCATCGTCGGCGGTGACTGCATCACCGGCCACGAGCCCGCGTCCGGCCGGGAACTCTGGCGCTGGGGCACTTGGAACCCGACCAAGATTGGACATTGGCGACTCGTGCCGTCGCCGACGGTCGGCGGTGGCGTCATCCTCGCGTGCGGCCCGAAAAATGCCCCGGTCTATGCCGTGAAGACCGGCGGCAGCGGCACAATCCCAACCAAGAGTCTCGCCTGGCAGAGCCACGTGCAACCGACGGAAGATGCCGCCGAGGCCGCCCCGTCGATCAACGAGCGCGACCTCACGGCCGACGTGCCCACGCCGCTTTTTTACGAAGGGAAATTCTACATCCTCAACGGCACGAAAAAGAAACTCTACTGCGTCAACCCCGCCGACGGTGCCGTCGTCTGGAGTGGCGACATGGGCGGGAAGTCCGTCTTCCAAGCCTCGCCCACCGCGGCCGACGGCAAGATCTACGTGATGAACTTCGACGCCGACGTGTCGGTGATCCAGGCCGGCGGCACCGCGTTCAAGCAGCTGCACAGCGTGAATCTCCGCGACGAGGGCGACGACACCCGCCACCGCTCCAGCGTCGCGATCTCGCAGGGCAACCTTTTCATCCGCACCGGCACGAAGCTGTTCTGCGTGGGAAAGTGAACGCCCGCGGAAGGTGCCCGCCCGCCGGATCGACCCGCCTGCTGGCCAGGGGTTCACGGAATTGCCGGAGGATTGTGGCGGGTCCGGCCTCCTAGCGCGAAGATTTCACACGCGGAGGTGTGAAATCTTCGCCCTGTCGGGCCGACTTCGTCGCGGCCTGGTTAAACCGCTCCTTCTCCTCGTCGCGCTCGAGGTAGGGGATGCCTTTTTCCATCCACTCGGGGGCGGGGGCGCCCTTGAGGTAGTGGTCGAAAAACTGGCTCATGCGCAGCGCCCAGTCCTTTTGATCGGCGCGGCGGCGCAGGCCGTGGAATTCGCCGTTGTAGTTGAAGAACCAGGCCTCCTTCCCGTGGCGGCGCAGCGCGAGGAACAGCTCGATGCCCTGATACCACGGCACGGCGTCGTCCGCGTCGTTGTGCAGGATCAGGAGCGGCGTCTGCACCTTGCCGATTTGGAATACGGGCGAGTTGTCGATGAACGCCTGCGGCGCGTCGGTGAGTTTCCGGCCGATGCGGCTCTGCGTCTGCTCGTATTGGAACTGCCGCGGCAGGCCCGGGCCCCAGCGGATGCCGGAGTAGGCGCTGGTCATGTTGCCCACGGGCGCGCCCGCCTCGGCGGCGCGGAAGCGGTTCGTCTGCGTGACCATGTAGGCAATCTGGTAGCCGCCCCACGAGTGGCCCTGGATGCCGATGGCTTTTTCGTCGACGAAACCGAGCTTCGCCACCGCATCGATCGCGGGCAGCACGCAGCGGAGCGCGCTCGGGCCGGGCTCGCCGGTCTTGTAGGCGATGTCCGGCGTGAGGATGAGGTAGCCGTTGCTGACGTAATACGAGAAGTTGATGCTCGTGCCGGGCGAGGGATTGACGAAGCCGTGCACGCCCTGCGCGAGCCGCTCGTAAATGTAGACGAGCATCGGATATTTCTTCTTCGGATCGAAATTCGCCGGCTTGTAGAGCGCGGCCTGGAGCGGCACGCCGTCGGTGCTGCGGAACGAGATGAGTTCGCCGGTGCCCCACGCGAACTTCGCGAGCTGCGCGCCGCCGTCGGTGGCCTTCGTGAGCTGCGCGAACGACGCGTCGGTCACGTGCACGTCGGGAAACTCGTCGAAGCGCGCCGCGGTCACGAGCAGCACGTCGGCCTCCTGCGCGCGGCCGGCGTAAGTGAAGCGCTTGTCACCCCACAGAAGCCGTGCGGGCGCGGTGGTCGCGGCAAACGTCGTGCGGAAAAACCCGCTCGCGCGCGTCTCCACGCTCTCGCCCCGAAGCACGAGCGGCTTCGCCGGATCGATGCCGCGCTCCTCGTCGTCCTCATCGACGGGCTCGATGCCCTGCACGCGGAGCTGCGTCTTGTGCGCGCGGCCGAGGCCGGCCGTGAGATTCTTCGGCGTGCGGCCGTCGGCAAAAAGCTGCCACACATCGTAGCGGTCGTAGGCGAGGAAGGAGGCGCTGTCCTTCGTCCAGCCGGCGCTGCCGTAGGCCGCGGGCGGCGACGGCGAATCGTGCAGCTCGTTCCAAAACGCCGGCTGCAACCCGGCGGTGAGGCGGCGCGCGGCGCCCGTCGCGGTGTCGAGTGCGTGCCAGTGTTTGTCGACGTAATAGATGGCCGACTTGCCGTCGGGCGACCAGATCGGGGCGGTGCCGCGGAATTGCTTGAGGACCTCGCGGCGGGCGCCGGTCGTACCGTCGACGAGGTAGGCATCGAAGTAACGCGTGTCGTATTCCTGCATGCGGCGGTAGGCGCGGTCATCCTGGCCGAGGGCGCGCGAGCCGTCGTCGCTGAGCGAGACCTGCTGCAACGTGGCGTCGGCCAGCTGGGTGTAGCGCCTGCTCGCGAGGTCGAGCACGCCGCGGTAGCTGCGGTTGCGCTCCTGGGTGGCCCGCACGCGCTGCATCGGCTGCACGAAGTCGTCGTTCCACCGCCAGAGATCGGCCGTCACGCGGTCCTCCTCGGCGGGGGCGGCGGCGGGATCGCGCGGCGGTTTCGGCGGCGCGCCCGCGGCGACGTAGAGTTTTTTGCCGTCGCGCGAAAACGCCGGCGCGGCCTTGTCGCTCACCGCGAGATCCGCCGGGAAACCGGGCGTCGCGGCGGTGACCGTCTCGACGGCCTCGCTGGCGCCGCGGGGCCAGAGGTAGAGCTTGGAGCGGGGCACCTTCGCCGCCGTGTCGTCCCGATCGCTGAGGAACGCGACCTGGGTCTGCTCGCGGTCCCAGGTGAGCATCGCGTATTTGCCCTTGCCGGCGAGCAGGGCGCGCGGCGCGGCGTCGGTGCCCGGAACGAGGGCGTAGGCGCCGTTCTCCGTCTCGGTCCTCGAGGCGACGGTGTAGAGGAGGTTTTTGCCGTCCCGGGCGAACGAGACCGCGAGGACGTTGGCGAACGACCGCTCGGCGCCGGCGGCGAGTTCGCGCAGGACGAGTTCGGTGCCGTACACTTTGGCGGGACCGGCGGCAGGCGCGTTGGCGCCGCCCCGACCAGCCCCGCCGCGCGCGCCGCCGCGTTGTTGATCCGGGTCCTCGTGGTCGTCGTCGGGTGCGCCGACTTCGGCCGGCTTTTCGGCGGGCTTGGCCTCGTCCGGCTTTTTCTCCTCGGGCTTCGCGCCTTTCAAGTAGGCGAGCCAGGAGCCGCCTTTCGAGGGGACGGAAAAACTCTTCACGTCGGCGACGTGCGTGACGGCGCCCGAGGCGAGATGGACGATGGCGAGCCCGTCCTTCGGCATTTCCTCGGGTTTTTTCTTGGCCTTGCGGGCGGCGAGCAGCTCGGCCTTCGGCGGGTGGGTGTTGGCGATGAGAAAGCGGCTGTCGCTCGTGATGACGATCCGGATGGCGCGCGACGTGGGCGGCTCCTCGGGAGCGGTGGTTTCCCCGGACGGCGCGGCGGCGGGCGGCGGCAGCGCGCCGACGGGCACTCGCAGATCGCGACCAGTTGCGAGTTCCCGCACGATCACGTCGCCATCGGCGTCCTGTGGCATGAACGAATACGCGAGCCACTTGCCGTCGCGGGAGAGTTGCGGCGCGCCGATGCTGCGCCACGCGTCGAAGTCGGTGGGCGCCAGCGGGCGCGGGGCCGGCGGTTGCGCTGAAACGAGCTGGACGCAGACAGCAAGAATCGCGGCCAACGTGGCGCGGAGAAAAGTTCGGTTATTCATGAGGTGAAAATTCGCGGCGGCGGGTTCGTCGGACGCCACTGATCGGAAATTGGATTTTCAAGGGGTTGGGCCGGGAGGAGGGACCGGTAACGGCCTTATTCTCCAAAGCAGCCCCACCGCTGGCGAGTTCATTGTTCTCGCGGTTCGCTGGCGGCGATCCTGCCTGCCGGCTTCGCGCAAACCGCCGCGCTCCGGCCCGTCGATCTCCGCTGCGATTCGGCGGACAATCCGCCCGGGGTCGCTGGAAGCGCCTGAGGGAGTGCGAGCAAAAGTTTGCGTCCGGGCGCGTCGGCGGTTGTTAGCCCGGGAAATCAACACGCCCATGACCAACACGAATCCTGCTCTTTCGTCCTCGGTTTCATCATTACCTGTCGCCGTGATCGGCGCGGGTCCGATCGGTCTCGCGGCGGCGGCGCGGGGCATGGATTTTAAAGCGATCGGCTGGGAGCGTCGGCAGGCGAAACCCTGCTGCTCGCCCGCATTTTTCGCACCGCGGCCGGCGGCCGCTCCCTGTGGAACGATCAACCTCGTCGCAGAAATGCACGATGCGGATCGCTAGCGGCCCGACGCGGCAACCATAACCGAAGATCTTCGGTTGCGGTTGCCGGATGGTGCTATTGATCCATTTCGATCCTTAATGTGGAGCTCCACATTAAGGATCTAATGTGAAGTGGTCAATAATGTGGAGTGGAGCGGCCGTCGTTGGCTCTGAACGGCGAGCCCTTGGCGGGGTGACTCCACATTATTGACGGAGG
>SXGT01296063.1_pt1 | contig 32726 bp, 24 predicted proteins | sample 3176221 | NCBI WGS metagenome assembly SXGT01 (sample SAMN11356862, study PRJNA531348) | freshwater metagenome | isolation source: freshwater sample F1-120 | place: China: Fuxian Lake, Yuxi | collected 2017-12-25
CTGGAGGGCGACGTCGAGGACGTCGGCTAGGACGAGGCGGCCTTCGGCGTCGGTGTTGAGGACCTCGATAGTTTTGCCGCTGCGGGCCCGGAGGACGTCGCCGAGTTTGTACGACGAGCCGGAGAGCATGTTTTCGACGAGGCCGACGAGGCCGATGACGTTGACGGGGAGCCGGAGTTGGGCGATGGCTTGCATGGCCCCCAGGACGGTGGCGGCCCCCGCCATGTCGCACTTCATCGTCACCATGCCGTCGTTCGGCTTGATGGAGAGGCCGCCGGAGTCGAACGTCACCCCCTTGCCGATGAGGGCCAGCGGGGCGTCTCCCTCCTTGCCGCCGCTGTGCCGGAGTATCACCAGCCGCGGCTCGCGGTCGCTGCCGCGGGCGACGGCGAGGAGGGAGCCGCAGCGTTCGGCTTCCAGGCGGGCGAGGTCCCAGACTTCGATGGCCAGGCCGTTTTCTTCCGCGACACGGACGGCTTCATTTGCGAACGATTCGGGATACATCTCGCTGGGGGGCTCGTTGACGAGGCGGCGGGTGAGGTTTTGAGCGTCGCCGAGAATGATGCCGCTATCGAGGGGGGCTGCTTCCACGCCGCTCCAGAGGATTTCGCCGGGGGGGAAGTGTTTTTTCTTCGCTTTATAGAGATCTTGCCCCACGCAGCCGACGATGCTGCCGGCGACGCCACTTTCGGCGAGGTCTTTCGACCAATCGTCGGCAAGGTAGTAGCCGACTTTGGCCCGCTCCTTACCAGCCAAGGACTTTGAGGCCGTGGCGGCAGCGCGGAAGGCGGTGCCTCGGTCGAAGGAGTCCTTGGGGCCGAGGCCAACGATGACGGCCGTGTGGGCCTTGATTCCCGCGGGGCCGAGAATCGTGGTGATCTCGTTCTTCTTGCCGGTGATTTCCTTCCGCTCAATGAGGCGAGTCAGCAGGCCTCCGGTGGCTTTGTCGAGCTCGGCCGCGGAGCCGGCGGGGGAGCTATCGGCGTAGATGCCGACGACGACGGCGTCGGCTTCGAGGAGGGTGAGGGGGATGGAAGTGGCGGAGACGGGCATGACAAGCATCCTTCGGTTACAGCCAGCGATGGAGAGCGACGAAACGGATATTCTATCGGCCTTGCCGGCATGTCACGAGGCGGGATGCTACTCCGGCATCAAACATGTCTTCCAAGGGTCAGCGCCGCCTGCTCGCCCCAGCGGCGGAGCAGGGAGAGGTGCTTTTCGGTCGGCAGGGCATTGCACTTGCCGCGAGCTTGCACAATCAGCCGCGAGTGAGTCTGAACTTCAATGGTGAGCACCCGAAACTGCCCCAGGGGGAGCTCCACTTCCAAAGTCCAAATGGATGAGTTCCCGCGCGCGCAGGAGCTCGCATAGCTCCCGACGCAGTGCTTCATGGCCCGCCCTTCGTCCAGCAGAGCTCGCGAGCTCGTCAACTCCCGGATCGTCCAGATTTTGTGATTGGCGCTCTTCGCGGAACCCTCTTCGAACTGGAAACCGGCAATTCCGGACGGCTGCCACTGGTCGCGCGGCACTTGGACGCGGGCCAACGTTCGGTGCCAGGCTCTCACCTGCCGCAGCAGGGAATCCGGGGTGCGACCCTTCATGGTGAAGTTCGGCTGTGGAGGTCCGATCAGTTCGCGGACACCGTTAACCACGACTTCTTCGCTGGCAAACTTCTGGTGCTGGATGAAGTCGATGATTGGTCCTACATGCGCGACATCGAGGAGCGGATTAGCGATCAGAAACTGCAATACGGTCGTCCAAAAGTCGTTGTGGGTGAAGTTCGTCCCCAGCCAGGTTCCCAGAACGGCTTTTGCCAGTCGGGCATTTCCCCCCAGCGCGTGGATTTGTCCCCAGCGGAGCGCGGCCTGGGCGGTCAACTCGACGGGAGCCTGCATGAACTCGTGCGCCATCCGCTTGGTGTAGGGAATCGGCAGGTCGGCCGTGCGGATGTTTTCGCCTCGCCCGATGTGCAGAAACCACGCCTGCTGCCGCTGCGCTTCCGGGCCATCTCCCAGGAACCAGGCCGAGTCCAGGAACGGTGGGACTGGCCACTCGGCAAACAGGTGGCGGGCCAGCGAGGCGAACTGACGGCGCGCGTTGTGCGACTGCGGCTGCCAATCATCCAGCGGGCGAACCTTGGCGCGGAAGTGACGGGAGAGAGCGAGCAGTCCGTCGATGAACGAGTTGCCGGCCTGATGGCCGAATTCCGCGATGACGGGCTGGCTGCTCAGGAGCTCAGTGTCCGCCGACGCGCGGCAGAGAACTTCCCGGAAGGCAAACCGTGCCTTGCGGTCGCTGGAGACGGAGGCAAACGCCCGGCAAATTGCCTGCAAGTGCGGCTGAGTGACCGAATCGCCGGTCAGCTCCCCGCCGATGATCTTGTCGAGAATCCGCTGCGGGTTTTTTCGCTCCTGCTTTTTCTGGGCCACGCGGGCAGCGGCAATCTCGCGCTGGGAGAAGCTCCGCTCCTTGGCCCGCTGCCGCCAGTGCTTGTCGATTTGACGGCCGAAACCGTGCCGGGAGCACCAGTCGAAGTAATCATCGACGCCGTTCAGCCCCAAAGAACGAATGTGGGAAAGCATGCCCGGGTCCGGACCCTCGGCGCGGACCTTCTTCGGCTTGCGGATGGAATCAAAACGGGCCATATGATTCGTGCTCGCGGGAAATCATGAGTGGCAATTGGAAGTGGAAACGCGGGGTTGGCGGGGCACACAGCGAACTGCAATTCATGGCGGGCTCCTAAAAACTCTCTGAGGCAAACAAATCGGCCAAAACCTGGCCGTGCGGCATGGACACTCGAGGAACAAGAGAGGTTCGCCTTGTGTTTGCCTGGTCAACTTGGGAGAGTGCAGGCTCTGGTCATGCCGGACTAGAATGCGTACTTCTCAAATCCGAGGGTGATTTATGCTGACGCCGACCATCCGTACTTGGATTGCCAGATTTGGAGGATTGCTGGCCGCGGCCTTCTTGGCTGCCGACCTGGCTGCCGCGGAAAGTGCGAAAGCTCAGCGGCCGAATGTCCTGTTCATCGCCATCGACGACCAGAACGACTGGATTGGCTGTTTGGGTGGCCATCCGCAGGTGCAGACGCCTCACATCGATGCGCTCGCGAAACGGGGGACGCTGTTTACGAACGCCCATTGTCAGGCGCCGCTTTGCAATCCGTCGCGGACGAGCGTGATGACGGGGCGACGGCCGTCGTCGACCGGCATCTATGCGCTGCAGCCGTGGTTTCGCACGGTCGGGCCGCTGAAGGACGTGGTAACACTGCCCCAGCACTTCGCGGCCAATGGATATGAGACGCTGATGACGGGAAAAGTCCATCACGACGGCTATCCGGCAGTGGCGGAGCGAGGGAAAGAGTTTACGAACTGGGGCCATTCCGGCGGCTACAAAAATCTGCCGGCGAAGAAGTTCGTGGAGACGCCGGACAACATCAAGGCGATGGATTGGGGAGTCGTCCCCGAGCGGGACGAGCAGCAAGACGACTGGCTAATTGCCGATTGGGCTATCGGCGAGCTGAAGAAGCCGCGCGAAAAGCCGTTCTTCCTTGCGGTCGGTTTCCGGCATCCGCATGTGCCGTGTTACGCCACGCAGAAGTGGTTCGATCTGTACCCCGCGGACAAGCTCGTCATGCCTCCGGTGAAAGCGGACGACCGGGCCGACGTGCCGGAATTCGCCTGGAACCTCCACTGGAAGCTCCCCGAGCCGCGGCTGTCGTGGCTGAAAAAGTCAGGCCAATGGGAGCCGTTGGTGCGGGCATACCTGGCGAGCGTTAGCTTCATGGATAGCCAGGTAGGTCGAGTGCTGGAGACTTTGGAGAAAAGTGGCCAGGCGGAGAATACCATCGTCGTCCTCTGGTCCGACCACGGCTGGCACTTGGGAGAGAAAGGAATCACCGGCAAGAACTCGCTTTGGGATCGCTCCACCCGCGTGCCGCTGGTTTTCGCCGGGCCGGGAATTGCTCCGGATGTTCGCTGCTCGCGTCCCGCGGAGTTGCTCGATATGTATCCCACGCTGATCGACCTCTGTAATCTGCCGCCGGGGAACGATCTGGAAGGACACAGCCTGTTACAGCAACTCAAAGACGCCAGTGCCCAGCGCGAATGGCCCGCCATCACGACGCACAACCAGGATAACCACGGCGTGCGGAGCGAGAATTGGCGATACATTCGCTATGCCGACGGCAGCGAAGAGCTGTACGACGAACGATCCGACCCGAACGAGTGGACGAACCTCGCCGAAGATCCAAAAGTCGCGGACATTATTGCCGAACACCGGAGCTGGCTGCCCAAGGTAAACGTTCCCGCCGTCCCCGGCAGCGGAGCCCGGCTGCTGCAAAAAGTGGACGGCGTCTGGCAGTGGGAAAAGAAGCCGATACGCCCGGAGGAGAAGGTGGAATAACTGCGGGTGGCGAAACGGCAGATCAAAAGTCCGCCAGAGCGTCCTTCTGTGTGGCTTTGATGACAAAGACCCGGTCGAGCTTCGGGACGGTAAAAGCATCGCGGACAGGGGGGCTCAAGTCGCAGATGCGGATTGCCCCGGAGTTTTCGTCGAGCCTCTGTCTTAGCTTGAGCAGCGAATTGAGGAATGCGGACATCAGGACTTCGACATTCGCAAAAGAAATCGCCAGCTTCGTATGCCCTTCGTCCACCAGGGCCGCAAGTTCGCCGACCGTTTCTTGAATGACAAGTGGATTATTCAGCTTCTTGTCGAGTAGCCGAACGAGACACACGTCGCCGGATGTCCCGCTCAGCTTGTGGACTTCGATGTGTTTGGGCATGTGTTGATTCCCGAAAAAGTGTCGCTGGAGTTTGAGTCTATCAGCCCGTTGGCGGAGTGATAAACTCCTACCAAAAAACCCCCGCCAATCCCAGGAACAGAAACCCGAGGTAGCCAACGCTTACCACGATCCAGATTGCTGCCAGGATGACGCCGATGAGCGTCAGCATGCGCCCTTCGGGATCCATCCGCCCGGCTTTCATATCGGAGAGATCTTGCCAACCGATGATCAGCGCGGCGATGGAAACGAAAAAGCAAAAGCTGACATAGCCAAGGAGACCCAACACCAGGACCAACATGCCGCGGTGGGCCTTGGGATAGTAGATGCTCCCTGGGGCGACCGGCATTGGGGCATGGGGCGTGACGGGGGCCATGTGCCCGACCGGCTGCATGGTGGCGGCGGCCTGGTGCAGCTCGGGGTAGACTTCCGCGGCCCACATCCAGTTGTCGCGCCGTTCCTGTAACAGTTGGCAGCGGGGAGTGATTCGCCCGTGGCGACACCATTCATCCAGCTCCAGTTTCGTGACTGGCCCATAGACTAGTCCCTCGGGCGTTTTCATCTGCCAGCTATCGGGGTATTCGCCGGGAGCGGCCAGGGTGAGGGCCATGCCAACGTTGCGCGGCGGCACGGTATAGAGCGTGTGACAACTGGGGCATTGGGCTTGCTGGCCGGCGTGTTCATCTGCCACGCGCAGGTGCTTGCCGCAGGACTGACAGGTGCTGTCGATGGCCATAGGGGATCACTCAACTCCCTGCCATGCCGACGAGCACGACGACAAAGAAAAACAGGAAACCGACAATCCACAGCAGGGAAAGAATCATGCCGATGATCATGCCGGTCCGGGTCAGGTCTCGTCCCGCCGGGTCCATCCGCCCGGATTGCATCTCCCGCAGATCGTTGCTTCCCATCACCCAGGTCATGAACGGAAAAATGGGGCACTGGATGAACAGGCCCATCAATCCCAGGACGAGAATCAGTGCCCCCCGATGGGGAGCAACATAGCGGCCCGCCGCAAAACCGCCCGCAGCAGGATGCGGGTTGACGCCAGGAGGTGGATAGTGATTTGCCGCAGGAGTCGCCTGGGAGAAGTTCGCCGTGGGGGTGGGGGGAGTCAAAACAGGGTGGAAGGTTGGCTGCGCTTTGAGAGACGGAAAGAGCCAGTCCGCCGGCTGCCAGTTGCCTGCGGCTCCCTGGCAAAGATGACAATCGGAAGTAATCCGCCCTTCTTGCACCCACCGCTCCAAATCCCCAAAACTGGCGGGCCCGAAGGTCTGCTCCTCCGGAGTTTTCATGTACCACTCGGCAGTGTCGCTGTGGATGGAGAAGGGAGGAGATGAAAGCCCCGTGGTCGGAGCGGGTGCGAGAGTCGAAACTTCGGTCTCTTCTGGCTGGCCGCTCGCCGGCAGGGGATTGGACGCGATGCTCGTCCCCATCGAGGTCGGTATTTGAGTGATGTGGCCGCAGACTGGGCAGCGGGCCATCTTTCCCGCATGCTCGGGAATCACCCGCAGGGCTCGCCCGCACCCGCCGCAAGGAATTTCCGACACTTCGCTCATGAAAACAGTGTACCACCGACTCACGAGGTACTCAGCACATCTCCACTGCATGCGCAAGAAAATCCCCCGACAGGCGCGGGGGATTGTGTGATGGACCCGAGTGAACTCTTCGTGCCAGTTGACAGCTTAGGCCCGCAAGAGGTTAAACCTTGGCGGCAACCAGATCGTCGCGCTCGTCAAGCTGGGCTTGAATTTCGTCAGCCAGAGTAATGCTCTCGTCACGGGTGGCGAGGAACGCGCGGGTCAGCAGGGCGCGGCCGGAGGCGGTGTGGACAGGCAAAGTCCGCACGGGCAGTTTCGTCTCGCTGCTGTACAGCGTGACCTTCGTGGGGCGGACTTCGTCCACCAGGACCAGGCCAGCTTCCAGCGTGTAATCGACGAAGATTTCGACTTCGCGAGCTTTGGCTTCGTCCTCCCAAACAATTCGGTAAGCTTTCATCAGGGCAAACTCCTCGGGCGCTTCGTAACAGTTTCGTTGAAATGTGAAAAGATTTTCTAGTTTAAGCGATAAGTCGGCCTCCGGCGAGGCTAAATTGACGGAAAAACCGCTGTTTTCCCGGCATTTTCACGCAATTCGCCCGCGATGGATACAAGGTGAAATGAAGTCGCCTAAGTAGCACTTAGCGTGAGATATCGTCCCCTTAGCGCAATCACAAACGCTACCGAATGATCAGATTTTTTGGGCCTGCTAGCGGCCGTCCGGCCATTTTGACCCTCGCGAGCCGCGGAACCCCACCTTTCACGTTGCCTCCAGAAGCCACAACCGATATAAACTCGGCACGCGGGGGGACTTAGGCGTTTGTTGTCCTCCCATTAGACATGGACGTCCGCAACACTGGCTCTACCGCATGGCTTCGCAACCCGCTTCATCCGGCGCCGCGTCCCTTCCTGCTCGCGACGCCTGGTCACAATTGCCTGTTGAAACAACTCCGCTCGGTCGTTTGGGACAAGCCCTCTCGAAACGGCGAATTCCGCTCACGATTGCGATGACCTTGCTCCTCTTCGGCGTCAATTTATTCGTCCGCGGATTGCGTCCGCGGGATCTGCTCGACTGGCAGGATTGGCCCGCGATGCTGGGCATTTTCCTGGTTCTGTTCGGCCTGGCCATTCGCAGTTGGGCGGCGGGTACACTGCACAAGATCAAGGCCCTGACAACAAGCGGCCCTTATCAGCACATGCGGAACCCGCTTTACTTTGGCTCATTTCTCATGATGGGAGGCTTCTGCGCCATCATGTGGGACGCCGTGACGCTGGCGGTGCTAATGCTGCCGATGCTCGGCGTCTATTACCTCGCCATTCGCCGCGAAGAGAAATTGATGGCCGCTATTTTCCCCGATGCCTGGCCTGAATACGCTGCCCGCACCCCACGGTTCATTCCCTATATCCCCGGCATTCCCCGGTTCACCGGCTGGTCGCTCGATCAGTGGCAGAAGAACCGGGAGTATCAGGCGGTGCTGGGCTCCGTCCTGTTTTACGGATTCTTGATGGTGTGGCACTACTGGCCGAAATGACAAGCGGCTCAGGCGGTGGTTTGAATCTGCTGAAACGCTTTGGGCAGGAACCGCACCAGGTCGCTGGCCATGAGCGAGACCTGCCCCAATTCCGCGGCCGCCAGATCTCCCGCCAGGCCATGCACATGGGCCCCCAGCACAGCGGCCTTGAACGGCGATAGTCCCTGACAAACCAGCGCCGTGATGATGCCCGTCAGCACGTCTCCGCAGCCGCCGGTGGCCATGCCAGGGTTGCCGGTCTGGTTGACCGCGTCCTCGCTGCCGCTGGTGATGAAGGTGTGTTGTCCCTTCAGCAGGACGATGACTTTCTGCTCTTTGGCGAGCTTCTTCGCCGCGACAATCTGTGCGTCCCGCGAGTCGACCTTCACGCCGGAAAGCCGGGCAAATTCCAGCGGATGCGGCGTGAGGATTCGGGAATTCGCATGGGCTGCCAGTTCGAGCGGCGGCTCCGCCAGGGCATTGAGCGCATCGGCATCCACCACCAGCGGATTCTTAGCTGTCTTATAGATCCAGCGGACCAGCTTCGTCTTTTCCGGAGAGCGGCCGAGCCCCGGCCCGATGGCAATGCAAGTGGCCCAGTCCAGCCGTTTTTCCAGTTCCCCCTGCGTTTTGCTCGCCTCCAAATCGCCACTGACGGGATCGCAAAGGAGCGGCGTGACCATGTACGAAGGTTCGAACGCGGCAATCGTATCTGCCGCGTCGTCGGGCGCCGCAATCCTCACGAGCCCCGCCCCACTGCGCAAACAGGCCATCCCCGCCAAGGCAATCGCCCCCGCCATCCCCCGACTGCCGCCGATCAGCAGCGCTCGGCCGTAATCGCCTTTGTGGGCGTCGGGCTTGCGCGGGGGCAGGGAGGGAAGATCAGACATTCTTTGGGGCTAGTGCGAGGACTGGAGACCGAACTGCTGCTCAGCATACCCTGCCTCTGGTTCCGAATCCGCCGGTGGCAGCGATTTTTCAGCGCGCGAAGGGGTTTCCAGCGCGAGCTAGATTTGCGGAGCAGATTCTGCTTTGCCGCGAGTCCGACTTTCGTTCCCAGGGAAGACCCATGATCAGCTATCTCAAGGTTCCGCCCACCACTTACGTCCTGCACTACTCTGGCGGCAAAGTGAAGCGGCAGGGGGCGGGGTTGTCCTACTTTTACTTCGCGCCCTCGGCAGAAATCGTGCTGGTGCCGCTCACCAGCACCGATGTGCCGTTCGTGTTCAACGAAGTCACGGCCGACTTCCAGGACGCCACGATCCAAGGGGAATTGACCTACCGGATCACCGACGCCAAGCGAGTGGCAGAAGTGCTGGATTACAGCGTGGACAGCCGGCAGAAGTACCGCAGCGAAGACCCGACGAAGCTCGGCGACCGTCTGGTGAACAGTGCCCAGATCCTGGCCCGCAGCTTTACTCAGAAGCGACCACTGGCGGAAGTGTTGATTAGTTCGGACTTGCTGGTGGCGGAGACACTGGCCGGCCTGCAACAGTCGCCGACGGTGGAAATGCTCGGCATCGAGGTGCTGGCGCTGTCCATCCTGTCGATCAAGCCGACTCCCGAGATGTCCAAGGCCCTGCAAGCGGACGCCCGCGAGTCGCTGCTCCGGCAGGCGGATGAAGCGATCTATGCCCGCCGCAACGCGGCAGTCGAGCAAGAGCGAAAAATCAAGGAGAACGAGCTGAACACGGAAATTGCCGTGCAGCTCAAGCAGCGGCAGGTCCGCGAAACGCAGATGGCCGCGGAGATTGCCGTCGAGGAGCAGCGGGCCACGCTTGTCGATCACAAAGTGGAAAACGAGCGAAAGGAAGCCGAAGCTCGAGCCCACGGTTTGCGATCGATGATCGAGCCGCTCAAGGGAGTCGATTGGAAAACGCTGTTGGCAGCGGGTGGCGGCGGAGACGCGAAGCTGAACATCGCGCTGGCCTTCCGCGAATTGGCCGAAAACGCCAGCAAGATCGGCGAGCTGAACGTCTCTCCGGATTTGCTGAACTCCCTGATGAAGAAGGCCTAGCTCGTCGTTGGCCGTGAGATACTATGCGATCACTCCCCAGCATCGCGCTCGTCACGCATCCCACGCGGCTGGAGGGGCTCCGTCGCCGCTGGGGGACGCTGGGACAAGCACAATTTCTGCTGGCGATGGCACACGCTCAGGAGGATGCCCAGCGTGCGGGAACTTCCGCCACAAAGGCCACAGTCAGCCGCAAAGCCCGACACGCGCAAGTCCGCCAGCCGCAACAGGCTGATTTTGACGAGTACCGTCAGGAGGACAGTGTCTATCGCCAGGTCGTGGATCAGCTCGAAAACGAGCTGCAATTCGGCTTACCGGTGAAGCGGGTTGACCGCTCGTTCATCGCCAACTTCGACTTTGGCACCTGCGAAGTGGTGGTCGTCGTGGGACAGGATGGCCTGGTCGCCAACACCGCCAAATATGTCGGCAATATCCCCATCGTGGCGGTCAATCCGGATCCGAAGCGGATTGACGGCGTGCTACTGCCGTTCCAGGTGCGAGAGGCGGGCCTGGCGGTACGCCGTGTTCTGAACGGCAAATACCAGAAGCGGCCGGTCACTCTAGCGGAAGTGAACCTGAACGACGGACAGAAAATGCTCGCCTTCAATGACTTCTTCATCGGAGCGGGCAGCCACGTCTCCGCCCGCTACCAACTCGAATTCGCCGGCCGCACCGAGCCCCAGTCCTCTAGCGGCATCTTGGTTTCCACCGGCGCCGGCTCCACCGGCTTGCTGTCATCCGTCTTCAACATGGCCGGGGGACTGGCTCAGTTCTTGGGAACCGAAGTGGAAGCCCGCCCGGCGATCACCTGGGAAGACCGCAAGCTGGTCTGGGCGGTCCGCGAACCATTCATCAGCAAGCGCTCCCAGGCTTCGCTTGTAGCCGGCTGGCTGGAGGAGCGGCAGGAATTGGTGATCGAATCGCTGATGCCCGATGGAGGAGTCATTTTCTCCGATGGCATCGAGCAGGACTTCCTCCCTTTCACCAGCGGCACCATCGCCCGTGTCAGTGTCAGCGAGCAGCAGGCGAATTTGGTGGTGCAATAACCGCAGCGAAAAATGATTCGAGCGTTTAGCTCCTTCCGCGGTGTTGGCCGCGGGCAATCAGCCCCGCCACATACCCTCCCTTAAACCCCGCATCGATATTCACCACGGTCACATTCGCCGCGCAGCTATTGAGCATGCCCAGCAGCGCCGCGATGCCGCCGAAGCTCGCGCCGTAGCCGATGCTGGTGGGAACGGCGATGACCGGGCAATCGACGTGGCCTCCGACGACGCTGGCCAGAGCGGCTTCCATACCAGCGACAACGACCACTGCATCGCAGCCGCGAATGTCGTCGAGCCGGGCACTTAGCCGCTGCGGACCGGCGACGCCGACGTCGGCAATGATGTCGGCAGAAACTCCCATCCAGTTCAGCGTTTCGCGAGCTTCTTCGGCCACCGGCAGGTCACTGGTGCCGGCTGTGACGACGGCTACTTTGCCGGTGAGCGATGTCTGTTCGCCGGCGACTTCCAGGCGCAGAGTGCGACCCACTTCGTTGTAAACCGCTGCCGGAAAAAGGGAGACCAGTTCCTGCCCCTTTTCCAGGCTGACTCGAGTAACAAGCACGCGAACCTTTTCCTCCCGCATCCGCTCCATGATTTTCGCGAGTGTCGCAACCGTCTTGCCTTCGCCAAAAATGACCTCGGGAAAGCCGCAGCGGCGGCGGCGGTCGAGATCGAGCGTGACTTCCCCCAGCTCGGCAGTCGACGGTGTGCGGGATGCGGTCGGTTCTTCGGCCAAGGAGATGAAATCGCCGCTCGTCATGCCGCCTGTGAGCAATCCGCCGGCCAGTTTTTCGAGAATACTGCTTTCCATTTCCCCATCCTAACGCCGCCTTGCCAGACCGACTAGCGCGGGGGAAAATAGCCGCTTCACTCACCACTCACCACTCACCACTACCTCCCATGCCCTCCTGCGTCCTCGCATATTCCGGCGGCCTCGATACTTCCGTCATTCTGGGCTGGTTGCAGGATGAAGGCTATGAATGTCACGCGGTCTACGTGGACCTGGGCCAGCCGTGCGAGGACCGCCAGGCCATTTTGAACAAAGCCAAGAACGGGGGTGCCAAGAGTGCCCGGATCGTGGACGCCCAGGAAGAACTCTGCCGCGATTTCGCGTTTCCCGTGTTGCAGTGGCAGGCCAAGTATGAGGCGGTTTATCTGCTTGGCACGTCTATCGCCCGGCCCCTCATTTCTAAGGTCTGCCTGCAAGTTGCCCGCGAGGTCGGGGCAAACGCCTATGCCCATGGTGCGACCGGAAAAGGCAACGACCAGTGTCGCTTCCAGCTTGCGGCTGAGGCGCTGGATCCTGGAATTAAGGTTATCGCCCCGTGGCGGATGGAGAAGTTTCGCCAAACCTTCCCCGGCCGGACGGAACTGATCGCTTACTGCAACGCCAAGAACATTCCCGTGAAGGCTTCCGTCTCCAAGCCTTACAGCAGCGACGAGAACTGCCTGCATATCAGCTACGAGGCGGGCAAGCTGGAAGACCTGAAAGTCAACGGTGTAGAAACCGTCGAGTTCGGAATGACCGTCTCGCCGCAGAAAGCGCCAGACAAGGTCGAGCCGGTCACGATCAGTTTTGAGAAGGGTATTCCCGTCGCCGTGAATGGCAAGAAGCTCGGGGCCCTCGACATGGTGAAGACCCTCAACTCCATCGGCGGACGCAACGGCATCGGGCAGATCGACGTGGTCGAAAATCGCTTCGTCGGCATGAAGAGCCGCGGGGTGTATGAAGCCCCCGGCATGACGATTCTTTACACAGCCCACCGGGTAATCGAGCAGCTCACCATGGACCGGGATTTGATGCATCTCCGCGATCAACTTTCGCCGGTCGTCGCCGAAATGGTCTACTACGGCTTCTGGTATCACGCCAAGTTCGACGCACTCCTCGCCTTCATCCGCGACGCCCAGAAAACAGTGACCGGCGAAGTGACGCTCCATCTCTACAAGGGCAACCTGCAAGTCGCCAGCCGCACCAGCCCGAACAGCCTTTACGACGAAGGTATCGCCACGATGGAAGGTGGCGGCTCCTACAACCAGACCGACGCCGAAGGTTTCCTCCGCATCCAGGGACTCCCTGGCCGCGTGCAAAGCCGCGTGACGCCGCGGAAGTATTAAAGTAGTCCGCTCACTCCGAGAGCGGACAAGGATCGCCACACAGTGGCGGCCAACATTTCTTGCTTTCTCCCCCCCACAGCCTACGTATCTATACCGGGGAGTTCCACCAGTGCGCACTTGCGCCGCTCGTCCGGATTTTGACGGATGTAAGAGCCATGCCCACTGTTCAGCTCGTGCTTGAATACGCCCAGCAGACTCGCCAGGCCCTCCGCCGCTATTGGCGGTATTCAGCGGCGTTCTTCGCGGTGGTCATGCTGCTGACGTTGGTCGGCTCCTTCATGCTCCCCCGAGCCTATTATTCCGATGCCCGGCTGTTCGTCCGTTTTGGCCGCACGGCCGTGATGGACCCCACGGCGACGGCGACTTCTGGCCAAGTCGTATCGCTCTACGACACCCGCGAGAGCGAGCTGAACTCGCTGCTGGAAGTCCTCCGCAGCCGCTCACTCTTGGAAAAGGTGGTCGAGACGCTGGGGGCCGAGAACATTTTGAAAGGTCAAATTCCCAGCGAACTCGCGCTGCCAATTCCAACAACTTCCGCCTCGCAGGAAACACCGGCCATTGCCGATGCCAAGACCCGAGAGCCCCTGCACCAGCAGGCACTGGCCAAGCTGGAAAAATCCGTCTTCATTACCGTTCCTCGAAAGACCAGCACCATCATCATCGGCTGCAAGGCGGAGCGCCCCGAGCTGGCCCAGCGGGTCGTCGCCACGCTCGTTTCGCTGTACATGGATGAACATCTGCGGGTGCACCACACCGCCGGCTCGTACGAGTTCTTCCGGGAACAAACGCAGCTCCTGGAGCAGCGCTGGAAGGAAACAGCCAACAAGCTGCGCGAGTCCAAGAACGCTTGGAATATCGTTACCATCGATGGCAAACGCAAACTGCTGGAAGGTCAGATCAGCGACATTGAAGGAAAGCTGCTGGTCAACTCGGGCGACCTGGCCAATGCCGAGGCGAGAATCGCAGTCCTGGCACTCACGGTGGGCCGACTTCCCGAACAAATCCCTGCGCTCGTGGTGGATACTCCCGGCCAGGCTGTCGATGGGATGCGCCAGGAGCTTTACAAAGTCGAGTCGCGGGAGCAGGAACTGGCGGCCAAATTCTCCGATAATCATCCGCAAGTCTTGGCCATTCGCGGTACCATCGCGGAGCTCAAGGAGATTCTCGCTGGGCAGGCTCTGTTGAATGAGCGGTCGAGCGCCGATTCCCTCCGCAGTCGCGCCGCCCGTCTGACCGAACAACAGACACAATTGGCGGTGGAACTCAAGGAGCTGAATTCTCGCGACATGCAGCTCGGACAGCTTCAACGGGAAGTGGACCTGGCGGAATCCCGTTACAAAACCTATGCGGACAAGCTGGAACAGGCTCGCATCAACGATCAGCTCGACAAAGAGCGGATTTCCAACATCACGCTCGTGCAACCCGCCAGCTTCATCGCCAAATCCAGCGGCCCCCGCAAAATCTACGTCCTCGGCCTCGGTTTCATCGTGGCCTCGCTTGGTGCCGTTGGCATTGCCCTTCTCATCGCGATGCTCGACCCGGCTCTCAAACGGCTGGCCGACATCGAAGAAGTCCTGCGGCTGCCGGTCCTGGGAGCGGTGCGAGTGGGGGTGGCGTAGATGCAGTCGCTGGCCCCCTCTTTTCCATCAGTATCGCCGGTTGCCAAGCGGGCCGCGCGAGTTCCCGGTCTCAAGGAACGCCTGCTCCTGCGCGGCGCTGCATTCCTGCAAAGCCTTTTCGGCTGCCGCGGGAAGGACCGTTTTGGCATCCTGATGTATCACCGGGTGACGGATATTCTGCCGGGCGTTCCCGAGCCGACCTGGAATGTCACTCCGCGGCGATTGCGGGAGCAACTTACCGGTCTCCTAAGTCGCGGGTTTCAGGCGTGGCCGCTGCGGGACATCCTCGACCTCCATGATGCCGGCACACCCATTCCGAGGAAAGCGTTTGTCGTCACTTTTGACGATGGCTATGAGTGCGTCTATTCACAGGCCTGGCCCATCCTGCGCGAGCTGAACATTCCGGCGACGATTTTTCTGGCGACGGCGTACCTCGACACTGCTGAACCTTTTCCCTGCGATGATTGGCTCGCGGCTGGCACTTCGCAAGTTCCCGCTGATTCGTGGCGACCTTTGACCTGGGACCAATGCCGCGAGATGCAGGAGAGCAACCTGATCGAGCTGGCGGCCCACACGCACACGCATGATGACTTTCGCAGCTGCCCCGCGAAGCTGCTCCGCGACCTCCGCCAGAATGTGCTCGAAATCCAAAAGCGGGTTGCCTTGTACCGCGCGACTTTTGCCTTTCCCTACGGCGTTGTCCGAGACGGCTTCGCGGGAGGCGAGATGTCCCAAGTCGCCCACCAGGCCGGGCTGCTGTGCAGCTTGTCGACGGAGCCAGAACTGGTGCTCCGTGATCAGGATCCCTTCACCTGGGGCCGCTTTCCCGCTGAACAGCACGACACAGCCGCCACGCTGGCCGCCAGGCTTGGCGGCTGGACCTGCGCTCTGCGGGGAGTGAAGCGAGCCCTGCAAAGCCGCTTGCGCATTTGACGCCTACCAACTCCCTCCTTCTATGACCCTGTTCACCGCCTGCCGATCCGCCTTCGCTGCCGCGCGAGGCCATGCGCGGTGCCTGGCAAGTGGCTCGCTTGTGAAGAGCGGCAGTCTAGCGATTGCGGACCAGGCGGTCGTGAGCGGCGCGAACTTCGCCACCAGCATTGTGCTTGGCTGGAGCGGCAAGACGGAGCTCGGCATCTACTACCTGGCACTCTCGACACTCGTCTTCTTCCGCGGCGTTCAGGAGCAGCTCATCACCGCTCCCTACTTGGTTTACGCCCAGCGGAGGAGCGGTATCGAGGCGGAAGCCTACGCGGGCAGCGCCCTGCTGCATCATCTGGCGCTCGCAATGCTCTCCAGCCTCATTGTCAGTGGAATGTTGCTCGCGGGCATCGGACCCATTGCGATGAAACCCGTTTGGATTCTGCTGCTGGGCATCGCGCCCCTCTATTTGCTACGGGATTTTGTGCGGCAAATGCTCTTTGCTCAGCTCAATCTGCGCCTCGCGTTTGCGCTCGATGTGCTCGTCGCCGTGGTGCAGCTTGGTCTGATGTTGCCGCTGGCACTGAAAGGGGTTCTCAATGTCGAACTCACCTGGATGAGCGTGGCACTGGCTAGCGGAATGGCGGCGCTGGTTTGGGCCTTCACTAAAACCGAATCCTATCGCGGCACCCCTTCCGCCGCTTGGATGCACGCCCGCGAAAACTGGTCGTTCGCCCGCTGGGCCCTCCTGACGCAAGTCGTCGGCAGCAGCACGCCCTATTTGATGCCTTGGATTGTCGCGGGCATCCACGGCACGATGGAAACTGGCGTGCTAGGCGCGTGTACCACCATCGTCGGCCTCTCGAACATGTTTTTGATTGGCGTGGGAAACCTCATGAGCCCCAAGGCGGCCCTCGCCTTCGCGAGCGGAGGAATTCCCGCTTTGCAGAAAATCCTTCGGCAACGGGCGACTCTTTGCGCTGCCGCGCTCGGACTGGCATCGCTCGCCGCCTTCACCATCGGCGGTCCCGTCGCCGGACTGGTTTATGGACCCGAATTCGGCAATTGCGGCCTGATCATGGGAATTCTTTCGCTGGCGGCCCTTGCGAACAGCCTCGGCGCCGCGGCCGGCAATGGACTTTGTTCCATGAACCGGCCAGGGGCGAACTTGTGGGCGGATTTCGGATCGCTCGCCATCTCGCTCGTCGCCATGTTTGTGCTCATTCCTTACTTGGGCACAGCCGGCGCGGCACTCGCCACGCTCATCACGATGACCGCCGATGCCGCCATGCGCTGGGTCATCCTCGGCCGCACCATGCGGACAATCTCCATCGGGAGGACTGCATGAGTAGCCCCTCCATCAGTTTCGCTCGACAGGCCTCCCCGACTGTCTTTGACGGTCTCGAAAGGTCATCTTTGCAGACGAGTGGCAGTTGGCATTTCTGGTTCACTGCCGGCTTGCTCGGCTTCCTATTCTTCATGACGAACCACGATGTCTTCGTTTCACGATTGCCGGATTACGCGCATTACGACGATTCCGTTATTAACGTGGCCGTCGGCACCAACCTTATCCGCCGCGGTTCGTTTTTCCTGCTGGCCGGCCTGGGTCTTTGGTTTGCTTTGATTTCCGCCCGCTCGCCGTGGAAGATCAACCCTTGGATTGCCGTTCCCATGCTCGGCTACGTCGGTTGGTGCTGTGCCAGCGTTCTGTGGTCGGTGGAGCCGGGAATGGGGCTCAAGCGGGTCATCACGCTGCTCTGTTTTTATGTCTGCGCGCTCGGCATCGGGCGGCGGTTTGCGATGCGCGACCTCGCCTGGCTAATGTTCGTCATCATTGCCGCCTATTTTGCGACGGGCCTGATCATGGAACTAGCCCTGGGGACCTTTCGTCCCTGGCAGTCCGGCCACCGCTTTGCCGGAACGCTCCATCCCAACAGCCAGGCGGCCCACCTCACCATGATGTGCCTGGCCGCGCTGGCACTGGCACCGGGCGAATCGAAGAAAAAAAAATGGCTCTATGTGCTGATCGCTGTCGGCCTGGTCTTTATCGCCCTCGCTCGCTCGCGCACCAATCTTGCAGGTGCCTTCATCGCCCTGGGGGCAATCGCCGCCCTCCGCAGTTCCTTCAAAGTCACACTTATCGCGATTTACCTCGGTCTGCTGGCCATCTGCACCGGCCTTTTGGTTTTCATGCTCGCGGGAAAGGATCCGCTGGCACAATTGTTTGAAGCCGCCATGCTTGGCCGCGAGGACGATGTCGCTTCGCTGAGCGGCCGCGGCTTTATCTGGCCGGTTTGCTGGGAGTACATTGGCCAGCGCCCCTGGTTGGGATATGGATACGGCTCGTTCTGGACGCCGACCCGAATCGAGTACTTCCTGGAGGAGATTCAGTTTTCCATTTTCGAGGCACACAACGGTTATCTGGAGTTGCTGCTGGGGACTGGCATTGTTGGCTGTTCCCTGTTTGTCACGCTCATGCTGACTTCCCTCGGGGCTTCAGCGCATGCCGCTCTAAAGTCCCAGGTCAGCAGTGATGCGCTGCTATTTGGCGTCATGGTATTTGCATTGATCTATTCGGGAAGTGAGTCGGGCTTCACGGGAATCAATCTTGTCTCACTGCTGATGACCAGCCAGATGCTAAATCTGGCACTCTGTTCCCGCGCAGTAGAAGAAGGAGAACCGTGTGCCGTCCCCGCCTGACATCACAGTCGTCGTTTGCACTCACAACCGCGCCGAAAGCCTGCGGCATGCGCTCGCCAGCCTGTACGATCTGGCCACTGGCGGCCGCTTCACCTATGAAGTGCTGGTCATCGACAATGCTTCCCCCGACCATACCGCGGTAGTGATTCGCGAGGCCGCCCAGGAATCCCCCGCCCCGCTCCGCGGCGTCCATGAGCCCACCAAGGGAATCGTGGCGGCCCGCAACCGGGGCGTGCTGGAAGCGACCGGAAAGTGGCTCGCTTTTTTTGACGACGACCAGCTCGCCGACCGCAACTGGCTGCTGGAGCTCTTTGCCGTTGCCGAGGAGCATCAGGTGCGCAGCGTTGGGGGCGCGGTGCATTTGCAGCTCCCCGAGGGCTGCGGCCGACGACTGCAACCGCTGGTAAGAACCCTGCTGGGGGAATCCCGGTGGTCGGAAACGACGACCCCATACACTCGTTCCACCAGTCCCGGCGCAGGGAACTGGCTGATGGAGCGGAGCCTGGCTCTGGAGGTGGGGCTGTTCCAGGCGGCCAATCAGGGGCGAAACGAGGACAGCGACCTCTACCGCCGCATTTGCCTGGCGGGTGAAACATCCTGGTTCGTGCCAGCCGCCATCGTGCAGCACATCATCACGCCGGACCGATTGCAGGAAACCTACCTGCTGCGCCTGGCCCGGATTGTGGGAGAATTTGTCGCCCAGCGCGAGCTCTCGCTCGATGGCCGCGCGAAATTCCTGGCGATCTGGCTGCTCAAAGGACTTCGCGCGACCGCCTTATACACTCCTCGCTGGCTGATTTCCCGCCTGCTGGGCTGGCGGGAAAAAATGCTGGAATTGCGGTGCTTGCTGGAGATTCAGCGGGCCTATCTGCTCCAGGGCTGGACCCAGTTAACGACTCGAGCCGCAGCAACCGAGAAAACGACACAACTACTCCGGAGCGGCAGTCCTTTGCTTTCTCACAAAATAACTTAACGAGTTCCTGCTGAGTTGCAGTTAGGGGACTCGTGGCACCTATCAGGATTGCCGAATTCTCTGAATTCTTGACGCTCCTGGGGCGTGCTGATACGATGATGGAAACTCCCTAAAATCTCGACCGATTTCATTGTTCCAGCGCTTTCAATCTTTCTACCGTGCTCAAGAAAGGTTTTTTCCCTCGTTGGCGTCTTGTGGCCGGATTCGGCATGCTGGGCGTCGCACTTGTCGGCGCGGCATTCTACCTCTGGCAGTGGTTCCAGCCCCCTGATCCGGCTCTTCTCACGGCCGCTGATCTGGCTCTCCAGGAGCGCCGCGCCGATGATGCTGTTCGCCTGACCGAACGTTACCTAAGAAAGTCCCCTAAGTCAGCTGCCGCCCTGTACCGCAAGGCCCAAGCAGCGGATCAGCGACGGCGAAAGGACGAGGCGCTCAAGATTCTGGCGGAAGTACTTGCCGAGGATAGCAGTTCCGAGGCGGTCCAGTGTGCCATTCTGGCTGGCCAGATCTGCCTGGAGCAAGGGCGGGCCAGGGATGCCGAACAGCACTATCGTCGGGCGCTTTTACATGCTCCCCAAGATGTGACGGCAAATCGCCTGCTGATGAACCTGTTGACGGTGGAGGGGCGACGTTGGGAATCACGCTCGAATCTCCTGGAACTTGTGATTCAAAAGAGGAGTACTCTCGAAGAGTTGATGATCCTTGGCAATTTTTGGACCATCTATGAGGATCTTGCCGAGCTAAAGCGACTCCGCGATGCGCAGCCGCAGGATCCCCTGCCGCTACTGGTCCCGGCCCAGATGGCGGGCCGTGAGCATCAGATGGACAAGGCCCGCGAGTTGGTCCGGCAAGTGCTTCAGGTCTACCCTGAGCTTGTCGAGGCCCACGCCTTGCTCGGATGGACTTGGGCGCAAGACCGCAAGTTGACCGCGGAACTTGGTGCCTGGGAAAAGGGGCTTCCTGCCCAGGCCGAGGAACATCCGACGATCTGGCTAGTCCGAGGGAGTGGAGCCGAGCAGCTCGGCCAGCGTGAAGCGGCTGTCCGCTGCTTCTGGGAAGCGTTGCGACGCGATCCGAACTATGACGTTGCGGCGTATCGGCTGTCCGTTGCCCTCGCGGAGATTCAAGAGACGGAGGCCGCCGGAATCGTCCGTCGTCGCTCCGAAAAGCTTCTGGATCTTGCCGCCACGATCACGCAGATCCATCGCGAGAAAATGGAAGTTTCTGACAAATTCCGCAAAGTTGCCGAAGCGATGTCGTGGCTGGGAAGGCAGCGAGAAGCTTGGGCCTGGTATTCAATCATTGCTGCCCGCGATCCCTCGCAGTCTTGGGCCAACGCGGAAGCGGAACGATTAAAAGTGAAAATGAAGAACGCCCCCTACCTTTCGCTAGCAGAGACCCATCCAGCATTGACTCTGGACTTCGCCAGTTACCCGCTGCCGAAATGGCCGGAAACGGTGCAACCCGCGGTGGTCGGTGTCAAACCGGGTCCAAAATCCGCCATCCGCTTCGTCGATTCCGCAGCGGCAGCGGGCATCCACTTCACGTATTACAATGGCGACTTGCCTGGCAAAGCGCGGATCCTTGGCGATCTGGGGGGAGGCGTCGCCATTCTGGACTACGACGGGGATTTCTGGCCGGATATCTATCTCACCCAGGGTGCTGAATGGCCGGTCGACTATGCTTCCACCAAGTATCGCGACCGGCTCTTTCGCAATCTGGGAAACGGGAAGTTCGAGGATGTCACCCTGGCTGCCGGGCTAGGTGACAACTCCTTCAGCCACGGAGCAGCCGCGGGGGATTTTGACAACGACGGCTTTCCCGATTTGTACCTGGCCAACTGCGGCGTGAATCGTCTCTACCACAACAATGGGGACGGCACATTTGCTGACGTCGCCCCACAAGCCGGCATCATCACCAACGACTGGACCTCCAGTTGCCTGGTGGCGGACCTCAACGGGGACGGCCACCCGGATCTGTTTGACGTGAACTATCTCGAAAGGGACGCCCTCCATCGGATTTGCCCAGACGGTCCCTGCGGCCCGCATCATTTTCTCGCTCAGCAGGACCGCTTGCTCCTCAATTGGGGTGACGGCACTTTTCGCGACGTTTCCCGACAGGCGGGAATCAACGGCAAGGAGGGGAAGGGGCTGGGCATCGTGGCCGCGGATTTCGCGCTGGACGGTCGGCTCAGCCTGTTCGTGGCCAACGATACTACTCCGAACTTCTTTTATAACAATAGCACTCCCTCTGGCGAGCTCGTTCCTCGCTTCAGCGAGAACGGAGTCCTCTCGGGGCTCGCCTACGATCGCAATGGACTGGCGCAGGCGTGTATGGGAGTGGCCGCGGATGATGCAACCGGCGATGGCTTTGTCGATCTGTACGTCACGAACTTTTACAACGAATCGAATACGTTCTATGCGCCGGAAGTCCCGGGTAAGACTTTTGCCGACCAGACTGCCGAGTTCGGCCTCCGTGATGGAAGCATGCAAATGCTCGGCTTTGGCACGCAGTTCATCGATGGCGAATTGGACGGCTGGCCCGATTTGATTCTCACTAACGGCCATGTGCAGGACCGCAGTATGGAAGGTATCCCTTATAAAATGCGGCCGCAGTTTTTTCGAAATCTGGCGGGAGAGAACTTCGAAGAGCTTACTCCGGATTCTCTTGGCCCGTTCTTTAGCGGACAGTATCTGGGAAGAGGTCTGGCTCGTGTCGATTGGAACCGGGACGGCCGGGAGGAAGTCGTCATTTCGCACCTCGGCTCACCGGCGGCGTTGCTGACCAATCAAACCACCACGGCCGGTCATTTTGTGGCGCTGCAACTCCGTGGCACCCTCGGCAGCCGCGATGCGATTGGGACGGTCGCAAAGGTCACGATCGGCAAGCGAACCATTACTCGCCAACTCACCGCGGGGGACGGCTACCAAGCGAGCAACCAGCGGCAGCTCATCTTTGGCGTGGGCTCCGCCGAGAAGATTGACCATCTGGAAATCCGCTGGCTGGGCGGTAAGACACAAACATTCACCGACGTCTCCATCGACGCGCAGTACATCGCCATCGAAGGGAGAGAAACGCTGTTCAAAGTCGCAGCGCCGGACACGCAATGAGGCTACTTCGCTCTTGCCACCCCTCTAACCGGCTCATACATCACTGCTGGTTTGTCCCAGCGATTCCCTGTGCCCCCGCACCTGCGAGCGGTACTTTGTTTCCTTTGTTCCCTTCTGTTCCAATCAGCTCTTAGGCCCTCGCTCGGGTGACCCCATGCTCTTTCGTATCGGGCTTCTCGGATCCTCGTCCCTGACGGCCAGCGATTGGCAGCGGTGGAGCAGGACTTTCCGCGGATTCTGGCGGTGCATGAGTAGCTGGTGGTGCACAACGATTGGACGGAGCGTTGGCAGTATGGATTTCTGCGATTGTCACGCGTGAGCCAGATTCAGCCCCGCCAACGCGTGACGGTGTGCGAGCAGCTCGAGGGCCGGTTGTGTCTGTTCGACCGAAACTGCGAGTTGACCTATGGAATAACACGAACCGAGCCGCGTTGTCCGCGTAAGCGTGTAGCCCACGCCGGTCCCACGAAGTCGATTCAGGGGCAGAAGCCTGCCACGATCCACCCGTGGCGAGGCGAAGGAGCCTGCCATCCCCACCCCGGTATGTTTGAAGCAAACACAAAACCCAAAGGGACACTTCTAATTGTCTCTAAGTAGGGGCCATTTCTAATGATGGTAAACACTGGCGAGTTGCGGCTCGCGTGCTTTTTGTCTTTCTCTGAATTCTTGACGCCTCTCGGGGGCGCTGATACGATGCTCGAAACTAATTAGAGTTGCCTCGAAGAAAACTGTTCTAGCACTCTCCAGCTCTCTCCCGTGCGCAAGAAAGGTCCGTTCCCGCGCTGGCAACTCTTCGTGGGAATCGGCGTACTTGGCGTTGCACTTATCAGCGCTGCGGCATTTCTGTGGCAATGGTCTCAGCCCCCGGATCCGGCTCTCCTGGCTGCTGCCGATCTCGCGCTCCAGGACCATCGCCCCGAGGACGCTTTGCGTCTCGCCCAACGCTATCTGAAAAAGTCCCCCCAATCGGCAGCCGCCCTTTATTTGGCGGGACAGGCGGCGGATCAACTGCGGCGCAAGGACGAGGCGGTCGAAATCCTGGCCCGAGTGGACGCCGAGGACAACAGCCCCGAGGCGGTGCAATGTGCCGTTCTGGCCGGCAAAACCTGTTGGGAGCAAGGCCGGGCTCGGGATGCTGAAAAGTACTTTCGCCAGGCGCTCCGCCATGCTCCCAAAGACGTGGCGGCCAACCGTCACATGGTGAGTCTGATGTCCGTGGAAGGGCGGCGGTGGGAATCCCGGCTGTACTTGCTGGAACTTGTCAGCCATGAGCAACACACCTTCGAGGAACTGATCCTTCTGGGAGACCCGTGGCCGGACTATGAGCTCGCGGCCGAGCTGAAGCGATTCCACCAAGCGCGGCCCGAGGATCCCCTGCCACTGCTGGGACTGGCCCGAATGGCGGTTCATCGGCAGGATTTTACCCAGGCCCGCGACATGCTGCGGAAAGTAATCGCGACGGATCCCCAGTTGGTGGAGGCCCACGCCTGGCTAGGATGGACATATGTTCAAGACAGCAAGGATGCCGCCGCTCTTGCGGGCTGGCAACGAGAATTACCCGCCACGGCCTCGGAACACCCCATGGTCTGGCTGGTTCGGGGCATGGGTGCTGAGCATCTCGGCCAGAAGGAAGCGGCTGTACGCTGCTTTGGGGAGGCCTTGCAACGAGATCCGAATTATGATCTGGCGGTCTATCGGCTCTCTCGCGCGCTGGCGGCAATCCACAAAACAGACGAGGCCGAGATCGTTCGTCGACGATCCGACGTGCTTCAATCCCTGGGGGCAACTCTCAAGAACATACATCGGGATCCAAAACAAAACCTCGAGGCATTTCGCCAGCTTGCCGAGAACATGGAAGCTCTCGGACGCCTGCGTGAAGCCTGGGCCTGGTATCAGTTGATTGCGATGGTGAATCCTGAGCAAACGTGGGCATCCACGGAAGCCGAGCGACTTGAAGTCCGATTGGCCGACGGACCTTACCTGACATTGGCTCAGGCGCAACCAGAATTGGTCGTGGATTTTTCCAAATTTCCACTTCCCAACTGGCCCGAGTCGCTGGGCCCCGCTCTCTCCGGCCCCGTCCGGAATTCATCCTCTGCTGTTCGCTTCATCGACTCGGCCACGGCCGCGGGAATCGACTTCAGCTACTTCAATGGGGACGAGCCCGGCAACGCACGCCTCTTGGGCGTCAACGGCGGTGGCGTTGCGGTCTGGGATTATGACGGCGACCATTGGCCAGATATCTATTTCACCCAAGGTGCCGACTGGCCAGTCGATTACGCTTCCACCATGCATCGCGACCGGTTGTACCGCAATCTGGGAATTGGAAAATTCGAGGATGTCACGTTGGCTGCCGGACTGGGAGACAATTCGTATAGCCAGGGTGTATCCGTGGGGGACCTCGACAACGATGGTTTTCCTGATCTGTATCTTGCCAATTGCGGCGTGAACCGGCTGTACCACAATAATGGGGATGGCACGTTCACCGACATCACCGGGCAGGCCGGTATTAACAACAATGAATGGACGATCAGTTGCGTCATGGCGGATCTCAACGGGGATAGCCTGCCGGATCTCTTTGACGTGAACTATCTCGAGGGGGACTCTCTCACTCGCCGCTGCTCCACAAGACCGTGCGAACCGCATCTCTTCCCCGGACAGCAGGATCGATTGCTCTTGAACTGGGGTGACGGCACTTTTCGCGACGTGACTCGCGTTGCCGGGATCAACGGCAAAAACGGCCGCGGGATGGGAGTTGTGGCTGCAGTTTTTGCCGACTCTGGCCGGCTCAGCCTGTTCGTGGCCAATGACGGCACTCCCAACTTCCTTTACGACAACGTTACGTCCCTGGGGGACCAGATTCCCCGCTTTGCGGAAATCGGCGTCCTCGCGGGACTCGCTTACGACCGTAATGGGGTTTCGCAGGCTTGCATGGGTGTCGCCGCGGACGACGCGACAGGCGACGGTGCCATCGACCTTTTCGTCACAAACTTTTACAACGACTCAAACACTTTGTACGTCTCAGAAGTGCCCGGCAAGACCTACAGCGACCTGACGGCTGAATTCGGCCTCCGGGAGGGGAGCCTGCTGATGCTCGGTTTTGGCACGCAATTCATCGATGGCGAATTGGATGGCTGGCCCGATTTGATTCTCACCAACGGCCATGTACAGGACCGCAGCAAGGAAGGAATCCCTTTCAAGATGCGACCGCAATATTATCGCAACCTGGCGGGCGAGACCTTCGAAGAGCTGTCTCCAAGTTCACTCGGAACCTTCTTCAAGGGGCAATACCTCGGCCGAGGGCTCGCTCGAATCGATTGGAATCGGGATGGCCGCGAGGATGTCGTGATCTCGCACATTGGTTCCCCCGCCGCGTTGTTGACCAATCAAGCCACCACGGCTGGACACTTTTTGGCGCTGCAGCTCCGCGGCACCGCCGCCAGCCGCGATGCCATCGGCGCGGTTGCGAAAGTAAAGGTTGGCGAGCGCGTCATCATTCGCCAGCTCACGGCGGGGGACGGCTACGCGGCCAGCAATCAGCGGCAGCTCATCTTTGGCCTGGGTTCCGCCGAGAAAATCGACCAACTGGAAATCCGCTGGCTGGGCGGTAAGAAGCAAACATTCACCGATGTCTCCAGCGACGCGCAGTACATTGCCATTGAAGGGCGTGAGACGCTGGTCAAGCTCGCAGCGCCAGGCGGGCAGTAGGCTGGTTGGAAGCGCGCCACCCTTCTAACCAGCACAATCATCACCGCTGGTTTTGACCTAGAGTTCCCTTGTTCCCGTGCGCTTGCGCGGAATTCTTCTTTCCCTTCGTTTCCTTCTGTTCCAACCAGCTCTTACGTCTTCGCTCTGGTGATCCCCATGCCCTTTCGTATTGAGCTTCTTCGCCCCTCATCCCTGGCCACCAATCACAAAGAGCGGTGGAGCGAAATCCAGACCGCCGAGCCAGCGCTCGACAGTCCCTATTTTCGCCCTGAATTCACCCAGGCCGTCGCCCAGGTCCGCCGCGACGTGGAAGTGGCTGTGATCTTGGACGGGAGCGACGCCGTTGGTTTCTTCCCCTTCCAGCGTGGGCCGCTCAATATCGGCAAGCCGGTGGGAGGGAAGATGTCGGATTACCACGGCGTGATTGCTCGCGGCACCACGCAAATTGACGCCGCCGAGCTGCTCCGCGCCTGCCGCCTCGCCGGCTGGGACTTTGACCACCTCGTCACCGCCCAGACGAGTTTTGAGCCCTTCGTGACTGTCCACGGCGAGTCTCCGTATCTCGATCTCTCTCAGGGTTTCGAATCCTATTCCGCCCAGCGTCGGGCCGCCGGCTCCGGCGAGCTCAAGGAAGTGGCCCGCAAACTCCGCAAGTGCGAGCGGGAGCAGGGAGAAATTACGTGTGAGATGGATTGTGTCGATGGGGCGCTCCTCGAAATCCTCATACACTGGAAGTCGGCGCAGTATCGCCAGAACGGACTGGCCGACATATTTGCCTTTCCTTGGACCGCGGCTCTGCTGCGAAACATCCACCGCACTCGGAATGGCAAGTTCAGCGGGCTACTGACCGTGCTGCGGCTCGGCAACAGGCCGATCTCCATCATGTTTTCCATGCGGTCGGTTTCCGTGGTGCATTCCTGGATCTTCGCTTACGACAAAGAGCTCGCGCAGTATTCGCCGGGCTCGATCCTGCTGCTCAAGATGGCGGAAGCGGCCCAGGAGCACGGCATTTCCAAAATCGACTTGGGCAAAGGAACCGAACGCTACAAGCTGAGCCTGGGCTCGGCGGCAACGCCCGTGTGGGAAGGGACCGTCGGCCGGTCCAGCCCCGCCCTCTGGCTCCGCACCGGCTGGCGGACCGCCCGCGACTGGGTCAGCCGCTCGCCGCTGGCCGAAGTTTCCAAAGTTCCCGCCCGTGCCATCCAGCCACTTCGTGAGTGGCTGTCCCTGCACTAACCGGAAGCGCCAGCGAGGGAGTGCCGTCGCAAATATCGCCATGCTCTTTACCTTGAATCTCTTGTTGCTCATCGCGGCCGCAGCCGTCTGCGTCCCCCTGCTGATCTTCTGCCTGGAGGTCCTCCTCTCGCTTTTTCCCAGGCGGCAGCAGCCTGAGGTGAGCGGAAGTCTCAAATCTCAAATCTCAGATCTTCTTCCCTCGCCGTCCTCATTCCCGCTCACAACGAGTCGTCCGTCCTCGGCCGCACATTGCAAATATTGATGCCCACGCTCCCCACCGACAGCCGCGTTATTGTGGTGGCCGACAACTGCACCGACGCCACCGCGGAGATCGCCCGGCAGCACGGCGCGGAAGCTATCGAGCGGATGAGCGAGCAGCAGCGGGGGAAAGGCTTCGCTCTGCAGTTTGGCCTGGCCTACCTCGCGCAAAATCCCCCCGCAGCCGTCGTGTTCCTGGATGCCGATTGCCAGGTTGCGGAAGACGCCGTGCGGCTGCTCGGACAAACCGCTCTTGCCACCGGCCGCCCGGTTCAGGGACTCAACCTGTGCGACCCCGATCCAGCCGGCAGGCCGCTGCAAGCGGTCTCGGCGCTGGCGTTCCGCTTTAAGAATCTGGTGCGAATGACGGGCTTGTCGCGCCTGGCGGGGCTTTGTCATTTGACCGGGACCGGTATGGCCATGCCGTGGAACCTTCTGGGCAAGACCAAACTCGACGGCAATGTTGTCGAGGACATGCAGTGGGGGATCGACCTGGCGCTGGCCGGCCATCTCACGCTGTTTCTGCCGGAAGCCCGCGTGAACAGCCCGCTGCCGCAAACCCAGAAAGCGGCCAGCACCCAGCGGACGAGGTGGGAACATGGGCACCTCAGCACGTTGCTCGCGCAAGTCCCAAAACTACTGCTGTTGGCTGCACGGCATCGCCGCTGGAACCTGTTCTGCCTGGCCCTGGACCTGGCAATCCCCCCGCTCTCGCTCTTGGTGGCGACTTACTTGGCACTGCTCGTCATCACGACTGTCGCATCGCTCGCCACCTTGCAACTCGTACCGGCGATGCTCTTGCTTGCAGTTTCGCCTCTGTTCATCCTCGCCATTGTCGCGGGCTGGATCGTCCATTGTCGGCGGATCATTCCGTTAGGGACGTTACTCGTCGCCCCGCTCTACATCCTGCGGAAACTCCCCATCTACGGCAGCTTCGTCTGGAAGCGACAGCAGACGTGGGTCCGCACCGAGCGGAATCTAACTTCCCCCTCTTCCCTTGGGAGAGGGTCGGGGTGAGGGTTTTGGAATTCAGACCCTCAAGCACCCCAATCACTACCCCGTGATAATCAGCGGCGCTGCGGCTGTCCCTTCCTCCTTCTCCGCCGGCTTGCGCGTCGCCCACCGCCAGCAGAGGCGGCCGATTGCCCCATTGATGCCGACGAACAGAAGGAACACGAGCAATCCAACGGAAACCGGATAGGTGACCATGCCTATGGCCAGAATCATGCCGTTGAGGATCAAATGTGGATAGAGAAACGTGGCGAACAGCGCCGTGGCCAGAGCCAGCTTTTGTGCTTTGGTGTGCCGCAGATAATGAAGGGAGAGAGCGCCGAGCAGGGTTGAAACGCCGGCCAGCAGCATGAGGAACAGCATGCCAATGAGCGCGCCCTCTTGACTCGGTCCGCTTTCGCGGGGAAAGGTGATGCACAGCAGCAGCGTGAACAGCCCCAGCCCCGCCGCAAAGCAGGCCAGCCACGCCGGGGACCGGAAAAGGGGACATTCTCAGTATCAGTGAAATCGGAAAGAAACGTTGGGTAACAGTCGCCATTCACTTCATGAGTAGCTCATGAACATGTTTCCTTTTTTCGGCCTCGAAGGGAGCTGCATTCCCAAACTTCCGAAGCGCGGGATTCCCGCCGTCCTGGCTGTTGGCTGCTTAGCCCCCGCGCCCACGCGGGGAAGCACCGCCTGGGGGCGGTGGCTAAGCGAAGAACCCATCGCCTTCGCCGCCAACGACCAAAACCTCCGTCCCTACGCCGGCACCCCCAAGCAAGAACTGCCTTAGTCCCTCCGAAAGGACACATCCACGCTCTCTCGCCACCCCCTCGTCCTTGGATTCCTCTCCACAGAGTGAGCGGACTACTATCAATACCGGATCACGCGCCTGATGAAGAACAGGCCGATGCCGCCGCAGATGACGTTGGCGAGCCAGACGAAGTAGGGGGGGAGAATGCCCGATTTGGCTTGGTCGATGCCGTACATCAAGAGCGGGTAGTAGCCGATGAGGATCGGGATGAAGCACATGCCAAAAGTGCTGATGTAGTCCGAGTTGCGGAAGCGGATGGCCAGCGGGGCGCCGAGCAGCACGAACGCCAGGCAACTGAAGCCGCTTGCCCAGCGCCGCCAGGGCTCGGTGCGGAGGCGGTTGAGCCGGCTGTGGGCGCCCTGGAGGTCGAGGCGTTTGTTTTCCCACGCGCCGCTGCCTAGGGCGTCGAGATCGCCGGAGAGGAGCTCGAAGGCGGCTTCGGCGGCGAGAGACTGTTGCAAGCGGAGAATTTCCTCGCGCTGGCGGTCGATTTCGCTCCCGATCTGGCTGAGGGGGAGCTGCTGGGGGGTGCCGGTCCGCTGCTCCTTGGCGGAGGCGAAGGCGAGCGGCACTTCCCGCTCCATGCTGCCAGTGTCCTTCATGACAAAACCGTCGCCGGCGTCGATTTCGTAATTGGTGAGCTTGAGAATGAGCGTTCCCCGCTCCAGGTTGGAGCGGAACTCGGCCTCCTCCGCGGTCACGGTGCAGGGGGGCATGTCGTTGTTTTGCTGGAAGTTGATTATGGGGCGGATGAGCGTCCGGCCCTGGACATCGCGGACGACGATGGAGAACCGGGGGTTGCTGTAGGACTTTTGCGAGCGGAGCAGGCGATAGGCGATTTCCTCGACGGACTGGATGACCACCCGCTGCATTCCCGTTTGGCCCCAGGAATAGGCCACGTTGTTGATCCAGACCCCCACCAGGCTGAGGACAATGGCCAGCACAAAGCCGGGCCAGAGGAGCGACATGGGGGAGATGCCGAGCGACTTGACCGCCACCACCTCGTTGTCGGCACTTAGGCGGCCATAGACAAAGCAGACCGCGAACAGGCCCGAGGCGGGAATGGCAAAGGCCAGGGCCATGGGGAGGGCGTACTGCATAATCTGCACAGTCGGGCCGGGCCCCAAGTTCATCTTCTGAGCTTCGGTCCCAATCAGGATGAACAGAAAGAAGGCCGTCAGCAGGCCGAGCGTCCGCGAGAAGACCTTGAGCAAGTCCCAGGCGACGTAACGGGTGATGGTGGCTCGCATGAACTTTAGAATCGACGTATGTTGCCGGCCGGCATGATCTTGCCGCCGAATGTAGCAAATGGAGCGAAAGTTCCCTACGCTGATTAGAGATTTTGGTCACAGTTTAGCGGCATGGAGCAAACCACGGATGTCACGGAATTCACGGATAATACAGTGTTATCCGTGAATTCCGTGAATTCCGTGACATCCTTGGTTGCCCTGGTTTTCTGCCCTAAGGTTCCGGCCGACGCCGGGCCGTGCCTTATCCGTGGATTTCGTGCCATCCGTGGTTCGCAACTTCGATCCGTTAAAGTGTTACGAATTTTGCGAGCCCAAGACGCCGGTCCCTTGTGCGCGGCGCACGAAGCATATAATGAAGCACCTAATCGTTACGAATTCGTCCCTTGCCGGCGCTTCCGCGTAGTGGCCGATTCCCAAGTCCCGAACCCCAAGTCCCGCCCCAAATGCTCAAAGACGCTGTTGATCGCTGGTCCATCACCGATGCCGCTGAACTGTACGATGTCCCCCGCTGGGGCAAGGGGTATTTTGGCGTCAATGATAAAGGGCACCTGACGGTCCATCCGAACAAGGACCCGGCAGTCGGCATTGACATGAAGGATTTGATCGACCGCCTGCAACTGCGGGGGCTCGATCTTCCCATCTTGTTGCGGTTCAACGGCATCTTGAAGGACCGGCTGCGGGAGATGCACGATGTCTTTGCTCAGGCTATCAAGGACCACGACTACAAAGGGAAGTACATCTGCGTCTACCCCATCAAGGTCAACCAGCAGCGGCACGTCGTCGAGCAGATCGTGCAGTACGGCAAAGTTTATGGCTTTGGCCTGGAAGCTGGAAGCAAACCGGAAATGCTGGCAGTGGTGGCGATGACCGACGCCGACACGCCGATTATCTGCAATGGCTTCAAGGATGCCGAATTCATTGAAATGGCCATGCTGGCCCAGAAGATTGGCCGCAACGTCATTCCGGTTGTGGAGAAATATACGGAACTGGCGCTGATTCTGAAGTATGCGGAAAAGGTTGGTGTTCGCCCGCAAATCGGCATGCGGATCAAGCTGGCCGCGCGGGGCAGCGGCCGCTGGCAATCGTCCGGTGGCTGGCGGAGCAAGTTCGGCCTGACCGTCGGCGAAATTCTGCATGCCGTCGAAGAGCTCAAGAGCCGGAACATGCTGGACTGCTTCAAGCTGCTGCACTTCCACCTCGGCAGTCAGATTACGAACATTCGGCACGTGAAAGCGGCGATCACGGAAGCTACTCGCGCTTATACCGATTTGGTGAAGCGCGGGGCGGGGCTCGAATATCTGGACATCGGCGGCGGCCTGGGGGTCGATTACGACGGCTCGCAGACGAACTTTGAATCGAGCGTCAACTACACACTGCAAGAATATGCCGCCGACGTCATTCACCATTCCCAGGCGGTCTGCGACGAAGCGGGCGTGCCGCACCCGCACATTATCTCGGAAAGTGGCCGGGCGGTGGCCGCGTATCATGCGGCGCTGGTTTTTGGCGTGCTCGGTGTGGCAGGGCAGGGGAATGGCGATGACAGCCTGCTCGACATCCCCCCCGATTCCGAGCAGCCGTTGCACGATCTGGTGGATACGTTTAAAAATGTCACAGCCCGCAATGTGCTGGAGAGTTTTCACGACGCCCAGCAGGCTATGGACGTGGTGATGACGCTCTTTTCCAGCGGCTATTTGACGCTCGATCAGCGGGCGCTGGCCGAGAATCTGTTCTGGACGATCTGCAAAAAGATTCGCCGGCTGTCGGAACAGCTCGACTACGTTCCCGAGGAACTGGAAGGGCTCGACACGCTCCTATCGGACACGTACTTCTGCAACTTCTCGCTCTTCCAGTCCATGCCCGACAGTTGGGCCATCAAGCAGCTATTCCCCGTGATGCCAATTCACCGGCTGGAAGAGCGGCCGACGCGGCACGCGGTGTTGGGGGACATCACCTGTGACAGCGACGGCAAGGTTGACCAGTTCATCGACCGCCGCGATGTGAAGCGGACCCTCCGCCTGCACCAATACACCAACGGCCAACCGTATTACATGGGGACATTTCTGATAGGGGCATATCAGGAAATCCTCGGCGATCTTCACAACCTGTTCGGCGACACGCACGTCGCCCACATTTGCCTCGA